>Ga0209507_1000697_pt1 | contig 32978 bp, 32 predicted proteins | sample AD_UKC028_MetaG_FD_184414 | JGI IMG/M metagenome (GOLD analysis project Ga0209507, IMG submission 184414) | Active sludge microbial communities of municipal wastewater-treating anaerobic digesters from USA - AD_UKC028_MetaG (SPAdes) (version 2) | ecosystem: Engineered > Bioreactor > Anaerobic >...
GCCGACTGGACGCGCTTGATCCGGGCGCTCGACGACGAAGCCTTCCGCTTGGCCGGCGGCGGCGGGGGCGGAGGAGGAGGCGGCGGCGGCGCCAGGAAGGCGCTGTAGACCTCGACCGTCGGCAGGGGCCCGGTCGAGAGCAGAGGAACCACGATGGCCGTCACAATGAACGCGATGTGGATGAACAGGGCGATGGGGAAGACGAGCGCCTTCCGCGTGATGCCCTTTTCGCCCACGAAGAACGAGTCCTTGAAGAGCGCGGGGACGGAGGCCGCTGCTCCTGTGGGCTTTTTCGCTTCCGTCATGATGCTTACCTCATGCTCGCGATATTACAGAAACACACCGCAAACAGTATAGAGTAAAAAAGCGTCTTTGACAAGGAAAATTTAGCGCCTTCCGGCATTTTTCGGCTTGAACCATCTCTGCCAGAAAAGCACGACCGGACAGGACATGTAGATGGTCGAATAGACGCCCTCGATCGTGCCCAGGAGCATCAGAAAAGCGAAGTCGTTGATGACATCGCCGGCGAAGAGGAACAGGGCCATGACCGTCAGGAAAACAGTGCCCGAGGTGATGATCGTCCGGCCCAGGCACTGGTTGAGGCTGACGTTCATGACCTCCTCGAGGGGCTTGCCGCGCAGCAGCTTCTGGTTCTCCCGGACCCGGTCGAAGATGACGATGGTGTCGTTGATGGAGAAGCCGACGATGGTCAGGATGCCGGCGATGATGGGCAGGTTGATCTCGCGGTTGGTGAACGAGTAGATGCTCATCGTGATCAGGACGTCCTGGGCCAGGGTGAAGATGGCCGCCACGCCGTACTCGAGCTTGAAGCGCAGGGCGATGTAGACGAGCATGCCCAGGAGCGACCAGATGGTCGCCTGGACGGCCTTGCGCCGCAGGTCGGAACCGACCTGCGGGCCGACGGTCTCGCGGCTGAGGACGGTCATCCCGCCGAGATAGGTCTTATCCTGAAGATACGTCCGCACTTCGGGCTTGAGGCCGGAGAGCTCCTGGAAGGAGGCGATGATGCCGGTCTTGTTGCGCTGGGCCAGGATGGCCCGGGCGGATTCCGGCCCGGAGCCGGGGAAAGAGCTCTCCAGGAGGGCCGTCAGCGACTTCTCGTCGAGGGTGTTCAGGTCGATCAGGCCGCGGGCCCGCTCGGCCGCGCCATCGTCGCCGCGCAGGGCCTCGATGATCTTGTCGGCCAGGGCCTCGTGGGCCTCGAGCTGGTCCTGGTCGTTCGGCTTGGTCCGGACCGATTCGACGGCCCGGATCTGGAACTCCCGGCCGCTCGTGCCCGACTTCTGGACCTGGCTCTTGCCCAGGCCGACCGTCTGTAGAAGATCCCGGATATGGCCTTCATTGGACGGGCTCTTGAACACGACCCGGAGGAGCGTGCCCTCTCCGAAGTCGACGCCGAGCTTGAGGCCCTTGAAGACGGCGATATTGAGCACGCCGGCCAGGACGATGGCGAAGGCGATGCCCAGGGCCACGTACTTGTATTTCAGGAAACGGATGTTGGGGGTCTTGAAGAGTTGCATGGTCAGACACTCAGCTTCTTGGCGGATTTTTTGACCGTCAGGTCGAAGAGAAGATGCGAGATGAAAACGGCCGTGAACAGGTTGGCCACCAGGCTGATGGTCAGGGTCACGGCGTAACCCCGGATGGGCCCGGTGCCGAACTGGAACAGGAAGACGGCCGAGATGATGGTCGTCAGGTTGGAGTCGAAGATGGCCGAGAAGGCCCGGGAGAAGCCCTGGCTTATGGCGCTGGCCACGCCCTTGCCCACGGCCAGCTCCTCCTTGATGCGCTCGAAGATCAGGACGTTGGCGTCGACGGCCATGCCGATGGACAGGATGATGCCGGCGATGCCGGGCAGGGTCAGGGCGGCCTTGAAGTAGGCCAGGAAGCCGAAGAGGATGACGACGTTGAGGATGAGGGCGAAGACGGCGTTGAACCCGGCCAGCTTGTAGAAGACGACCATGAAGATCATGACCGCCACGATGGCCACCAGCCCGGCGATGAGCCCCTGGCGGATGGAGTCGGCGCCGAGGGCCGGGCCGATGGTCCGCTCCTCCAGGTAGTCAATGCCGGCCGGCAGGGCGCCGGCCTTGAGGACCGTGACCAGGTCGTCGGCGGCCTCGGGCGTGAACCGCCCCTGGATGACGCCGCCCTGGGCCCGGGAGATGCGGGCCTCGACGACCGGGGCCGACTGGACCTTTTTGTCGAGGATGATGGCGATCTGCTTGCCGATGTTGGCCCCGGTGACCTGCTCGAAGCGGGCTCCGCCGTCTGAGTTCAGGGAGAAGGCGACGGCCGGGTTGTTCCACTCGTCGGTCGTCCGGCGGATGGTCCGGAGGTCCTTGCCGGTGACGATGGCGACCTTATCGACCAGGTAGAAGCCGCCCTGGCCCCTCTTGGGATCCCCCTTGAGGACCTCGGCGTCGTCGGGGACCTGGCCGTTGGTGGCCTGGAGGAGCGTCGCCTCGTCGGGGGCCGGGCCGGCCTTGACCATCTTCCACTCCAGGACGGCCGTGACCTTGATGAGCTCCTTGACCCGGTCGGGGTCGTCGACGCCGGGCAGCTCGACCACGATCTGGTCGTTGCCCTGCCGCTGGATGATCGGCTCGGAGACGCCGTAGGTGTTGATGCGGTTGTCGATGGTCTCCTTGGCCTGGACGACCGACTGGTCGCGGAGGGCCTGGACGGCCAGCTGCTTGAGGGTCAGGTTGGCCCGGTCGCCGACGAACGAATAATCCCAGTCCCGGGAGTACTCGTCGAAGAGGTCGCGGGTCTTGCCTTCCTGGTCGGCCAGGGCGCCCTGGACGGCGATGCGCCCCAGGCCTTCCTTGGTGACCTTGGCATAGGTGATGCTGTTCTTCTTGAACAGCTCCTCGAGCCGGGCGATCTCCTGGTCGGTCTCGATGTTGATGGCGTCGTCCGTGCGGACCTTGAGGACCAGGTGGATGCCGCCTTTGAGGTCCAGGCCGCGCTTGATCTTGGCGTCGTTGAACGGGTAGGCCAGGAAGATCGACACGGCGACGACAGCCACCGCCAAGACGACCTTCCACTGCAGGTTCTTTTTCATGGGACCTTCACTCTCGCGGGGGATTCGAGGCCGGGGGAGGGGGCAGGGCCCCTCCGGCGGGGCCTCATTCGCCTTCTATGTGGTCGTTGGCGCCGCGGATGACGCCGACGGCGCTCTTGGTGATCTTGACGCTGGTGTTGGAGGCTATCTTGAGCTCGATGAGGTCCTTGTGGACGCCCATGACCGTGCCGAAGATGCCGGCCGTGGTGATAACCCGGTCGCCGGGCTTCAGGTTATCGACCATCTGCAGGTGCTTTTTCTGCTTCTTCCTCTGGGGCATGATGATGAGGAGGTAGAAGATGACGAAGACGAGGACGAAGGGCAGGAGGGCCCCCAGCATGTTCGGCTGCTGGGCTCCCGCCGGCGCTCCGGCCTGACGGGCCAAGTCTGCGACTGCTCCGAAGATCATGTCGGTTCTTCCTTTAGCGAGGCGTTTGAGATCAGACTCTTTTTCAGGGAGTCAAATGTATGAGATTGAATAGCATGGCGTATTTTCCGGAAGATGTCAAGATAGAAATGGAGGTTGTGAACGGTGTTCAGAACGGCCGACGAGATCTCGTTCCTCTCATAGAGATGGCGCAGGTAGGCCCGGCTGAAATTGCGGCAGGTGTAGCAGCCGCAGGCCTCGTCGAGGGGCCGCTCGTCCCGGGCATACTTGACGTTCTTGATGGCCACCCGGCCCCGGCTGGTGAAGAGGGTGCCGTTGCGGGCGTTGCGGGTCGGCAGGACGCAGTCGAAGAGGTCGACGCCGCGGGCCACGGCTTCGACGATGTCCTCGACGTAGCCCATGCCCATGAGGTAGCGCGGCTTGTCCCGGGGCAGGAGGCCGTGGCCGAGCTCGAGCGTCTCGAACAGGCGGGTCTTGGGCTCGCCGATGCCCAGTCCGCCGTAGGCGTAGCCCGGGAAGTCCAGATCCCGGACCTCCTCGATCGACCTGGTCCGCAGGTCGGCGTGGACGCCGCCCTGGCTGATGCCCCAGAGTTGCTGGCGCGTCTCGTGCTCGGCGTAACGGGCCCTGGATCGCCGGGCCCACAGGCCGGTCAGCCGGACGGACTCGCGCAGCGCCTCGTCGGTATAGGGGTAGGCGGGGAAGTGGTCCAGGCACATCAGGATGTCGGTCCCCAGGCGGAGCTGGAGGTCCACGACGTCCTCGGGCCGGAGCATGATCTTCGTCCCGTCGAGGTGGGAGGCGAAACGGACGCCCTCGTCGCCGACTTTCACCAGGGGCGAGAGGCTGTAGATCTGGAAGCCGCCGCTGTCGGTCAGGATGGGCCCCGGCCAGGACATGAAGCGGTGCAGGCCGCCCAGGGCCTCGACGGTGTCCACCCCCGGGCGGAGGAAGAGATGATAGGAGTTGACGAGCAGGACCTGGGCGCCGACGTCGCGGACCTGGGCGTGGGTCAGGCCCTTGACCGTGCCCTGGCTGGCCACGGGCATGAAGGCCGGGGTCTCGATCGTCCCGTGGGGCGTCTCGATAAGGCCGGTCCGGGCGGCCGAGCCGGGGTCCTGGGCGGTCAGGCGGAAAGCGGCGCTCATGCGGCGAACCGGAAATAGACGGCATCGCCGTCGCACACGACGTAGTCCTTGCCTTCGAGCCGGATAGCGCCGGCTTCCTTGGCCTGGTGCAGGGTGCCGTGCCGGATGAGCTCGTCGGCGGAGATGACCTCGGCCCGGATGAAGCCCCGGGCGATGTCGGAATGGATGGCCGCGGCGGCCTCGACCGCCGGGGCGCCCCGGCGCACCGTCCAGGCCCGGACCTCGTCCTTGCCGACGGTGAAGAACGAGATGCGGTCGAGGAAGGCGGCGGCTCCGGCGGCGAAAAGGGGGGCGCTCATCTCCGCCAGGCCGTATTCGGCCATGAAGGCCCGCCGCTCGGCGGGCTCGAGCTCGGCCAGGTCGGCTTCGATGCGGCCGCAGAAGGCCAGGACCCGGCGGCCGGGGGCCGGCGGGACCGGCCCGGCCGGGGCGGGGAAGAGGGCCTCCGGCTCGCGGATGCGGGCCAGGTCCTTTTCGTCGATGTTGATGAAATGAAGGAGCGGCTTGAGGGTCAGGAAGGCGAAGGGGCGGGCGATCTTCTCCTCGGCCGGCGCCAGGGGCAGGCCGCGCAGGCCCCGGCCCGCCTCGAGCCCGGGGCGCAGCCGCAGCAGGAGCTCCCGCTCCTTTTCGCCCTCCGGGTCCTTCATCTTTTTTAGGTCCTTTTCCAGTCGCTCCAGCCGGGCGTCGACCAGGACTAGATCGGCCAGGACGAGTTCCTCCTCCATGGCCTCGATGTCCGCCGCCGGGTCCACCCGGCCCCGGGCGGGCGGGATGTCCTCATGGGCGAAGGCCCGGACGACGTGGACCAGGCCGTCGGCCTGGCGCAAATGGCCGAGGAAAAGGCTCGTCTTGACCTCGCCGAAGGAGATGCCGACCAGGTCCGTCAGGTCCATGGAGGCGGCCACCTTCTTCCGGTCGGGATAGGCCGCGGCGATCCGGTCCAGGCGGGGATCGGGCAGGAAAACGGTCCGGACGTTCGGCTCCCGCTTGCCGTCGTCGTAGGCGTGGACGGCGGCCCGGGTCCCGGCCAGGAGGTTGAACAGGGTCGTCTTGCCGGTCTTGGGATAGCCGAACAGGGTCACTTTCACCCGATTAGTAAAGCCGGAATGGTCCGGGGTGTCAAGGCGCCCGACGGCGCGTACGCGACGTCGGGCGCTGTTCGGGGACGCGGGGAAATCCGGCAGGGAAATCCGGGACATGACCCCTTTCTCTGGAAAGGGGATCGTGTCCCTGGGATTTCCCCTTCCTGGGATTTCCCCCATGGCGTCCCCGAACGGCGGCGGAAGTTCGGGGACGCGGGTAAGTCCGGGACGAAAGGGGGCATGTCCCGGATTTCCCCTCCGAACGGCGGCGGGATGGCAGAAAGTGTTGATGTTCAGCCCCATTTCCTTTATATTGGCCTATCACAGCCGTGAAGGACATGACCAAAGAACCGAAGACCAGGACGCCCCGCAGCAAGAGCCTCTTCCGCGAGTACTTCGAGCTCATCGCCGAGACGGCCGTTTTCGTCTTCTTCGTCATGACCTTCATCGTCCAGGCCTTCCAGATCCCGACGGGCTCCATGGAGCCGACCCTGCTCATCGGCGACTTCCTCCTGGTCAACAAGCTGGCCTACACCCAGCCCAGGCTGCCGCTCGAGGGCGTGGTCCTGCCCCGCAAGCCCATCGAGCGCGGCGCCATCGTCGTCTTCAAGTACCCCAAGGACCTGACCAAGGATTTCGTCAAGCGGGTCATCGGCCTGCCGGGGGAGAAGATCGAGGTCAAGGACAAGCAGGTCTACGTCAACGACAAGCCGCTCGACGAGCCCTACAAGGTCCATATCGACAGCCATATCAACTCGCGGAACGATTTCTACAACTACGACGAGATCATCCGCGACAACTACGGCCCCGTCACCGTGCCGCCGGGGCAGCTGTTCGTCATGGGCGACAACCGCGACAACAGCATGGACAGCCGCTACTGGGGCTTCGTGCCGCTGGCCTCGATCAAGGGCCGGCCCTGGGTCATCTATTTCTCCTACAAGGCCGAACGGGACTCGTGGCAGAAGACGGGCTTCCGGGACCGCCTGAAGAAGCTGGTCAGCTTCATCCCCAAGGCCCGCTGGAGCCGCATGCTCCGCGTCATCAACTAGGGGACCGTCCCCGCAGGGGACCGGCCCTCTGGTCGGTGGGTTTCGATCAAGTTCACCGATACCCCTCGTTTCGGATATTTCCCGGATGCGCAGCTCCGAGCCGCTCCGCAGCGCATCCGGTCCTCCGCTCCCAACGGTTCGCTTCGGGATTGACGGGCCTTGGGGGATGCGCCTAACATGGGGGGCATGAAGAAGGCGGCGGCGCTCGTCACCGGACAGGAGCACCTGGACGGCTCGGTCGACGAGATCGTCTTCTACAATCCCGACAACGGCTACACGGTGGCCAGGTTCGTGACCGAGGACGGCGAGAAGATCAGCATCGTCGGCAGCTTCCCGCCGCTTTCCCCGGGCGAGGTCCTGCGCCTCCGCGGCGGCTGGGAGCTCAACCCCCGCTTCGGCCGGCAGTTCAAGGTCGGCCATTTCACCATGACCCTGCCGGCCTCGGCCAAGGGCATCGAGAAGTTCCTGGCCTCGGGGTTGGTCCGCGGCATCGGGCCCGTCCTGGCCGGCCGCATCGTCAAGACCTTCGGGGCGGGCACGATCGACGTCCTGACCCGCGAGCCGGAGCGCCTGCGCGAGGTCGGCGGCGTCGGCCGGGTCAAGCTCGAGGAGATCCGCCGCTCCTGGGCCGAGCACCAGGACATCCGCGACCTGATCATGTTCCTGCAGGAGCACGGCGTCTCGACCGGCCTGGCCACCAAGATCTACCGCCAGTACGGCAATCGCTCGTTCACGGTCCTGCGGACCGATCCCTACCAGCTCAGCCTGGACATCTGGGGCGTCGGCTTCAAGACCGCCGACCAGATCGCCCTGAAGCTGGGACTGGACCCGGCCTCGATCGAGCGGGTCAGGGCCTACATCCTCTATATCCTCGAAAAGGACAACGAGCAGGGCCACGTCTTCTCGATCGAGGCCGACGTCGTCGAGCGCTGCGCCGCCGACCTCGGGCCGGCCGCCGACAAGACCGGCCAGGCCCTGGACGCCCTCGTCCGGGCCGGGAAGATCGTGGCCGAGGACATCCCCGGCGGCCGGGCGCTCTACCTGCCGTTCTTCTTCCAGGCCCAGGACGAGGTCGCCCGGGGCATCCACAAGCTGGCCGGCTTTCCCTGCCGGGCCCCCGGCTTCGACCTGGACGGCGCCGTGAGCCGGACGGAGAAGGAGCTCGGCCTGACCTTCTCGCCCTTGCAGCGGCGGGCCATCCGCGAGTCTTTCGAGCGCAAGATCCTGGTCATCACCGGCGGCCCGGGCACGGGCAAGACGACCATCATCCGGGCCATCGTCGATATCTTCCGCAAGTGGGGCAAGGACGTCATCCTGGCCGCCCCCACCGGCCGGGCCGCCAAGCGCCTGGCCGAGGCCACGGGCATGGACGCCCGGACCATCCACCGCGTCCTCGAGTTCCAGCCGAAGAAGGGGACCTTCAAGCGCGGCCCGTCCAGCCCGCTTCCCGGCGAGGCCCTGATCGTCGACGAGTTCTCCATGGTCGACCTGCCGCTCATGTTCCACCTGCTCCAGGCCGTCCCGCCCTGGATGCGGCTCATCCTCGTCGGCGACAAGGACCAGCTGCCCTCGGTTGGGCCGGGCAACCTGCTGCACGACATCATCGCTTCGGGAATGGTCGACGTCGTCCGGCTCGACGAGATCTTCCGCCAGGAGAAAGAAAGCCTCATCGTCGTCAACGCCCACCGCATCAACCAGGGCCAGGCCCTCCTCCAGCCGCCGAAGACGGACAAGGACGCCGATTTCTACTTCATCCCCCAGGGCGACGAGAGCCGGGCCTTCCAGACGATCTGCAAGATGTGCGCCTGGAGCATCCCCCGCAAGCTCGGCCTGGACCCGCTCGATCCCCGCATCCAGGTCATCAGCCCGATGTACAAGGGCCTGGTCGGCGTAGACAACCTCAACACCGAGCTCCAGGCCCGGCTCAACCCGGGCGGGGAGGGGCTGCAGGCCGGGACCCGCGCCTTCAAGGCCCGGGACAAGGTCATGCAGCTCCGCAACGACTACGACAAGGACGTCTTCAACGGCGACATCGGCTCGGTCGTCCACGCCGACCGGGCCAAGTACCGGCTCTACGTCGACTTCGACGGCCGGACGGTCTGCTACGAAAAAGACGAGCTGGCCGACGTCGCCCTGGCCTACGCCGTCTCGGTCCACAAGGCCCAGGGCAGCGAATACCTGGCCGTCATCATGCCCCTGATGACCCAGCACTTCATCATGCTCCAGCGCAACCTCTTCTACACGGCGCTGACCCGGGCCAAAAAGCTCAGCGTGGTCATCGGATCGTACAAGGCCCTCTGGATCGCCATCAAGAACGACAAGCCGGTCAAGCGGAACTCGCGGCTGAAGGACAAGCTGGCCGCGCTCGGCCCGCCGCGCCCGGCCTGAGACGGCGCCGCGTTGACTCCCCTCCGCGTTCGGTTATAATACTGCCGTTCCCTGATCCCCGAGCCGGTGAAAGGACGACCCTGCGATGACGGAGCCGCGCTTCGCCTCGATCGCCGACATCCTGTCCTTCGCCGTGCAGCGGGAGATCGAGGCCGCCGCCGGATACGCCTTGATCGAGGCCCGGGCCGCGACGCCGTCGCTCGGCCGGCTGGCCGGGGAGCTGCGGGGCCAGGAGGAAGAACACCGGCGCCTGCTCGAGGGCCTGACGCCCGCCGCGGTGGCCGATCTCGCCGCCCGTTACACGCCCGATATGGGCCTCGTCGACGGGCTGGCCGACGAGCCGCCGGCGGACGACATGTCCATCCAGGAGATGCTCATCTTCGCCGCCAGGAAGGAGGCCCGGGCCATGGCCCTTTACGACTCCCTGGCCGGGCTGGCCGGGACCTCCGGGAACCGCGGCCTGTTCCGCTTCCTGGCCGACCAGGAGCGCGGCCACAAGCTGCGGATCGAAGCCGAATACGAGGCCTTGATCCTCGCTGAGAATTAAAAGGAGAGGGCATGGACAAGTACGAATGCACGGCCTGCGGCTACGTCTACGACCCCGCGATCGGCGATCCGGACAACGGCGTTCCGCCCGGGACGCGGTTCGAGGACCTGCCGGACACCTGGGTCTGCCCGCAGTGCGGAGTGCCCAAAGACCTTTTCCGGAAGCTCTCCTGAGGCCGGACGGGAGCGCCGCGCGGCCGTGAGAATCGTCGTCGTCGGGAACGGGCTGGCCGGCACCATGGCCGGCAAGACCGCGCGGGAGATCCTCCCCGAGGCCGAGATCGAGATCGTGGGGGAGGAGCGCTACCCCTATTACCCGCGGCCCAACCTGATCGAATTCCTGGCCGGGCGCCTGCCCTACGACAGGCTCTTCGCCTTCCCCGAGGGCTGGGCCGAACGCCAGAGGATCGGCCTGCGGCTGGGCGAGCGGGTCGTCCGCCTCAAGCCCGGCGAGCACCGCATCGAGACCGCCTCGGGCGCATCGCTCGGCTACGACGCGCTCCTGCTGGCCACGGGCTCGCGGGCGGCCGTGCCGCCGGTCGCCGGCGTCGAGCGCCGGGGCGTCTTCGTCCTGCGTACGCTCGACGACGCCCTGGCCCTGGTCGAGCGCCTCTCCTCCTCCCGGCGCGTCGTCGTCCTCGGCGGCGGGCTGCTCGGGCTGGAGATCGCCCGGGCCATCCGCGGCCGGGAGACGCCGTCCGAGGTCGAGGTCGTCGAATTCTTCGACCGTCTGCTGCCCCGCCAGCTCGACCCCGGCGCGGCCGACCTGCTCAAATCCCAGTTCGAGAAGGCCGGTATCGCCATTCGCCTGGGCGCGGCGGCGACCGAGATCCTGGGCGCCGAAGAGACGAGCGGCGTGCGCTTCCGGTCCGGCGAGACCGCCGCGGCCGACACCGTCGTCATCGCCGCCGGCGTCAAGCCTGAGACCGGCGTCGCCGCCGAGGCCGGCCTCGAGGTCGGCAGGGGCATCGTCGTCGACGACCGGCTGCGGACCTCGGCGCCCCGCATCTACGCCGCCGGGGACGCGGTCGAGCACCGGGGCCGGCTCTACGGCCTGATCCCGGCCGCTTTCGAGCAGGCCCGGGCCGCGGCCTCCAACATCGCCGGCCAGGACAGGGCCTACGACGGCACCATCCCCTCCAACACCCTCAAGGTGGCCGGCCTGTACCTGACCTCGATCGGCGAGATAGACGCCGAGGGGCCCGGCGCCGAATCGCGCCTCCGGTCGGTCCCCGAGGCTGGCCTGTACAAGAAGATCGTCCTGCGGGACGGCCGGCTGACCGGCGCCATCTGGATGGGCACGAAGACCGGCGCGGCCGAGATCGCCCGCCTGGTCGCTCTGCGTAAGGACGTCGGGAGCGTCAAGGACGCCCTGCTGGCCGACGATTTCGATTTCTCGGAGCTCGCATGAAGAAAACACGCTTTCTCTTCGCGGCCGCCCTGGCCGCGTGCCTGGTCTTCCCGGCCTTCGGCCAGATACTGGCTCAGACCCAGACCCAAACCCAGACCCAGGCCCGGCCGCAGATCGGCGGCTACCTGTCGCTCGAGTACATCAAGGGCCAGCCCGAGAGCGCCTATCCCCACGGCGCCATCGAGAACCTCCTGGCCGGTTTTCTGACGGCCGGCCAGATCGGGCAGAAGTTCGGCTTCGCCGCCGAGGTCCAGGCCCGCGGCGTGGATGAGTTCTCGCTGAACCAGGCCTGGGCCGGCTTCTTGCCGTCGGAGGCCTTCACCGTCCGGGCCGGGCTCTACCTGGTCCCCTTCGGCCAGTGGAACGCGGCCAGCCGGCCCTACGAAACGGTCCTCATCCGCACGCCCCTGAACCTGGAGCACCTCTATCCGTCGAGCTGGCGCGAGCTGGGCGTCCTGGCCCACGGCCGGATCGGCATCCTGACCTACGACGCCTATCTCGGCAACGGGCTGGCCGAGACCTCCGACGCCGGGGCGACGCCCTACGTCCAGCAGTTCCGGGACAACAACACCGACATGGCCAAGGGCGGCCGCCTCGGGTTCGCCGCCGGCCAGGCCATCCAGGGCGGCGTCTCGTACTACTCGGGCAAATACGACGACCAGAACATGCGCGACCTGACCCTGGAAGGGGTGGATTTTTCCTGGGTCACCGCCCAGTGGGAGGTCCACGGCGAGTACACCAAGGCCCTCATCGAGAACCCCCAGCCTTACCCCCGCGGCGAGTCCGAGGGCTGGTTCGTCTGGATGTGCATGAGCTTCCGGGGCCTGCAGCCGGTCGGCAGCTTCCAGAAAGTCAAGATGACCGACGTTTACCACAACGAGGGCGCAGGTCTCGACAGGAAGCGCTGGAGCGCCGGCCTGCGCTACGTCCTGAGCCAGACGCTTTTCATCAAGCTCGAATACGATTGGAACACGGAGAAGGGGACGGCGCTCAAGGACAATCAATGGCAGGTCCAGCTGGGGCTCAGCTTCTGAGCCCGGCCGGGTCTGGAGAGTAAAGGATCACACGGACATGGCCAATCTGCTCGTTCTCGGTATGCAATGGGGCGACGAAGGCAAGGGCAAGATCGTCGACCTCCTGACGCCCGCTTTCGACGTCGTCGCCCGTTATCAAGGAGGGCATAACGCCGGCCACACCGTTTGGGTGGGCGGGCGGAAGATCGTCCTGCACCTCATCCCCTCGGGCATACTCCATCCCGGGACGCTCTGCGTCATCGGCAACGGCCTGGTCGTCTCCCCGGCGGCCTTCTTCAAGGAGGTCGGGGACCTCGGGGCCCAGGGCGTGTCGGCCGGGCCGGAGCGCATCGCCCTCAGCCGCGGCGCCCACCTGATCATGCCCTGGCACCCGATGACCGAGCGCCTTTCCGAGGACCGGCGCGGGGCCAAGAGAATCGGCACGACCTGCCGCGGCATCGGCCCGGCCTACGAGGACAAGGCCGCCCGGCTGGGGATCCGGGCCGGCGACCTGGCCGACCTGGAGGTCCTGCGCGAGAAGATCGCCGAGGCTGCCGCGGCCAAGGACCCGGTCTTCCGGGTCTGCGGCCTGCCGCCGCTCGACATCGAAGCCATCTTCCGGGAATACGCCGGCTGGGCTGAGAAGCTCGGTCCCTACCTCCGCGACGTTCCGCTCCTGCTCGAGGAGCGGATGAAGCTCGGCCAGAACATCCTCTTCGAGGGCGCCCAGGGGGCCCTTCTCGACCTCGATCACGGCACCTATCCGTACGTCACCTCGTCGAGCTCGACGGCCGGCGGGGCCGCGACCGGCCTGGGCGTCGGCCCGCGGGCTATCCACGGCGTCCTGGGGATCACCAAGGCCTACACCACCCGGGTCGGCAGCGGGCCTTTCCCGACCGAGCTCCTGGACGAGACCGGCCGGACGATCGCCAAGAGAGGGGACGAATACGGCGCCACGACCGGCCGGGCCCGTCGCTGCGGCTGGTTCGACGCCGTGGCCGTGCGCTACGCCTGCCGGGTCAACGGGGTCGACCGCATCGCCCTGACCAAGCCCGATGTCCTGGCGGGGTTCGCCGAGGTGCCGGTCTGCGTCGGCTACCGCTACAAGGGCGAGCGGCTCAAGGGCTTCCCGCCGGAGCCGTGGGTCCTCGAGCGGGTCGAGCCCGAATACCGCGTCCTGCCCGGCTGGCCGGAGTCCCTGCACGGCGCCTCCGGGCCGGAAGGCCTGCCGAAGGCTTTCGCCGAATACGTCCGGGTCCTGGAGGATCTCGTCGAGACCAGGGTGGCCATCGTCTCGACCGGCGTCGAGCGGGCCGAGACGGTCTTCCTCGACGGGGCGCTGGCCGGCCTGGTCGACCTGGCCCGGGTCCGGGCGGCGGCCGCCGCCTAGGAGCGGGCCATGAGCGGCCGAGCCGTGCAGCGGATCGAGATCAGCCGCCGGGCCCTCCTCCATAACATCCTCGAATTCCGCCGCCTCATCGGGCCGCGGCGCAAGCTCCTGGCCGTGGTCAAGGCCAATGCCTACGGGCACGGTCTGCTCGAAGTGGCCGGCCTGGCCGCCGGCAGGGGCGTGGACTGGTTCGGGGTCGATTCCGTCGACGAAGGCGCGGCCCTGCGCCGGGCCGGGATCCAGGCCCCCGTCCTCGTCCTCGGCTATGCCCCCTTCGATTCGCTCGAAGAGGCGGTGGCCGCCGATCTCCGCCTGACGGTCTACAACCGGGAGACCGTGGCCCGCCTGGCCGGCCTGGCCGCCCGGACGGGAAAGACCGTCCGCCTTCACGTCAAGGTGGAGACGGGGACCTGGCGCCAGGGCGTCGCGCCCCGCGACCTGCCGGCCTTCGTCCGCGGCATCCGCCGCCGGCCCGGCCTGGTCGTCGAGGGGCTGTCGTCCCATTTCGCCAACATCGAGGACACGACCCGGCACGATTATCCCCGCCGCCAGCTCGGGACCTACCGGGCGGCCTGCCGGGCGCTCGAAGCCGGCGGCCCGCGGGTGCCGCTGAAGCACATGTCCTGCACGGCTGCGGCCATCCTCTTCCCCGAGCCGGGCTTCAACCTGGCCCGGGTCGGCATCGGCCTGTACGGCCTCTGGCCGTCGAAGGAGACCTTCCTGTCGTGCCTCCTCGACCGCAAGGAGCCCCTGTCGCTCGAACCCGTCCTGGCCTGGAAAGCCCGGATCGCCCAGATCAAGAAGGTGCCGGCCGGGGCCGACATCGGCTACGGCTGCACCTACCGGACGACCCGGCCGGCGCGGCTGGCGGTCATCCCGGTGGGCTACTTCGACGGCTACGATCGCGGCCTGTCCAACGCCGCCCACGTCCTGATCAAGGGCAGGCGGGCCCCCGTCCGGGGACGGGTGGCCATGGACTTCTTCATGGCCGACGTCACCGACGTGCCGGACGCGGCGCTCGAGGACGAGGTGACGCTCCTCGGGCCCGACGGCCGGGAACGGATCGCGGCCGAGGACCTGGCCGCCCTGGCCGGGACCATCAGCTACGAGATCCTGGCCCGCCTCAACCCCCTCATTCCCCGCGTCGTCGTCTGACGGGATAAAAGAAGAGAGGGATCCCTCCCGGAATCGGGAGAAGAACCAAAAATATACTACTAATTTCATAGGGTTTATTGTATAATGTCCGTGAAAAGGAGGTTGACCCATGGCCCATGACGACACTGCGGGAACCGCGGCCGAGACCGTGGAGCTCGATCGCGGCGCCCTGACGCCGGAGCAGATCGACCTGATGCTGACGCACCTGCCGGTCGACGTCTCGTTCGTCGACGAGCACGACACGGTGCGCTATTATTCGGCCTCGCCGAACAGGATCTTCCGGCGGACGCCGACGGTCATCGGCCGGAAGGTCCAGAACTGCCATCCGCCGGATAGCGTGGCCGTCGTCGAACGGATCGTCGAGGCCTTCCGGCGGGGGGAGCGCGACACGGCCGAGTTCTGGATCGAGCTCAACGGCCGGTTCATCCACATCCGTTATTTCGCCCTGCGGGATAAGGCCGGCGCCTACCGGGGGGTCCTCGAGGTCTCCCAGGACGCGACCGGCATCCGGGGCCTGCGCGGCGAGAGGCGGCTGCTCGACTGGGGCAAGGCCGAGAGCCAGGGCGACGTCTGACCAGCCGTCCGCCGGGGAGGACGGCCCGACGCCTTGTCAGGCGCTCCCGGGCGGCGTAAGATAAGGGGTCCAATGCCCGGACCGAAGAGGAGTCTCCGTATGAAAGAGAAGATCGAACAGGCTTTAGCCAAGATCCGCCCGGCCCTGCAGGCCGACGGCGGCGACGTCGAGCTCGTGGAAGTCGGCGCGGACGGCGTCGTCAAGGTCCGCCTCCGCGGCGCCTGTGGCGGCTGCCCCATGTCGCAGCTGACCCTGAAGATGGGCATCGAGCGGATCCTGAAGAAGGAGGTCCCCGAGGTCACGGCCGTCGAGGCCGTCTGATCCGGGCCGGCGCGGGCGCCGGGACGAACCGTCTCGCCTTCGCCCGCCGGAGAGGCCAGGGAAATGGACAGGATCTATCTCGATCGTATCGCCGCGACGCCCGTGCGCCCCGAGGTCTTCGAGGCCATGCGGCCGTTCCTGACCGACGCCTTCGGCAATCCCCAGAGCCTCCACGCCTGGGGCCGCCGGGCCCAGGAAGCGGTCGAAGGCGCCCGGGCCGAGACGGCCGCCCTGATCGGGGCCGAGTCCGCGGAGATCTATTTCACCGCCAGCGGCAGCGAGGCCAACAATCTCGCGATCAAGGGGCTGGCGGCGGGCCAGCAGGCCCGGGGCCGGCGCCTGGTCGTCTCGGCCATCGAGCACACCTCGGTCCTCAATTCCGTCAAGGCCCTGGAAAGGTCCGGCTTCTCGGCCGTCCTGGTGCCGGTCGACGGCCAGGGACGGGTGGACCCGGCGGCCGTGGAGCGGGAGCTGACCGGGGATACCGTGCTCGTCTCGGTCATGACGGCCAACAACGAGATCGGGACGATCGAGCCCGTGGCCGAGATCGCCGCGGTCTGCCGGGCCCGCGGCATCCTCTTCCACACGGACGCCGTGGCCGCGGCCGGCAGCCTGCCTCTCGACGTCAGGGCCCTCGGCGTCGACGCCCTGAGCCTGGCCGGCGACCAGTTCTACGGGCCCAAGGGCGCCGCGGCGCTGTACGTGCGCAAGGGCGTCCGCATCCTGCCCCTCGTCGACGGCGGCATCCAGGAGGGCGGCCGGCGGGGAGGCACGGAGAACGTGGCCGGCATCGTCGGGCTGGGACGGGCCGCCGCCCTGGCCAGGACCGAGATGGCCGCCCGGGCCGCGGCCCTGGTCCCGCTGCGGGACCGCCTGCTCGACGAGCTGCCCCGCCGCGTCGAGCATGTCCGGGTGACCGGCTCGCGGACCGACCGCCTGCCGCATCACGCCAGCTTCTGCGTCGAATTCGTCGAGGGGGAGGGCATGCTGCTCTTCCTGGACATGAAGGGCTTCGCCGCCTCGAGCGGCTCGGCCTGCACCTCCAAGTCCCTCAAGGCCTCGCACGTGCTCCTGGCCATGGGCCTCGATCACGCCACGGCCCAGGGCTCGCTCATCTTCAGCCTGATCGACGGCACGGAAGCGGCGGCCGTCGAGGCCCTGCTCGAGGCCTTCCCGCCCATCGTCGAGCGGCTCCGGGCCATGTCCCCGCTCTATACCGACTTTCTCATGCACCGAGGTTCGTGATGTACAGCGATAAAGTGATGGACCATTTCGCCAATCCCCGCAACGTCGGGACGATCCCCGACGCCGACGGCGTCGGCCAGGTCGGCAACCCGGTCTGCGGCGACATGATGACCTTCTACATCAAGGTGAAGGACGACCGCTTGGCCGACGTCAAGTTCCAGACGTTCGGCTGCGGCGCGGCCATCGCCGTTTCCAGCATGGTCAGCGAGATGGCCAAGGGCAAGACGGTCGACCAGGCCCTGGCCATCACCAACGAGTCCGTGGCCGAGGAGCTCGGCGGCCTGCCCAAGAACAAGATGCACTGCTCCAACCTTGGCGCCGACGCCCTGCACGAGGCCATCCGGAACTACCGCGACCGCCAGGCCGGCCGGGCGCCGGCCGGGTCGGCCTCGGCCGGCGGCCACGATCACGACGACGCCGGCTCCTGCCCCTACTGCGACTCGGCCCTCGAGACCGAGGACCGGAGCGTCTGCAAGGCCTGCCGCATCGAGCTCGAGGAGTGCCCGGCCTGCGGCGGCATCACCAAGAAGGGCGACGCCACCTGCCTCCACTGCGGCCGGCCCCTTCCCGGCAAAGCCTGAGGCCATGGACATCCGCCAGCGCATCGGCGAGCTCAAGCGCCGCAAGAACGCCGTCATCCTGGCCCACAACTACCAGGTCCCGGAAGTCCAGGACGCGGCCGACTTCGTCGGCGACTCGCTCGAGCTCAGCCGCAAGGCCGCCGGCCTGGAGGCCTCGACCATCGTCTTCTGCGGCGTCCACTTCATGGCCGAAACGGCCGCCGTCCTGGCCCCGGGCAAGACCGTGCTCCTGCCCGAGATCGAAGCCGGCTGCCCCATGGCCGACATGATCAACGGCCGCGAGCTCCGGAGCTGGAAGGCCCAACACCCGGGGCTGCCGGTCGTCTGCTACGTCAACACCAGCGCCGAGGTCAAGGCCGAGAGCGACGTCTGCTGCACCTCTAGCAACGCCATAGCCGTCGTCAACTCGCTCGGCGCCGACCGGGTCCTGTTCGTGCCGGACAAGAACCTGGCCGCCTACGTCGCCCGCGAGACGGGCAAGACCGTGATCGCCTGGGACGGCTACTGCTACGTCCACCACCGCTTCACGCCGCGCGACATCGACGAGGCCCGGACCGCCCATCCCGGGGCCGAGGTCTGGGTCCACCCCGAGTGCCCGCTCGACGTCATCGAGCGGGCCGACAAGGTCCTGTCGACCGGCAAGATGGTCCTCGAGGCCCGGGCGACGTCCCGCCACGAGATCGTGGTCGGTACGGAGAAGGGGATCATCTACCGCCTGGCCCGGGAGAACCCGGCCGTCCGGTTCTTCCCGGCCCGCGAGACCGCGCTCTGCGCCCACATGAAGATGACCACGCTGGCCAAGGTCCTGCATGCCCTGGAGACGGACACGACCAGGGTCGAGGTGCCGGCGGCGATCGCCGACCGGGCCCGGGGCGCCATCGAGGCCATGCTCAGGATATCCTGACCGCTAAGCAATTCCGCCGGCAAAAGGGAGGGTGAGATGAAGAAGATGACCGAAGAGAACGTCAAGGCCGCCCTGGCCGGCGAGAGCCAGGCGCACATCAAGTACGCCGCTTTCGCCGAGAGGGCCGCGGAGGAGAAGCTGCCCAACGTCGCCCGGACCTTCCGGGCCAACTCCTACGCCGAAGAGGTCCACGCCGCCAACTACGTCCGGGCGCTCGGCGCCCTGGGCACGACCGGGCAGAACCTCGAGGCCGCGGTCGACGGCGAGACGTTCGAGATCGACGAGATGTACCCGGCCTTCGTCGCCATCGCCCAGGCCCAGGGGGAGAAGGCGGCCGCGACGCACCTCGGCCGGGCCCTGGCCGCCGAGAAGGTCCATGCCGGCATGTACCAGGCCGCCCGCGAGGCCGTTTCGGCCGGCCGGGACATCGAGTTCAAGCCCATCCACGTCTGCTCCGTCTGCGGCTTCACCATGGAGGGGGAGGCCCCGGACCGGTGCCCCGTCTGCGGCGCGCCCAAGAGCAAGTTTGCCGCCTTCTGAGGCCGGGCCGGAGGAGGATGCCATGTCCATCGATAATAGCCTCCAGCCTTGGCAGATCCTGGGCGTCGCCGTCCGGTCGGAGATCGACGCCGCGGCTTTCTACACCCGGCTCCTGGGCCGGGTCAGGAACCTCCTTCTCGTCCAGAAGCTGAAGTTCCTGGCCCTGGAGGAGGAGCATCACCGGGCCCTGCTCGAGCGGCTCCTGGCCGAGAGATATCGGGGCCGGCCGGTGGACGCCCCGGAATCTTCCCTGATGCCGCCCATCGGAGCGTCGCTTCCCGCCGATCCGTCCGTCCAGGCCCTCTTCGAAGCGGCCCTAGGGGCCGAGAAGGCCGCCGAGGCCTACTACAACGAAGCGGCCGGGCGCGCGGAGGATGAGGCCTCCCGGCATATCCTGGCCTATCTCGGCCGGGTCGAGAGGAGCCACCAGGCGATGATCGGCTCCGAGCTCGATCTCCTGCGGACCTTCCCCGACTACTACGACGTCGAGGATTTCCACGTCGCCCAGGATCTCTTTCACGTCGGCCCCTGACGGCCGGAAGGGAGGGGGCCATGGACCCGGCGCGACAGCGGATCAAGCCGATCATCCGGCTGCTGCGGAAGAGCTACCCGGAGGCGCGGACGGCGCTCGAGTTCCGCAACCCGCTCCAGATCCTGGTGGCCACCATCCTGGCGGCCCAGAGCACCGACAAGCTCGTCAACACGGTCACGCCGGCGCTCTTCGCCAGGTACCCGACGGCCGAGGCCTTCGCCCGGGCCGACCAGGCGGCGCTCGAAAAGGAGATCCACTCCACCGGGTTCTTCCGCAACAAGGCCCGGAACATCATCGGGGCGGCGCGCCGGATCGTCGAGGCCTACGGCGGGGTCGTCCCCGACACCATGGAGGAGCTCGTCAGCCTGCCGGGCGTGGCCCGGAAGACGGCCAATATCGTCCTGTCGGCGGGCTACCACAAGGCCGAGGGCATCGCCGTCGACACCCACGTTCTGCGCCTGTCCGGGCGGCTCGGGCTGAGCCGGGAGAGCGACCCGGTCAAGGTCGAGCGCGGCCTCATGGCCCTCGTGCCCCGGGCCGACTGGCTCGATTTCAACTTCCTGCTCGTCGATCACGGCCGGGCCGTCTGCCAGGCCCGCAAACCGGACTGCCCGGGCTGCGTCCTGCGGCGGCTCTGCCCCTCGGCCGCCGAGTTCTTCCCCGGGCCCGAGCGGCCATGATCCGCGAGGCCATGCTCTGGGGTCCGGCGGAGACCGGGACGGAGGCCGTCGCCTGCCGCCTCTGCGCCCACCGCTGCGTCATCCCTCCCGGCCGGTCCGGCGTCTGCGCCGTCCGCGAGAACCGCGGCGGGCGGCTGGTGACCCTCGTTTACGGCGAGGTCGTGGCGGCGCACGTCGATCCCATCGAGAAGAAGCCGTTCTATCATTTCCATCCGGGATCGAAGGCCCTATCGGTGGCCACGGCCGGCTGCAACTTCCGCTGCGGCTTCTGCCAGAACTGGCAGATCTCGCAGGCGCCGCGCCGGCCCGGGGGCGGCGTCGCCGGCGAGCCCTTCGCCCCGGAAGCCGCGGTCCGGGCCGCGCTCGAGGCCGGCTGCCGAGGCCTCTCCTACACCTACACGGAGCCGACGATCTTCTTCGAGTACGCCTACGAGACGTCGCGGCGGGCCCGCGAGGCCGGCCTCGTCAACAGCTTCGTCACCAACGGCTACATGACGGCCGAGGCCCTGGAGACCATCCGGCCGTACCTCGACGCGGCCAACGTCGACCTCAAGGCCTTCCGGGACGAGACCTACCGGAAGGTCTGCGGCGCCCGGCTCGAGCCCGTTCTGGAAACCATCCGCCGCCTGCGGGCCCTCGACGTCTGGGTCGAAGTGACGACCCTGGTCGTGCCGGGGCTGAACGACGGGCCGGACGAGCTGGCGGCCCTGGCCCGCTTCATCGCCTCGGTCGATCCGGACATCCCCTGGCATATCAGCCGGTTCCATCCCGATTTCGAGTACACCCGGACGCCGGCGACGCCCCTGGCCACGCTGCGGGCCGCGGCCGAGACGGGCCGGCGCGAGGGCCTGCGCTACATCTACGTGGGCAACGTCGCCGGCGAGTCCGAGGACACCGCCTGCCGGAGCTGCGGCACGGTCCTCATCCGCCGGCGCGGCTTCGCCGTCCTGTCCGACGCGCTGCGGGGCTCGAGCTGTCCCTCCTGCGGCGCCGTCCTGCCCGGCCGTTTCGACTGACGTGTTCCCGGGAGGCCGTCCGGATCCGCGGGGGCCAGCCGGTCCGCGGAGGGTTCTTTCCTTCGACGGGCAATTCGATATAATAGCCCCTTTCGAGGAGGACCCATGAACACGAAGAGACAGGTGCGGGCGGCCGTTATCCTGATCGCCGCCATCTCCTTCCTGACGGCAGGCGGGATCGCGGCCCAGAGCGGCCAGGCCCCGCCGGAATATAAAGAGGTCGTCGCCGCCTACCAGATGACCGACCCGACCGCGCGCCTGCGGGAGCTCGAGCGGCTCAAGGCCGCCTATCCGGGCTCCCAACTCATGGAGGCCATCGACGCCGGCATACAGGAGTCCAAGGCGGCCCTGGCGACCGACCTCGACGACCTGCTGGCCCTGCAGAGGGCTTTCCTGGCCGGAGCCCAGGGTCCGTCCCGGATGCAGAGGCCGGTGGCCATGGCCGCCCAGCTCATCAACCACCCGCGCGTCGAAACGTTCGATCACACCGGGGTCCTCGAGATCATCCTGGCCTACCGCGGCGCCGCGCTCAAGGCCGCGGCCGACCCGGCGGCCTATGAGGGCATCGCCGACGAGCATAAGGAGCCGTTCAAAGCCAACATCGTGAACGCCATCGACCTGCTGACGGCCCGCGCCTATCTCGGCGCCGGCGACCTGGACAAGGCCTCGGTCTCGATCGAGGCCTACAGGAAGGGCGGCGGGGCGACGGGCGGCAATTATTACTACGTCCTGGCCGGCATCCTCGAAAGCCAGGGCCGGACGGCCGAAGCGCTCGACGCCTATCTCTCCGCCGCGGTCGACGGCTTCGCCGACTCGGCCGTCAAGGCCCGGGCCGTGTACGGCCGGGTCCATGGCTCGGAGGAAGGCTTCGCGGCCGCCCTGGAGGCGCGTCTCAAGTCCCTGCCCTTCAAGCCGGCGCCTTTTGAGGCCCCGGCCGGCTGGAAAGGGAAGACGGTCCTGGCCGAGCTCTTCACCGGCTCCGAGTGCCCGCCCTGCGTGGCCGCCGACGTGGCCTTCGACGGTCTGGCCGAGACCATCCCTTCGAAGTACCTGGCCGTCCTGGTTTACCACCTGCCCATCCCGCGGCCGGACCCGATGATTAATCCGGCCTCGACCCTGCGGGCCGGCGCCTACGGCATCGGCAGCACGCCGACGATCATCATCGACGGCACCGGCAAGTCCGTCGGGGGCGGCAATCGCGGCGCGGCCGAAGGCAAGTACAAGCAGTTCCGGAGCGCTATCGAGCCGCTGCTGGCGCAGGCGCCGGCCCTGACCCTGAAAGCCCGGGCCCTCATGGCCGGGGACAAGGTCGCGGTGACCTACGATCTCGACCGGGTCCTGCCGGATGTCGAGCACGTCCTCGTCCTGGTCCAGGACGAACAGGAGCATTCCGGCGGCAACGGCGTCAAGTTCCACCGCATGGTCGTACGCGACCTCGTCGTCCTCGACCCGGCCGGGCCGAAGGGGGTCGCCTTCGACCTGGCGGAATCCGAGAAGAAAACGGACGCGTTCCTGACCGAATTCGAGAAGAGCTACACCCGGTCGCCGGGGTTCAAGTGGGCGGTCCGGCGCCAGGCCATCTCCCGGACCGGCCTGCGCGTCGTCCTGTTCGCCCAGGAAAAGTCCTCCGGCAAGGTCCTGAACGCCGTCGTGGCCCCAGTCGAGTAGGCGGCCGGCTGACTTTGCCGGCCGGATGCGCTAGGATAGGCGCGGAGGGGGAAGCCCGTGGTGGAGACGGCGCGCTACCGCATCCTGCCCCATACCGCCGACGGCAAGTTCCAGGCCTACGGCCGGACGGCCGAGGAGGCCTTCGGCAACGCCGCCCTGGCCCTGTCCTCGCTGATGTGGGACTGGTCGAGCGTCGAGCCCCGGATCCGGCGCAGGATCGAAACGTCCGGCCGCGACCGCGAGCAGCTGCTGGTCAAGTTCCTCGGCGAGATCGTCTATCTCTTCGACGCCCGGCAGTTCCTTCTCGGCCGGGTGGAGGAGCTGCGCATCCTGCCCCGGCCCGGGGGGTTCGGCCTGGAGGCCGTCCTGGCCGGAGAGACGCTGGCCCCTGGCCGCGAGATCCACGGCGGCGTCAAGGCGGTGACCTACCACGATCTCAGGATCGAGGAGCGCGACGGCGTCACCGTCCAGGTCGTCGTCGACATGTGAGGGCCCCATGGAACTGCGTCGGATCGACGAGAACTCCTGGGAGATCCCGGCCGAGGGCCCGATGCGGGTCCCGGCCGTCGTCTATGCCTCGGCCCGCCTTCTCGAGGACATCCGGCGGGACCAGACGCTGGCCCAGGCCCGCAATGTCGCCTGCCTGCCCGGCCTGGTGCGCCGCTCCTACGTCATGCCCGACGCCCACCAGGGCTACGGCTTCCCGATCGGCGGCGTGGCCGCCTTCGATCCCGACGAGGGGATCATCTCGCCGGGCGGCGTGGGCTACGACATAAACTGCGGCGTCCGGCTGCTGCGGACGGACTTCACTGAAGAGGAGGTCGAGGGCAAGCGGCGGGAGCTTCTGGCCGAGATCTTCAAGGAGGTCCCGGCCGGTGTGGGGAAGGGCGGCGTGACCAGGCTCAGCCGGGCCGTGCTCAAGGACATCCTCCGCCGCGGCGCCGAGTGGGCCGTCGAGAACGGCTACGGCCGGGCCGAGGACCTGGAGCGGACCGAGGAGCGCGGCCGGATGAAGGACGCCGACGTCGAGGACGTCTCCGCGCGGGCCTTGGAACGGGGCATCCCCCAGCTCGGGACGCTCGGCGCCGGGAACCATTTCCTGGAGATCCAGAAGGTCCGCGAGATCTACGATCCGGCAGCGGCCCGGGCCTTCGGCCTGACCGCCCCGGGGCAGGTTATGGTCATGGTCCACTGCGGCAGCCGCGGCCTGGGACACCAGGTGGCCACGGATTTCATCGAGACGATGGAGAACGCCTTCGGCGTCGCCGGGCTGCCCGACCGCGAGCTGGTCAACGCCCCCTTCCGATCGACCCAGGGCCAGCGCTACTACCGGGCCATGTGCGCGGCCGTCAACTACGCCTTCGCCAACCGCCAGATGATCGCCCATTGGGTCCGGGACGTCTTCGCCAGGGTCCTGGGCGGCGCCGGGGGCATGGACCAGGTGTACGACGTCTGCCACAACGTGGCCAAGGTCGAGGAGCACGAGGTCGACGGCCGGTCCAGACGCCTCGTCGTCCACCGCAAGGGCGCGACGCGCAGCTTCGGGCCGGGCCGGCCCGAGGTGCCGGCGGCCTTCCGCGGCGTCGGCCAGCCGGTCATCATCCCCGGCAGCATGGGCACGGCCTCGTTCCTCCTGGCTGGGACGGCGGAGGCCGAGGCCCTGAGCTTCGCCTCGACCGCCCACGGCGCCGGCCGGGTCATGTCGCGGCACGAGGCCCTGCGGCGCTTCCGCGGCGAGAAGATCCGCGACGACCTGGCCCGGCGGGGGATCGAGCTCAAATCGACGAGCTGGAAGGGCGTCGCCGAGGAGGCCGCCGAGGCCTACAAGGACGTCGAGGAGGTCGTGCGCGTCTCCAACGCGCTGGGCCTGGGACGCGTCGTCGCCCGGCTCCTGCCGATCGGCGTCATGAAGGGGTAGGGCCGCGCCGTTGCGTCGACCCCTCGGCCTCGGGGATCTCCTGCCTCGGCGCGGGGTTTGACAAAAAGGCCGGCGGACCCTAAGTTAGAGGGACCATGAAAGTCATCCTGGCGGGATACAACGTCGACAGCGCCGTCCTCGAGGAGCTGAAGAAGGGCTCTCCGGCCCGCGACGATGTGACCCCGGAGACGCTCTCGGCCTCCTACGCCCGCATCTCGCGCGACCCCCGCCCGGTCGACGAGCTGCGGGCCGCGGCCCGGGCCGAGGTCGAGCGGGCCCGGCGGTCCAACCAGTCCATCATCTTCAGGATGGGCCATCATTCGGTGGCCGAGCACGCCGTCTTCAATTTCGACGTCATCGGCGTCAGCCGGCTGGCCATCGAGGAGATCGAGCGCTTCCGGCTGATGTCCTTCACCGAGAAGTCCCAGCGCTACATCACGCTCGGCGAGGACTTCGTCGTTCCCGAGGAGGTCCGCCAGGCCGGCCTCGAGGACCTCTTCAGCGGCACGGTCAAGGCCCAGAACGCCCTCTACCATAAGCTCTATGCCCGGCTCAAGCCGTTCGTCTTCGCCAAGCACGCCGAAGCCGCGGCCGAGCCGCGGAACCACGCCGTCCTGGACGGCTGGGCGAAGGAGGATGCCCGCTACATCGTCAGCCTGGCCACCCAGGGACAGCTGGGGCTGACCGCCAACGCCCGCAGCCTCGAGCTCCTCATCCGCCGCTTCGCGGCCAAGGGCCTGGCCGAGCTCCGGGAGCTCAACGGCCGGCTATGCTCGCTGGCCCGGGAGGTCGCGCCGTCGATCATCCTGTTCACCGAGCCCTGCCCGTTCGACGCCGGGACCTCCGCGGACCTGGAGGCGGCCGCGGCCGCCTGGGAGGGCGGACGGCGGCGCCGGGCCCCGGCCGGCCGGGACGTCGTCCTGGCCCGGGCCCCGGAGGACGGGGACGCGGCGATCCTGGCCGCCCTGCTCCATTCGGTTGGCCGCTGGTCCTACCGGGAATGCCTCGAACGGCTCCGCTCGGCCAAGCCGGCAGCCCGCCGGGACATCTTCCGCCGGGCCCTGGCCCGGATGGAGTTCTACGATTTCCCGCCCCGGGAATTCGAGCACGCCGATCTCGTCTACGACCTGGCGCTGTCGGCCTCCTGCTTCGCCCAGCTCAAACGGCATCGGATGGCCACCTTGACCTGGCAGCGCTACGACCCGGCGCTGGGCGTCACCGTGCCGCCCTCGGTCCGCGAGGCCGGGATGGACCAGGAGTTCCTTTCGGTCATCGGCCGGACGAACGAAACGCACGCCCGGTTGGAAAAAGCGGTCGGGCCGGCCGCCGACTACGTCCTGACCAACGCCCACCGGCGCCGGGCCCTGCTCAAGGTCAATGTCCGCGAGCTCTATCATATCTCCCGCCTGCGCCAGGACGCCTCGGCCCAGTGGGAGATCCGCGGCGTCGCGGCCGAGATGTCCCGCCTGGCCGCCCGGGTCATGCCGCTCTCGTGTCTGCTGATCGGCGGCAAGGACGCCTTTCCCGGGGTCTACGCCCGGGTTTTCGGCCGGGCGCCGAAGATGGTCCCGCCCCGGCTGCTCAAGTAGCCGGTCCAGCCGGCCGGCGGCGCAGGGCGCTAGCCGAGGCCACCATGGTCACGACCGCGCCCGCCCCCCTCATCGCCGCGACCGGCGACACTCCATGCCAGACGATCGTCCCGGCGACGTCCACGGCGTGGAAGGAGAGCACGGCGGCGAACGATACCGCCAGATAGCCGGCCAGGCCGACGGCGGCCCACATCAGCGGCCTGTCCGCGCCGGACCGGCGAACCGCCTTGATGAAGTAAAGGAAGAGGCCGAGCGAGGCCGCGGCCAGCGCGGCCATGGCGGCCTTCTGGAAGGGCTGGCGCAGCTCGTACACGCCCCCGGCCGCGGCCAGGCGGCGGCCCCAGGCGGCGACGTGGCCGGCCAGGCCCGTCATCTCGACCGCGGCCGAGGCCGCGCAGAGAACGGCCAGCCCGAGCCAGGCCCGCTTCCGCCCGAACCGCCCCGGCGCCGGGACGGACCTCCGGCTCACGGCCGCCGCCAGCGCCGCCGCGGCGGCCAGCAGGACGCCGATCGCCGGATGGACCCAGGCCGACGGCCTGCCGGGCGGCCGGGCCGCGCTCGCCGCCCGCTCCCGCCGGGCGGCTTGGGCCGGCGACGGATAAGGGTAGACGGGCCGCTTCCGCAAGGCGGGCCCGGCCGGCCGGGCGCCGTCCCTCACGACCGGAGCGTAGCGGGCCGTGGCCGCCCGTTCGGCGTCCTCCCACCGGCCGGTGGGGCTGAGGAAGATAAGGGGAAAGACGAAGGCCGTCCGGTCGCGGTCGGGAACGTCGAAGACGAACGTCAGGCTTCGGCCGCCGGCGGCCGGCCGGGCCGGTCCCGCGGCAGCCAGGAAACCCCAGTCCTTCTTGGCGGCGTTGGCCCGCTGCAGTGAGCAGTAGATCCGGGTCGGGCCGACCGCGCCCTTGAGCGTGACCCGGACTTCGAAGGTCCGGCCGAAGACGGCGGCGTCCGGGGTCTCGACCGTCAGCCAGCGCGGCCGGTCCTCCGTCCGGTCGAGGACGGTCCAGGTGGCGGCGAAGACGAGGAGAAGGGCGGCGGCCGCGGCCATCGGCCGGAACAGGCGGCGCATGTTCGGCATGGCCGGGGCTCGCGGCGACGGGAGGCGTCAGGCTCCGAGCCCGAGGACGAAGACCCGGCGGCCCCGGACCTCGAGCCGGCCCTCGAAATAGAGCCGGACGGCCTCGGGATAGATCCGGTGCTCCTCGACCAGGATGCGGGCGGCCAGCGCGTCCTCGGTATCGTCCTGCAGGACCGGGACGCAGGCCTGGAGGATGATCGGGCCCATGTCGACCTCGGCGGCGACGAAGTGGACCGTGCAGCCGGAGAAGCGGACGCCCCAGTCGATGGCCTTCTGCTGGACGTGCAGGCCAGGGAAGGCCGGCAGCAGGGCCGGGTGGATATTGACCAGGCGGTGCCTGTAGGCGTCGCAGAGGGCCGGCGTCAGGACCCGCATGTAGCCGGCCAGGCAAACGAGGTCGATCCGCCGCTTGTCGAGCTCGCCGATGACGGCCCGGTCGTAGTCGTCTCGCGAGGCGAAGGCTTTGGGATCGAGGAAGACCGTCTCCAGGCCCCACTCCCGGGCCTTGAGCAGGCCCGGGGCCTCGGCCTTGTTGCCTAGGACCAGGGCGATCTCGGCGTTGATCGCGCCGCGGTGGACGGCCTCGCGGATGGCCATGAAGTTCGAGCCCCGGCCCGACAGGAGAACGGCGATGCGGCCCTTCTTGCGCGGGCTGCGGAAGACGACCTCGTCCATGTTCCCCCCTAGGCCCGGACTTTGAAGAAGGCGGGCAGGCTGTCCTTCCAGGCGCGGTAGGCGGCGTCGACCGACAGGCGCATGATCTCCCGGCCCGCCCGGGCGAAGGCCAGGGCGGAGCCGCCGGTGAGACCGATGGCCCGGGCCGGCACGCCGCGCCGGGCGGCCAGCTCCAGCAGGCCGTCCAGGCCGGCCTTCCGGCAGGTGACCACGATGCGGGACTGCGATTCGGAGAAGAGCAGGGCGTCGTCCCGCGTCGTTCCGCCCGCGGCCGCTGCGGCGCCGAGGTCGACGGCGCAGCCGATCCGGCCGTCGCTGTGGAAGGCGCACTCGGCCAGGGCCACGGCCAGCCCGCCCTCCGCCAGGTCGTGGGCCGAACGGACGAGACCGGCTCCGATGGCCTCGAGCAGGAACTCCTGGTGGCGCTTTTCCTTCTCCAGGTCGAGCGCCGGCGGCGCTCCGGCCTCCAGGCCGTGGACGGCCCTGAGGTATTCCGAGCCGCCCAATTCGTCGAGCGTGTCGCCGATGAGCACCACGGCGTCGCCGCCGGCCCGGAAGCCGGGCCGGATGGCCCGGCCGACGTCCTCGATGAGCCCGACGATGCCCAGCACGGGCGTCGGGTGGATGGACAGTCCCTCTGTGTCGTTGTAGAAGCTGACGTTGCCGCCCGTGACCGGCAGGCCGAAGGCCCGGCAGGCCTCGGCGATGCCCTCGACGGCCTGTTCGAACTGGCCCATGACCTCGGGCTTCTCGGGGTTGCCGAAGTTCAGGCAGTTGGTGACGCCGATCGGCCGGGCCCCGACGCAGGCCAGGTTGCGGCAGGCCTCGGCCACGGCGATGCCGGCCCCGGTCCGGGGATCGAGCCGGGTGTACAGGCCGTTGCCGTCGAGGGTCATGGCCAGGGCCTTCTTCGAGCCCTTGATGCGCAGCACCGCCGCGTCGGCCCCGGGCAGGAAGACGGTGTTGTCCTGGACCATGTGGTCGTACTGGCGGAAGACCCACTGCTTGTCGGCGACGGTGGGGGAGGCCAGGACCCGCTCCAGGGCCTGGCCGAGGTCCGCCGGCGCGGGCAGGGCGCCGAGGGGCGGCAGGGCCGGCGCCGGGGCGGGCGCGGCGACGGGGCGGTTGTAGGCCGGGCAGAGGTTGACCACGGCGTCGACCGGGATGTCGACGACGACCTCGCCCTTGAACGTCATGCGGGCCCGGCCGCCCTCGACGACCTCGCCGACGACCGGCGCGTCGAGGTCCCACTTGGCGAAGACGGCCTGGACGGCCGGGACGTTCTCCGGCCTGGCCACCAGCAGCATGCGCTCCTGGGATTCCGAGAGCAGGATCTCGTACGGCGTCATGCCGCTCTCGCGCTGCGGCACCTTGTCGAGGTCGAGGACGATGCCGACGCCGCCCTTGGCCGCCATCTCGGTCGTCGAGCAGGTCAGGCCGGCCGCGCCCATGTCCTGGATGCCGACGATGAGGCCGCGGTCCATGATCTCGAGGCAGGCCTCGACCAGGAGCTTCTCCTTGAACGGGTCGCCGACCTGGACGTTGGGCCGCTTCTGCTCGGTGTCCTTGCCGAACTCGGCCGAGGCCATGGTCGCGCCGTGGATGCCGTCGCGGCCCGTCTTGGCCCCGACGTAGAGGACCTTGTTGCCGGCCCCTTCGGCCTTGGCGTAGAAGATCTTGTCCTTGTCGGCCAGGCCCAGGCAGAAGACGTTGACCAGGGGGTTGAGGGCGTAGCAGGGGTCGAAATAGACCTCGCCGCCGACGGTCGGTACGCCGATGGAGTTGCCGTAGCCGGCGATGCCGGAGACGACGCCCTCCATGATCGGGCGGTTCTTGGGGTCGTCGGGCGGGCCGAAGCGCAGCGAGTCCATGACCGCGATCGGCCGGGCGCCCATGGTGAAGATGTCCCGGAGGATGCCGCCGACGCCGGTGGCCGCGCCCTGGTAGGGCTCGATATAGGATGGATGGTTGTGCGATTCGATCTTGAAGACGACGACCTGGCCGTCGCCGATGTCCAGCACGCCGGCGTTCTCGCCCGGGCCCTGGACGACGCGGGGGCCCTCGGTCGGGAACTTCTTCAGATGGACGCGCGAGCTCTTGTAGCTGCAGTGCTCGGACCACATGACCGAGAAGATGCCCAGCTCGGTCAGGTTCGGCTCCTTGCCGATGAGCTCGACGATCAGCCGGTATTCGTCTTCGGTCAGGTTGTGGCGGTCGAGGACGGATTTATCGATCATGGCGGACCTTCTTGGCGGGGGCGGGCCGGCGGGCCGGCCGGCGCTTCTCGACGCTCTGGATGAGGGACTCGAAGATCGTCCGGCCGTCCCGGCTGCCGAGCAGGGCCTCGGCCGCCCGCTCCGGGTGGGGCATCAGGCCGAGGACATTGCCGGCCTCGTTGCGGATGCCGGCGATGCCGTGGAGCGAGCCGTTGACGTTGGCCTCGTCAGTGACGGCGCCGTCGGCGTCGCAGTAGCGGAAGACGACCTGGCCGTTGCGCTCGATCTCGGCCAGCGTCCGGGCCGGAGCGTAGTAGTTGCCGTCGAAGTGGGCGATGGGGATGCGCAGGACCTGGCCCCGGCGCCCGGCCCGGGTGAAATCCGTCCGGGCGTCCTCGATCCGGATATGGACGTGCTGGCAGAGGAACTTGAGGTTCTTGTTCCGGAGCATGGCCCCGGGCAGGAGGCCGAGCTCGAGCAGGATCTGAAAGCCGTTGCAGATGCCCAGGACGCGCCCGCCGTCGCGGGCGAAGGCCTTGACCTCCTGCATGAGCGGGGAGAAGCGGGCGATGGCCCCGGAGCGGAGGTAATCGCCGTAGGAGAACCCGCCCGGCAGCACGACGCAATCGACGCCCTGGAGGTCGTGGTCCTTGTGCCAGAGCAGGACGGTCGGCCGCTTCATCACGTCCTTCAGCGCGTGGACCGCGTCGAAGTCGCAGTTGGAGCCGGGGAATTGGACGACGCCGAACTTCATGGGTGCGACCTCACCGGCCCTTGAGGATTTCCCAATCGAATTTCTCGATGATGGGATTGGCCAGGACCCGGCGCGAGATCTCGGGCACCAGGGACTCGGCGTCCTTGCGGCTGACGCCTTCGAGGTCGATCTCGAAGACCTTGCCCTGGCGGACCTCGGAGACGGCGCCGTAGCCCAGGGTGTGCAGGGCGTTCTTGACGGTTTGGCCCTGTGGATCGAGGACGCTGTCCTTGAACGAAACGAGGATGCGGACTTTCATCGGAGAACCCTTTCGAAGATGTAATCGATCTTGGCGAGATACGGATCGAGCGAGAAGCAGGCGGCGATCTCCTTCGGCTCCAGGACCCGCGCCACGTCGGGGTCGGCGGCGACGAGGGCCCGGAAGTCGAGGTTCTCGGTCCAGGCCCTGAGGCTGTTGCGCTGGACGACCTGGTAGGCCGCCTCGCGGACCAGGCCCTTGCGGGTCAGGGCCAGCAGGACGCTCTGGGAGAAGATGAGGCCCCGGGTGGCGTCGATGTTGGCCCGCATGCGGCCGGGGTGGACGACCCAGTGGCCGACGATGTCGGCGGCGTCGGCCAGCAGGAAATCCGCGGCGATGAACGAGTCGGGGAAGACGATCCGCTCGGCCGAGGAGTGGGAGATGTCGCGTTCGTGCCAGAGGACCATGTCCTCCAGGCCGACCCCGGCGTTGGCCCGGACCAGGCGGGCCAGGCCCGAGATGCGCTCGGAGCGGACGGGGTTCTTCTTGTGCGGCATGGAGGACGAGCCCTTCTGGCCCTTGGTGAAAGGCTCCTCGAGCTCCAGGACCTCGGTCCGCTGGAGGTGGCGGACCTCGACGGCGATCTTCTCGACGGTCGTGGCCAGGAGGGCCAGGGCCGAGAGAACCTCGGCGTGGCGGTCGCGCTGGAGGACCTGGGTCGAGACCTTGGCCGGCTCCAGGCCGAGCTTGCGGAGGGCCATGACCTCGACCCGGGGATCGAGGTGGATGAAAGTGCCCACGGAGCCGGAGATGCGGCCGACCGAGATCGTCTTCAGGGCCGCCTCCAGCCGGACGATGTGCCGGCCGATCTCCTCATACCAGACCAGGACCTTGAAGCCGAAGGTGATCGGCTCGGCGTGGACGCCGTGGGTCCGGCCGATGCAGACCGTCTTCTTGTGCTTCAGGGCCTGCCGCTTGAGCAGCCGGTGGAAGGCCCGGACATCGGCCAGGAGCTTCTCCAGCGATTCCTTGATGAGCAGCGACAGGGCCGTGTCCACGACGTCGTAGGAGGTCAGCCCGAGGTGGATGTGGCGCGACGCCGGCCCGACCTTCTCGGCGACCGAGGTCAGGAAGGCGATGATGTCGTGCTTGACGACCTTTTCGATCTCGTCGATGCGGGCCACGGAGAAGCCGGCTTTCTCCCGGATGACGCGCAGGTCGGCCGGCGGGATCTTGCCCAGGCGGGACCAGGCCTGGCAGACTGCCAGCTCGACGTCGAGCCATTTGCGGTACCTGTTCTCCTCCGTCCAGATGGCCCCCATGCCGGGGCGCGTGTAGCGTTCGATCATCTCGTCTCAGCCTTTCTTGGAGTAGAGGAATGATAGCACAACGGCGGGGGGACAGGATACGAAAAAGTGGCTTTTCCTCCCGATTCCGGGGGAGTCCCTCTCTTCGGCTTGGCTCGAGGGCCGGCCCGGAGCGGACTCTGTGGAGCGGAGGTCAGAATCACGGCCGAGCACTCGAGGCGGGGATTCTGAGAAATATCTAAAGAGAGCTCTTTCTCCCGATATCTCCCAGAAGCATGGATCCGAGCCGCTCCGCCATGCTTCTGATGGTCGCTTCGATGACCGGCGCGGAGCGGACTCTGGGGAGCGGAGGTCAGGATCACGGCCGAGCACTCGAGGCCGGGATCCTGAGAAATATCTTCTATGATAGCGAAACGCAAGCCCCCCGTTTCTTTTTCCTTCTTTTCATCTCTTCCTCTGGCTGCCTCGGTTTCATGAACCACCCTTCTATCCGCGCCATGATGCGCATCATAGCATTCGATCT
>Ga0209507_1000700_pt1 | contig 32921 bp, 22 predicted proteins | sample AD_UKC028_MetaG_FD_184414 | JGI IMG/M metagenome (GOLD analysis project Ga0209507, IMG submission 184414) | Active sludge microbial communities of municipal wastewater-treating anaerobic digesters from USA - AD_UKC028_MetaG (SPAdes) (version 2) | ecosystem: Engineered > Bioreactor > Anaerobic >...
CGGGACGCGACGGCGACGCTCTCGGTGATCGAAGGCGACGCGGTGTTCATCTATGTCTATCTCGACCCGACGAACCCGCCGACCGAGGTGATGGTGCAGTGGCGCGAGGGGACGAGCTGGGACCACCGGGCGTACTGGGGTGCGAATTCCATCCCGTGGGGGACTGACGGGACGAACTCGCGGCGTTACATGGGTGCGTTGCCGGCGACCGGGCAGTGGGTGCGGCTGGAGGTGCCGGCCTCGCAGGTGGGTCTTGAGGGCAAGACGCTCAACGGCATGGCCCACACCTTATATGGAGGCCAGGCGACCTGGGACAAGGCCGGCAAGGTTTCGCGGCCTGCGGCGGACGTGGTCTGGAGCGGCGGGGGCACGACCAATAACTGGAGCGAGGCGGCGAACTGGACGGGCGGGATGCTGCCGCGGAGCATCGACACGGCGATCTTCGACGGGACTTCGGCCAAGAACTGCACGTTGGACGTGGACGTGGCGCCGAAGGCGATCAAGCTCAACGCCGGGTACACGGGGGTGGTGAGCTGCGGGACGAAGGCGATCACGGTTCCCTACAGCAGCGGGGCCGGTTTGCTCTCGGTGGCCGCGGGCGAGCTGAAGCTGGGGAGCGCGACGCACACGATCAACGGGAGCCTGTCGGTGACGGGCGGGGCGGTGACGCCGGAGACCTCGAAGGTGGTGTTTGTCGGGCAGAACTCGGCGACGACGAGCGTGAGCGGGCCGGTGACGCTGAACAACGTCAAGTTCGACCCGGGGGTAATCGGGGCGAGCTGCAACAAGACGATCAGTCTGTCCGGGACGGTGACGGTCAACGGGCTGCTGGAGGTTTTCGGTTACGACATGGGCGGGTGGAACCTGCATCTGACCGGCACCGGGACGCTGGTGGCCAAGGGGAACATCGCCGGCAACAGCAAGGTGTTCCGCGGGACGGCGAACATGCTGGTGGCCGGGGATGCGGGGAACCAGACGCAGACCGATTTCTACTGGGGGACTAGCGGGACGTACACGGTTGACAAGCCGGCGGGGCAGCTGGTGCTGGCCGGGGTGGCGCAGTTCGGCGACCCGACGACCTCGGCGAGCGCGGAGACCAAGATCGTCCTCAACACGGTGGTGGACGCGGTGAGTCAGCAGCCGACGGTGAGGCTGTGCGGGTATGCGTATGGGGACGTGAAGATCACGGGGAACCTGACGGCCTACAACGTCACCTTCTACCGGAGCGGCGGGACGGGGACGTCGTGCTACGACCTGGGGGCGAGCACGCTGACGGTGGAGAACACGCTGACCCTGGATCTGACGGCGACGTGCGGGTGGCACGTGATCTTCGCGGAGGGCGGGACGATTGCCGCGAAGGGCAACGTGGTCTGCACGAGCGTGCTGGGTGCCGACTGGAGCGGGGTGAACTTCCTGGTGAACGGCTCCGGGGACCAGACGGTGGCGCTGGGCGGGCTCTCCCTCTACAAGGTGAAGGTGGACAAGCCGGCGGGCGCGGTGACGTTCACTGGCGGGTTCGTCTCGAAGCACGAGTTCAAGGTGGCTGCGGGGAACACGGTGAACTTCGGCGCGGGCGACACCTTTGCGGTGAAGTGGCTGGAGCTGGCCGGGGCGGTTGGGAACCTGATCACGTTCCGAAGCGCGACTGACGGGACGGCCTGGAAGCTGAACGTGACTGACAAGTACCAGACGCCGTCGAAGGTGGACGTGAAGGACTGCGATGCGTCCGGTGGCCAGCAGATAGTGGGGACTGGCTGTGTCGACTCCGGAGCCAACCTGAATTGGAGGTTCGTCGACGCGGTGTTCGTCTCGTTCCTGAACGGGACGAGCAGCGTGACGAGCCCGGCGTGGGTGTATGGCGAGTGCGGGCCGAACGTGACGACGGTGCAGCTGAAGGTGAATGCCGGCACGGCGTTCGACGTGGTGCGGTACTCCTCGATGCGGTGGTACGCCGACAACGCCTCGGCCGGCGGGGACGCCATCGGGATTGGGCTCTCGGCGACGGCTGCAACTGGCCTTGAGGTCATTGGGACCGACGCCCAGAACAACCAGCAGTCGGCGACGCAGAGCATCGAGTGGATGCCGACGAATATTGCGGTGGGCGGGAGCCTGACCATAAGGAGGGGCGACAGCCTGCTGCTGACGGCGCCCGGCACTGGCACTCTTGAGATCGACGCCAACGGCGACAGCACGATGGACTACACCGGCCAGGCTGGTGACAAGTACGCCTATAAATACTCTACGGCCGGCGTTTACAGTGCCACGGCCAAGGTGGGCGGGACCACGGTTGGGACGGTAACGGTGACTGTGGTGGAGGCGGTGCTTCCCACCGTGCTGGCCTGCCAGAAGGACAACACGATAGTCCGGAAGATCGTGGTCAATCCGGCGGCTCAGGCGGCCAATGTCACGGTGAACCTGAGCGCGGACGGGACGGTGAACATCACGCCGACCGTGGTTTCGGACGGGATCAACGTGGCGTTCTACGCGACCGAGACCGTGGCGCCGCGGATCTTCGCGAGGATCGGCGGGGATGATGGGCCGGTGCTGGCGACCGACATGCTGAGGCCGTTCAAGTTCGTGTATGCGGGGCCGGACGTCCCGCGGCGGGAGGTATACGCCGACGGCGATGCGAAGTTCATGCACACGATCAAGATGGAGCCGTTCGTGCCCGGGGCTAAGCTGCAGTTCGCGACGTACAGCGGCGGGGCGACGTTCGAGAACGGCTCCTACCTGATGCAGAAGATGTCGGACGACTTGGGTGACAACACCTACACGTTCCCGATCTATGCGCCGAAGACCTGGGGCGTAACCTGCCACCAGCTCTACGTGATACCGTGAAGGGGGCGGATATGAACCGGAACGAGAATAACGTGAGCGGGATGGGGAGACTGGACATGGCGATGAAGAGCTTCGTGCGGATTGCGCTGCTGGCGGCCTTCGGGCTGGTGGCGATGCCCTACACGCTGGGGGCGGAGCAGAGCATCAATAAGACAGTGCAGCCCAATGGCATTGCAGCTCCGAATACATGTAAGGTGTGCCCCGAGAATGGGGGGCATGGGGCTGTCTGCGTACATGGCTGTTCATGCAGCGCTTGCGAGAAAGAACGTGGTGCGCAGAAGACGTGTGATAGTGCGGGGGAATCCCCCGATGCGCTCCCCTCTATCGGAGATGCTGTCGAGTTGCACATGGTTGCTGGCAACCAAGTGCTTTCGAGTCAGTGGCTTGGCACGCCCAATTTCGGCCAATACCGGTACCTGAACTGGATGCCGATGGTCTATCTGGGTGTCGGGAGCAACAGTGGCGGTGGCACGCCGATCAAGCGTGACGGGGCGCAGGTGCTCTTCCCCGGGCTGGGTCGTGCGGTGATGCTGGGTCAGAACGGACCTGGCGGGCACACGTTCCTGGTGCCTGGCGGTGACGCGGTGACGGAGATCGTGCCTGCCGGCGCGTTGCTTGAGTTCAGCACGGGGATGGACGAGTGGGCGACCTGCACGCTGACGTATCCTGACGGCCGGCGCTGGACGTTCCAGGATTTCGGGTACGACCTGGAGCGGTTCCCGTATCCGGACTACAACGGCGACTTCCACAAGCGTTTTGCGCCGAGGAAGTACCGGCTGACGAAGTATGTGGACCGGAACGGCTACGAGGTGAACGTCAGTCACGCGCCGCTGCTGACGACGATCACGGACGCTTCCGGGAACCAGTACAAGATCACGACGGACTCCAACAAGCTGATCACGAAGATCGAGGTGGGTTCGCGGAGCTGGGGTTACACCTACGGCGTGAACTCGGTGACGGAGACCAATAATCAGAGCGGGCGTCGGACGACGGTGACGGTGACGGCGGACCTGAAGCACCTGCTGACGGTGGTGGACGTGGGTGCGGACAACGTTACCAAGACGGAGAGCTGGGTCTACGACTCGACCGGGAAGCTGACCAGCCACACGGTCGACGGGGTGGTTACGACGGTCACGGAAACGGACGGGACGGCGACGCTGCCCGCGGGGGACGTGGGGCTGGCTTTCGGGCTGACGGTGAGCACGAAGACGCGGGTGATGACGACGGGCGGGCTGACGAAGACGGGCAAGTACGCGCCGTTCGGCCAGATCGAGGAGACGGACGGTCTGGGCAAGACGGTGAAGACGAACCGGCGTCCGACCGGTCACGTCATCAAGACTGTGGACCAGATGAACCGTGAGACGGTGGCCGGTTACAACCCCGACGGCATGAAGACCGGGGACACGCTGCCCAACGGGTCGCAGGTGGTGCTGACGCACGACGCCAACGGCAACGTGCTGACGCGCACGACGCCGGACGGTGTCTGGCATTACGAGTACGACGGGCTGGCCAATGGGTACGCGACCTTCACGCTGCCTGGCGGGACGGTCCACAACCTGGTCACGCGGGAGTATTTCGTGGCCGACGGCCAGACGCTGTCGGACGTGAGCTACGAGCGCTACGCCTGGACGGGCGGGGAGTACGCGCAGCGGGGGCTGGTGAAGTACAAGGTGGAGAAGGTGTTGGCCGCGGGAGCCAACAGCGAGCGGAAGACCTGGTTCGAGTACAACGCGGCCGGCCAGGTGACGAAGCGGAAGACGTGGTACAGCGACGAGACGGAGCCGACGGTTTACTGGGCGTATTCCTACGATGCGTTCGGCAACCGGACGGGCGAGACGAACCCGCTGGGGCAGTCGACGGTCTACACCTACGATTCCGAGAACCGGTTGAAGACGGTGACGGACGCGCTAAGCCACACGACCACGTACTTCTACGACGGCCTTGGCCGGAAGACCAAGGTGATGGACGCCTTGGGCTCGTACACCGAGTGGCACTATGACAGTCGCGGGTTTGTGACGAGCATCACGGGCTCTGCGGCGATGGGTGGCGGCTGCACGTCCTGCGGGCAGGCGGCGGGTGCCGGCGACAAGCTGGGGACCTACGTCTACGCGGACTCGGGGCTGCTCACGAGCTACACCGACCTCAACAACCACACCTGGACGTACACTTACGATGCGGCCGGGCGGAAGGTCGGCGAGAAGGACCCGACCAACTACGAGACGGTCTACGCCTACTATGACGACGGCAGCCTGCACACGGTGACGGACCCGAACGGCAAGGTGACCACGTATGCTTACGATGTCATGGGTCGTCTGCTGTCCGTGACCAACGGTGCCGGGGAGACGACGAGCTACACCTACGACTGGTCGGGTCGGCAGCTGACGGTGAGCGGGCCGGTGTCCGGGGCGGTGATGACGACGGCTTACGACAAGCTCGGCCGGGTCCTGACGGTTGAAGACGCCCTGACCAGGGTGACGACCTACGCCTACGACATGCTCGGTCGCCAGACTCTCGTGACTGCGGCTACGGGCACGGCCGACCAGGTGCAGACGAGCTTCGCCTACAGCGCCGATGACAATCTCCTCGTCACGGTGGAGGATGTCGGGGGTCTGGCGCGGCTGACGGTGAACGAGTACGACGCTGCGGACCGGCTGGTGAAGACGACGGTCGATCCGAGCGGTGCGAAGCTGGTGACGGCGTTCCAGTACGATGCGGCCGGGCGGCTCACGAAGTCCACGGTGGACCCGGACGACGGGGTGGGTGCGGCCGAGCTCAACATCGAGACCGGCTACACCTATGACGCGGTGGGGCGTCAGCTGACCTCGACGACGGGGTACCTGGTCACCTCGACGGTCTACAATGCCGCCGGGTGGGTGATCTCGACCTCGAATGGGGTGACGACCACCAGTTACGAGTACGATGAGGTGGGCAACCGGACGAAGATGCAGGTGGCGACGTCGGTGGTGCGTTCGCCGGTCTACTACTTCTACGATGCGGCCAACCGTCTGGTGAGGACGGAGCAGGCGGCGGGTGCCGGGACGGTGGCGGTGGTGCGCACGCTGGACGGTGCGGGCCGGCTGCTGGAGTCGACGGACCCGAACGGCCAGAAGACGGTCTTCACCTATGACGACGCCAACCGGGTGCTGACGGTGAAGAACGCGGCCGGCGAGGTCACGCAGTACGGCTACGTGGATGCCGGGCGGGTGACGACGGTGACCGCGCCGGACGGCGGGGTGACCGAGACCACGAGAGATCTGGCCGGGAACGTGCTGGCGGTGAAGGATCCGTTGAATCGGACCGCCGGTTACGTCTACGACAGTCTGAACCGGCCGGTTTCGGTGACGCAGCCGGACGGTGTCGTTCACGCGACGGTCTACGACAAGCTGGGCCGGGCGGTGACGGTGACGGAGGATGTCGGCGGTCTCAACCGGGTTACGGTTCGGGAGTACGACCTGGCCGGGCGGCTGACCAAGGCGACGGTGGACCCGTCGGGTCTGGCGCTGGTGACGCGGTACGAGTACGACGCGGCCAGTCGGCGGACGAAGACCGTGGTCGACCCGGACAACGGTACCGGCGACCCGGAGGTCAACCTGCCGACGACTTATGCCTACGACCCGCTGGGCCTGGTGACGGGCACGGTGACGGGCGATCCGGCCGGTGCGCATCTGACGGTGACGAACACCTACGATGTGGCCGGGCGGCTGGAGACCACGGGCAACGGAGTGACGACGACGACGCTGGCCTACGATGCGGCGGGAGCCCGGAGCGGCATGACGGTGTCCGGGCGTGCGCCGGTGGTTTACACCTACGATCTGGCCGGGCGGCTGACGGGCACGAGCCAGACGGTGGGCGCGGTGACCATCGCGACGACCTACACGCTCGACCTTGGCGGGCGGGTGACGGAGAGCGCCGACGGCGAGGGCAAGGTCACGAAGTTCGTCTATGACGGTGCCAACCGGGTGGCGGCGGAGACGAACCCGGCCGGCGAGGTGACCACGTTCGGCTACGACCCGAACGGCCGGCAGACGCTTCTGGCGCTGGCGAACGGTTCGCGGTCGGTGACGGAGTACAACAAGGCCGGCGAGGTGACGAAGACGATGGGCGGGCCGGCGGGGCAGGCCACTTACGCCTACGACCCGATGGGCCGGCTCCTGACGGTGACGGACGCCAACGGGCGGACCCGGACGACGGTCTATGACCATCTGGGGCGGAAGACGGGCACGGCCAACGAGATGTCGCAGACGGTGGGGTTCGGCTACGACCTGGCCGGGCGGTGGACGGCGCTGACCGACCCGCGGAGCAATGTCACGACCTGGGCGTACGACGGGGCGAGCCGGCAGAAGACGATGACCTATCCGGAAGTGACGGGGCAGCCGGAGAATGTGGAGCGCTACTTCTACAGCGCAGCCGGGCTGATGTCGCGGAAGACCACGCCCAACGGCGTGAACGTGGACTACACCTACTTCGCCAACGGCAGCGTGAACACCGTGTCCGCTCCGGTGGTCGGGACGGTGACTTACACGCTGGAGACGAACGGTTCCGGCGCGGTGGCGGGGATCGCCAGCGGCGCTTCCTCGATGAGCTTCACCTACGACCAGTTCGGCCGGGTGACGGGCGTGGCGGACAGCGGGGCGGGCAAGTCGCTCAGCTACGGCTACGACAAGCGCAGCCTGCGCACCTCAATGGGCGGCGATCTGCCCGAGGGCCTGGAGTACACCTACGATGACGCCGGGCGCCTGGTGACGGTGAAGAAGGGCGCGGCTGGTCCGAGCGCGTATGCTTACGATGCCGGCGGGCGGCGGAAGACGCTGACGCTGACCAACGGGCTGGTGACGGCCTACAGCTTCGATGGCCAGGACCGGCTCTTGAGCCTAGCCACCACGGGCACGGCCGGGACGGTGGCCAGCTTTGGCTACATCCTGGACAAGGTCGGCAACCGCCAGGTGGTGCAGGAGAAGGATTCCGTCCTGTACTACCGCTACGACCAGGCCTACCGGGTGACCGGCGAGAGCCGGGTGCGGCCGGCCGACGGCCTGCTGGTTTACGAGGAGGATTTCACCTACGACGCGGCCGGCAACCGGCTGACCCGGAGGAAGTCCGAGCTGGGGACGATCCCCACGGCGGTCGGGCCTTACGGGCTCTGGCCGCTGGACGAGGTCAAGGCCAAGCCGTTCACTCCGCCGGCTGCGGCGTTCGAGGCGGACGGGGACACCGCGGCTCTCTATCATCTGGAGGAGTCCGAGTCGCCGATGGTCGATTCGTCGGCGGCTGCCAACAACGGGACCATCGCCGGGACGGTGCAGACCGAGGCCCAGGGGATGTTCACCTCCAGCTGTGTGCGGATTCCTCTTGCGACCGAGCTGGCCGCGCCGGCGGTGCCCGGGCGGGTGGAGGCCGGTGCCGTGGCGTTGGGTGCCGGGAACTGGACGCTTGAGGCCTTCGTGAATCCGGAGCTCCTGTCCGGCGAGCGGACGGTTCTGGCCCAGGCGCCCTGGAAGGTGGCGCCGACGGAGACGACCCCGGGCGTGCTGGGGGCTCCGGCCGTGATGCTGTCCCTGGCCGACGGGTGCCCGGCGCTGCTGGTGAGGTATCTGATCGATAGGGCGGAAGGTGAGGATGAGGTCGGCGAAGTCCGGCTCGTCGGCAAGGCTCCGGTCGCCGTCAACACTTGGCAGCACCTGGCCGCGGTGCGGAACGGGCTGGGGCTCTATCTCTATGTGGACGGCGAGTGCGTGGCGATAGGCGAACTGCCTGTCGTAAGCAACGCCACAATCAGCGTCCTTTCGGCCGACAAGCTCGTCATCGGCTGCGGCAACGCGGCCGGGGTGGGTGTCCGAGCCGCCGGCAACTTCGCCGGGCGGATCGACGAAGTGCGCCTGAGCTCCATCGCCCGGTACACCGGGCTGGTCACGCCGGAAGTCACGGCCAACGGTCCTGACGGCGAGCTGCTCGGCGGGGCGAGTCTGGCCGAGTCTGGCCGGTTCGGCCCGGCCCTGGCCTTCGACGGGACGGGGTACGTCAAGCTGACCGGCGACGGGGACTTCCTCAAGAACGGCGCCGCCAAGCGCACCATCGAGATGTGGGTGAAGGCGAACTCGACCTCCGGCACGCAGATGCTCTACGAGGAGGGCGGCTCGACGAGCGGGTTCGCCCTGCGGATCAACGCTGGGGTCCTGGAGTTCACCGCCAAGGACAACGGCGGAACGCCCGAGACGCTCAGCACCGGATACACCTCGACGGGCTGGCATAAGGTGACCGCCATCTTCAACGAGGGCGCGATGGCGCTCTACGTGGATGGCGAGTCGGCGGATGTGGGCACGGCCGGCTTCACGGCCGTCTCGGCGCAGACCGAGGGCGCGGCCCTTGGCGGCACGCTCGACACCGACGCCTTCGGCGGTTCGACGACGGGCGGTTCGTTCGCCGGCCTCATCGATGCCGTCCGGGTGATGAACGACGCCGTGGTGCCTGCGACGATGGACGTGGAGGAGGCCAGCTACGTCTACAACGAGCGGAACCAGCTGACGCTGGAAACCACCACGACCGCCGCGGGCGTCACGCACGAGCACCATGCCTACAACCAGAACGGCGAGAACACCTCCATCGTGGAGCACGACGCCAGCGAGGCCGTGCTCAAGACGGTCACCATGACCTATGACGACCTGGGGCGGATGCTCACCTGGGCCGATGGGACGAACACCGAGGAGCACACCTACCGCGGGGCCGGCTGGGAGCGGGCCTCCACGAAGGTGAACGGGGGCGACGTAACCAAGTACCTCTACGATGGCGACAACGTAGTCGGGGACCTGGTCTCCGGCGCCTTCACCCGGCAGTACGTGACCCCGTTCCTCGACGAGAATCTGTCGATGACGGTCATCGGCGGGGAGCTCGCCGGGACGTACTACTACAGCCGCGACGGGCTCGGCAGCGTCCGGACGCTCACCGACGCGAGCCAGGTCGTGAAGAACTCATACGCTTACACGGCCTTCAACGGTTCATACTCTCCTCTCACCCTCGTTTCTAAAGATTTGGAACAGAGATATCAGGCCCAGGGGCGCGAGGCCTCGGCCAACGCCGGGGCGCCGATGTACTTCAGGAATCGGCAGTACAGCCCGGGGCTGGGGAGGTTCTCGCGGCGGGATCCGGTGTTGGGTGGGGATCGGCTGTTCAACGAGTATGGGTTCCCAGGTGAAAATGCCGTCGGATATGCTGACCCGATGGGCTTGTTCACCTATGACGCCGCGTCAGGGGCCAAGGCGGACAAGGCCGAAGCCTTCATCTCGGCGGACTTCTTCAAAGCCTACCCGGACAAGGCGAAGCTGAATGCGTTGACATCCTTGAGCGCCGAGGCCGTGATTAACATGGCTCGGAACTATAACATTCTCTTTAAGGCCGGCGGCAACTACTGGAGAATCAAAGGTGCCAAGGAGCGTGTTCAGAAACGGCTCATCAACGGCAGTTGGTATGCCACGTATGGCGACATGGTTCTTACTGCCTTGGCCAGCGGGGCGGGAGGAGTTGAGCGCGAACTGGCTCAGCTTGAGCAGGACATCAAGGACGCTTCTGAGAAGCTGCCTGAGATTACACAGGAGATGTACAACCCCAACTGGCAGTCCAATCTTGTGTTCACCTACCCGGACAGGTGCTCCATAGTTCCTCCGTTCGGAAACGTCTGGTATAACATCTCGGCTAAGTTGGCTGCCTACAATAACTGGCGATACGAACGTGACCATGGCTCTTGGTCGCTGGGCCGCGCCATCTGGGGAGTGCAACCCGTTGGTGAGATTGGGTCTGCTCCTCTTGACCGTCCGTGGAAGCCGCAGTATCGCTACATGGTAGCCATGGCACCGGATGGCAAGGCGCAGCAAATGCAGTCCGTTGTCAGCGGAGCACAGCTTGCGCTGGGTATTGCTGCTGCTGCGAACGTGATGGCTATTCGGGCGAACTATGGCGCCTGGGTGGATTCGAGGACTCCGCAACCGCTGCCGCAGTCTTTCAATCGGCCAGCGGGACAATCGATGAATCGTCAGGCGCCGCCGGACCCGGGGCCGGGAGGAGCAGGAGGGCCGTTATCGGAAGAAGATGCGGCTCGCTACTCCGGGAAAGCGCCTGAACAAGTGACACCGGGAACACGTGAGTTGACGCATACGCGCTACAACCCAGATACTAGGGAATGGGAGCTATCTCGCGTCTACTATGACCAATATGGTCGGCAGGTGGCGCGTACTGATTGGTCGGTACATGGCAGACCCGCAGAGCACACGAATCCGCACCATCATACTACAGAGTACGGACCGGGCTATGCCCCCACTGGGAAGCAATCCGGGCCTCTCCCCGGATTGCCGGAGTAGGACATTTGAGGAGCATCTGACATGGGCAAAATCAAGGGCGCAGACAAGGTCGAGAAGGCTTTGGGAAGCCTTGAACTCAGCAAGTTCCGAATCGTGCGTCAGTTGTGCTTCGAGGAGAAGGATACAGATGGGAGAGTGGTGCAATGCGTGCACCTAGTCCTCGAAACAGAAGATACCAATCCTCGGGTGAGAGCCCAGTTTGATTTCAACGGAGTCAGCGGGCTGCAAGTCAATAAGTTTGGCGGTGGGGAGACGCGCATTGTAGGGTTTGACATCGTTGACATTTCTGACCGGCATTGGCAGCACCTTAACTGGGAAGTCATCGACTACGAGGATGGCTGTCTAAGATTTCACTGTGATACGGCACAAGTCACTGCTCTTGAAGTCTTGCAGGAGCCCTCACCCTGACACCTTCGTCGCAAGCGACGAGCTGTCCACGCAATCACAACCAAGAGCAGGCCATGATGACGAGTCGCGGCCTGAAGATAGAGGCGCCTGACACCCCTCTCCGGCCGCGCCCCGAAAGGGGCACCGCCGACGGGGACGGAGTCCGCCCGGGCTGTGGGGCCGGGCGGGCTGAGGGGGCCGAGGCCGAAGTGGAGGTCGCCATGGTGATGCTGGCCAAGGAAGCGCAGCAGGCCCCCGCCGCCCGGCCATTTTCTTCGTTGGGCTGGAAGTACAGCTACACGGCCTTCAACGGTTCATACTCTCCTCTCACCGTCGTTTCTGAAGGTTTGGAACAGAGATATCAGGCCCAGGGCCGCGAAGCCTCGGCCAACGCCGGGGCGCCGATGTTCTACCGGAGCCGAAGGTATTCGCCACGTATTGGGCGTTTCATTGGCCGCAGTCCTTGGGGCTACATTCACAAGGAGATAAACCTGTATGACTTTGTCAGCAACAGGCCCACGCGTTTCGTGGAGCCATTCAGCACGGAGAGGGAACAGCCTGTAAGCAGGGTCGACAGACTTCTTCTGGAGAGGGAGGAGCAGAGCCTGCGTGATGTCGCTGAATACGCGCGGCCGGAAGCGCGTGCAAGCATGGAGCGCAGGGTCATAGAAGGATATCGCAGCGGGAAGAACTTTGAGCCCTCGGAGGAATGGAAGAAGGATCAGCCACGAAGAACGGCTATGACGAGAGACACACTGCCGGATCTGCCCGTCTTCCATTACTGCTGCCGCAACTTCGAAGCCTTCTGGGAGACCATGGTGGACTTCCGCACAAACCGGAAGTATGCGAGTCCTGAAGCATGTGCCAAGTCCTTGGCCTTTGATGAGGAGTCTCCGGTAACGAGCTTTGTCTACCAGGATGTCTTCGATGAGGTCGAACAAGGCGGGATCACCCCATTGACGCGCTATCTGGAGAGCGCGACAGGCCCTATGCTGGCTAGCGGCGTTGCCCCGCCCGTAGGAGCGGCCTATGAGTTGGGCGGGGGGCATGGGGAAGGTGCGGCCCTTATCATAGCCAAGGAAGGGCTTGGTGAGGTGGCGAGCGCTGCCGGGCGCGATGCGGCCGGCGCAGGAGCGCAGGCACGGGACAGTGCGCGGCGCTGGCTCAATGCGCGAGGGACAACGCGAGACCTCGCCGAGTTGCACTATGGGCGAGACATGGCCAGGCAAGCCTCCAAGGCGGCGCGGGCACGGACATTGCAGGCGGCAGCTGGAGCGGGGCGCAGGGCGGCTGCTGCCGCCGAGCTGGGCTTAGTCGTCTACCAAGGTCTCCGGCGAGCCGGCGGGATGGTTCTCTACATGGTGGCCATGAACGAGTGTATATCGCAGGAGTGTGCGGTCAACAGGGAGTACAAGGCCACGAGCCTTGGGAACGGGAAGTTCTGTTGTCCCGAAGGAGGGACTCTGACAGAAGACCTCAAACAGGAGTGTACTCGTCACCTAGGCGAAGCAAAACCGGCTGCCAAGCCCTAGGTTGCGGTTCCTGTGACGAGGAGAGATGCGATGACGGTACTCAAGTTGGCCGTTGGGCTGTTGTGGGTGCTATTGTTTGGTGCTGCTATGAACGCTGCCGGAGGTGAGGCAGCCGACGTTGAAGCCCTGCTCGCCAAGCTTGAAAAACGGGAATCCCCCGAAGCAACGATGGCCGAGATTGTGGCCGCTGGCGAGGCGGCGGTGCCCGCAGTACTTCAGCGGGCCAAGCGGGCCGATGCCGACGGCACGCGCTGGATGCAAGCCATGTGTGCAGAGTGCCTGGGCAGAATCGGCAGCGAGAAGGCCGTGGACGCTCTGCTTGAGCTGGGACGGGCACGACTGGAGCTCGTGAGCGTGTGCTATGGGCTTGAGCAGGCCAAGGCAGCCAGAGCGATCCCCGTGCTGCGGGAGATATCCCAGCAAGAACTTGCTCCCGTAGAGAGAGAAGCACTGACTTGTACCCGCGGGGCTTTGGGCGACGCAAGCGTTGTACCCGACCTGATTCGCTTGTTGCGCCCCAGCAGAACTCCACCGTACAGGGACGCCGCCAAGAAGGCGTTACTGCAGCTGACGGGCAAACACTTCGATGATTGCGTGGCAGCAGCCAAGTGGTATGCGGACGAGCACGGGAAGCAGGTGGATGTTCGCGACGACGAGGTGGCCATCCGCGAGGTGTACATGGAGGAGAGCGCAGTCGGCCGGAACGCAACCGCCTTCGTGAGGGCCTGGGTCATAATTGACGACTACAGCGTGAGGATCGGGTTGGTGGCAAAGGCCAAGCTGGATCACGAGAAGTACACACTCCGTGTCGTCGCCAAGTCCGGCGCTCCGGACAATGTGCGAACCTTCATGATCGAAGGATCGTTCCAGGATCAACGGGTCCGAGTGTACGAGCGGGTGCCGCCGAAAAGGGACCTGATGCTGATTTCGGCGGCAAGGCGGAGGTGTTTGCCGATTGCTGAGGGCGCAGGACTCCGGGTGGTGGCTGACAGAGTGCGTGGTCTTGAGCGGGTGAGCTTCAACGATGACATGCTCCTGGAGGTTTTCGATGACAGGGGCAACTTGTGTGGGCGAGTTAGATTCTCTGCGTGCCCGGGGCTGATGGCTGTTTCGCCGTTCGAGACGAAGGGTGGCAACGAAGCGACGGACGGGCCGAAGAGCGGCAACTGACGGCTGGAAGGCCGGACCCGCGGGCGGCGGTGGCGCTGCTGAGTGGTCTAGGCGTTCCAGACCATGGACCGGGAACGCCGGACGCCCCCTAGACTTCATAGCCCCTGCGAACCACCGCCCCCGGTCCATAGCCCGCGGGCGAGCAGTAGAGGCACCAAGCGCCGAACCCCCCGGCCGCGCCCCGACCCGGGAGCCGCCGACGGGGACGGAGTCTGGCCGGGGGGCGACCTGGACGTCAGGAGGCGGTTAAAGATGGTCATGATCGCCAGGCAAGCTGAGCCCGCGGCCCCGGCGGCCCACCCCGACGCCCTCGACCACATCCTGGACCGCACGATCCCAGCCGCCCGGCCTTTTTCTTCGTTGGGCTGGAAGTACAGCTACACGGCCTTCAACGGTTCATACTCTCCTCTGACCGTCGTTTCTAAAGGTTTGGAACAGAGATATCAGGCCCAGGGCCGCGAAGCCTCGGCCAACGCCGGGGCGCCGATGTTCTTCAGGAACAGGCAGTACAGCACCGAGCTCGGGAGGTTTTCGAGAAGGGATCCGGAACTCGATGATGGCAACCAGTTTAACTCCTACGCCGGCATGCGGGGGAATAGCGTCGGATATGTCGATCCAATGGGAGCCAAGGTCGAAGTTGGAGGGGTCAACTGGAGTTCGAAACACGTTGATGAGTTCATACTAGAAGCGAAGCTAAGCGTTACTCAGGGGGACCTCCTGCGGGATGCATGGGCGCAGGACATCAAGTACTCTTTTGTCGATGAAGAACAGCTGTGTTGCCTAATCAGGCAAGAGAAGGCCTTTGCTATCTACATATCCGGGTTTCCTAACAGCGTTTGTGCAGGCTTTGCCCCTTGTGGGGGGGCGTCCAATCTCGACTCCGGGCGTATGCACGGATTGCGAGCGCTTGACTTGGAAGAGTATAGCAGGGTGAGAGCCCGTCTTCAGGGAGAGATGTTCCTAAAAGCCGCTCATATGCAGGAGACGCCGTTCATCGCCGGCATAGAGATGTCGGAGCAGTGGAAGAGAGGCCCGACATTCATTGACAGCGATACCTCCATAGATTTGTCGTTCGAGGCTCAGGGCTATTGGGCGCTTGTTGACAAGAAACTGTGGGCAGTTGCCATCGGTGACCAAGCATGGAGAACGACGAGGGCGCTGGGAATCGGGTTGGTTCAGACCAATCTGCAGGTAGAGCTCATCAAACAACGGTTTGCCACCGGGGCAACACTGGCAGCGCTGGCGGAAGACCCGGACTACGCTCGGGCGGGGCGCGAGATAGCGCTTCAGGCCGCTGGATCTGGGGCGAAGTCGGCGCTTATGGTGCCCTACGGTCTCTCGAAGAGCGTCGTACGTGGCGTAGGCTGGCCCTTGGAAGTTCCTGCCAGGTTGTTGTGGTCAGAGGAGGGGCTTGACTACTATAAGCGAGGAGGCGACACGGAATTCCAGTTGGCGACAGATGCCTTTGCTGCAGCAACGCTCCTGAGTCCGCTTAAGGGCACTAAGGTTGATCTGAGCCTCGGAGGATCGAGCGGACTTGTTTCGCGATGGGGACGCCCTGGGCTACAACCAGGAGACTGGGTCATGTCTGGAGAAGCCAACTGGCTGAACTATGTGCTGTCAGGCAAATGGCAACGGGGTTTTGGCAATGAGTTTGCCCCCTTCAGCTCGGGGAAGTCATTTGTGGTTCCGCCCCAGTCCGTAAGATGGCCAACCGGTTGGGGAGTGGATGGAGCGATTAAGGGCCTCGTGAGGCAGAGACGCTACGTGCCGCCATCACCGCCGCCACCGCCGCCACCATGTAGTGGGGGCAAGTAAGATGCTGTGTGCGTTACGGTGGGGCGCAGGATCAGTCCTGCTGGCCGCCTTTGTCTGGCTAGCCGTGATGAATGCCATCGTATTTGTGAAGAGGCATGTTCTCAAGCGAAAGGCTCCATCTTGGATCCCTCTCTTGGGAGGCATATTCGGCGTAGGCGCGTGTTATGTGCTGCCGATAGGCGATTTTCGCTGGTGGTGGTTTATGCCGCTTGTAGTTGACTGGGGCAGCCTGCCGGGCATTGTCGATAGCCTTGCATTCCACTTGCGAAGATGCGCATCAGGTGTGCCTGCCGTACCGGCCCCGCGAACTGAGGACGGCACGGAGGCCGGGAAGAAGGCGGCGGATGAAGCAGGGGAGGATGGCCAGAAGCGCGGAGGGCAAGGGGTGAAATGAATCGCAGGCCGCCTGGCGGGGCCGCTACGCGCATCGAGACTTCGCAACTTCTGCGAACCAGCGCCCCCGACTCGTAGTCCGGGGACGGTGAGGCAGACAGACAAGCCCACTCCCCCGGCCGCGCCCTGACCGGGCACCGCCGGCGGGGACGGAGTCCGCCCGGGCTGTGGGGCCGGGCGGGCTGGAGCGTGACGAAAAGGCCGAAGTGGAGGTCGCCATGGTGATGCTCGCCCAGGAGCCCGGGTCGGCCAGGACCGCCCGGCCTTTATCTTCGTTGGGCCGGAAGTACAGCTACACGGCCTTTGGCTCGCGTCGTTCCCGACGGTGACGGACGCCGCGCAGCACGCGGCGATATGAGGACTATCTTCTGCCCGGCGGCCAGATCAGTCCCGGCCACATCCAGGCGGCCATGAGTATAAAGGCCATGGCCAGCCCCATTTTCGCCCACGACAGATGATTCCTTGAGAACCTCGCCAGCCGCTCGCTGCTGACGCCGGCCATGGCCAGCGCGAGCACGCCGGCCAGTGGCAGGACGAAGACCAGGTTATACCAGGCGAGCAGCAGCAGCCCATGCCCCCTGGTGGCCTCGTCGCGCACCAGGCCGGCGATCACCGGGAAGTAGACCTGCCCGGTGCATAGGGACTCGATCAGCGATACGATCCCGGCGGTCAGGAGCACGGCGGCGAAGAGGGCTCCCCTGGCCCTCACGCCCCGGCTCATATGGAGCTGTAGCCTGGTCCGGAGCCCCTCCGGAAGCCGCAGGATCATGTCCTTCGGCGCGGCGCCCCGGCGCACGATCCAGGCGTCCCATATGCTCAGGGCCGCGAAGACCACGCACAGCCCGAAGGCCAGGTAGTAGACCAGGTCCGCGACCAGGCTGAAGTGGCTCAGGCGGTTGAGGATGCCGTAGAGGCACAGTCCTATCAGGAAGTAGCTGGCGTAGACCCCGATGACGAACGCGAGTCCGATGGTCAGGACTTCGCGCCGGGTGCGGCCGGCGGTGGCCATCATCGAGACCAGGAGCACCACCGTGGCGAAGGCGCAGGGGTTGAAGCCGTCGGCCAGGGCGGCCATGGATACCGCCCAGAAGCCGGTCCGGTTGACCCGCACCTGAGCGGGCTCACCCTGCCTTGGTCGCCCCTCCAGAGCGGCCGTGAATGCCGCGTCCGCGCCGGCAATGATCTTCTCCCCGCCGGCCAGACATCTCCCCTCCACAAACAGCGCCAGTTCCGGGGTATCCTTGACCCCGTGCCGGTCGAGCATGGCGAAGAGCCGAGCGGCCCTGGCCGCGCCATGCACCGGATCGGACAGGTCGACCCATTCGACGGCTATCCGGCCGGGATGGCTTTCCTGGGCCTGCCTGACGGCGTCCTTGGCGGGGCCGCACAGCCGGCATCCGGGGGTGAAGAAGAACACTGCCTCGGAGCCGGGGTCGGCGGGTTCGGCGCCGGAGGCGCCACGCACCGCGGGCAGGGCGGCTAAGATGAGCAGGAACAGGGCTCGGGATATCAAGCCGGCGATCTCCGCTGCGCTGCCTTCGGCCCGTGGAAGGGGGGAATCGAGTGGCGATGGATCGAAGCGAGGGAATGTTAGCCGGAGGTGGTGGAAAATCCAAAGGACAATCCGCCACTGCGCGGCCCGAACAATTTGCGGACTACCTGGCGCATCTGGAGCGCCGTGGGCTCTCGCCGGCGACGCTGGCCCTCTACGGCGAATGCCTACGCACCTTTGGGCGGTTCCTGTCGGAGGTTGGCAAGCCCGCAACCGCGATGACCTTTCCGGAGCTGATGACGTTCCATGTCTGGCTGAACAAGGAGCACAAGCGCAACGGGGGGAGCTTTTCGGCGGCCTATCGTTCCACGCACGTGACGGCGGTCAAGGGGCTGTACCGGTGGCTCTATGCGGAGGGGGCGATTGCGACGGACCCGGGCAGGCGGCTGCGGCTGCCGCGGCTGGGGCGGCAGATATCGCGCAACGTGCTCTCGTTCCAGGAGACGCGCCGGCTGCTGGCCACTCCCGGACACACGACGCAGGGGATGCGTGACCGGATAGTGCTGCGGCTGCTGGCGCTGTCCGGCCCGCGGGTGTCGGAGCTGGCCGGGCTGGACGTGGGCGACGTGGTCATGAGCGGGCGGGAGCTGACCATCCGCAAAGGCAAGGGGGCCAAGGACCGGCTGATCTTCTTCGACCGCTGGACGGCGCGGTATCTGGCCCGCTATCTGGCGCACTGCCGGCCGAAGCTGGTCGAACCCGGGGAGAAGGCGCTGCTGGTCGACGACAGCCGCCTGCGGTTGAGGCCACACCAGCTTCGCCGGATAGTCAGGCAGCACGCCCGGCGTGCGGGGATCGCCCGGCCGATCACCTGCCACTCCCTGCGGCACACTTTCTGCACCAATCTTCTGCGGGCCGGGGCCAACCTCAAGTCCATAGCCGAGCTGGCCGGGCATGCCTCGATGGACACGACCGCCAAGTACACCCGGGTGGACATCAGCGATCTGGCGTCGGTCTACCGCTCGGCGCACCCCCTGGCCGGGAGGCGGGCGTGAAGCGGGACATCGACGACTTTCTGTCCTATGCGCTGGCGTTGGGCCGGGCCGACAGCACGGTGGCGGGATACCGCAAGAGGCTGGAGCGGTTCCGCGACTTCGCGGTACGCCATGCCGTGATCCGGCTCCGGGACGTGTTTGCCGAGACGGTGCGCGGCTACCACGACGAGATGCGGCGGGACGGGCTGCAGGCGTCGAGCCGGCTGTCCTACCTGAGCGCGATACGCTGTTTTCTGACCTGGGCCTACGAGAGCGAGCGGCTGCCGACGGATGTGGCCATCCGGATAGAGCTGCCGCGGCCTGCGCACAAACTGCCGCCGAGGCCGCTGACCCGTCAGGACGTGTTGAGGCTGCTGCGGCTCTTCCCGTCGAGGAACCCGGCCACGCGGCGGACGCGGGCGATGCTGGAGCTGTTCTATGCCTGCGGGCTGCGCAAGGCCGAGCTTCTGGCTCTCAACGTCGGGGACGTGGACTTCGACGAAAGGACCGTCATGATCCGTTCCGGGAAGGGCAACAAGGACCGGCTGCTGCCGGTGCACGATTCGGCGCTGCGGGCGTTGCGGGCCTATCTGCCCAAGGGGCTGAAGTCCCCGGCCCGCGGGCTGCCGGTTTTCACCACGCGGAACTGCCGCAACGGCCGGCGCGGCCGGCGCCTGAACGCGAACAACGTGGCCGGGATATTCCGGGTAATCAGGAAACGCTTCGGCAAGCACGTCTATCCCCACCTGATGAGACACACCTTCGCGGTCCACCTGCTCCAGGGCGGCGCCGGGCTGCGCCATGTCCAGGCGCTGCTGGGTCACGAGTCGCCCGACACCACCAGCCGCTACCTGGGCCTGGTCAAGGACGACATCAAGAAGGCCTTCGACCAAGCCACGTGGCATGTGCTCCATGGCAGGCTGCCGGAGCCGGGGGCGGTGCGGAAACATGGCTGAGAAGGCGTCGCCGTCGTGCTTGTTACGTCACGGCCCTGCGGCGACCACGGCCCTATCCCAGGAGCGGAAGTAGCGCCAGCCGGCGCGGGCCAGCCTGGGATGCTTCCGGATGACCTTGCTGCGTTGCAGGGGTTCCCCGCGCCTCTTGAGCGCATGGATCTCACGGATCACCCGCTCCCGGCTCCAGGTCTCCTGCTTCGGTTGGTACGGCAGCCGGTTGATCCGGGCGGCGGTCCCGAGCGACCCGTAGTGCCGGAGCACCGCCAGATACAGGGCATTTGCCGACCTGATCATGGCCTTGCCGGACAGGGGGCCGTGGATCTTCACCCATCGGCCCAGGGCCACGGCTACGCTTTCGCGGTCCCAGCTGCGATGGACACGCAGCTTGTCATAGTCGAAGCCGGCGGCCTTGATGGCCTCGGCCCAGGTCCCGAACCGCGAGCGGCCGTTCCGGAAGAGCGACGGGTGGTCCTGCATCGCCTTGGCGGCCGAGAGCGCCCCGCCCTGGCGCCGGACTTGCCGGATGCCGGCGATCACCTCCTCCGGCGTCATTACCCTGTGCTTGGACCTGAAACGAATCCCCAGCGCCTTGGCGGCCTGCGCGATGGACCCATGGAACTTGCTTGCCGCGTGATACAGCCCGTAGTCCCCGAACCTCATCTCCTGCGGGGACAGACCGCTGTGGAGCCCGGCCCACCTGCGAAGCGCCTCGTCCGTCTCCCGGCGGCCCCAGGTCCGCTTGCGTAAAGGCAGAGACTGCTGATCGAGCGCTGCGTTCCAGAGCCCGAAGACAGCATAGACCTGCTTGGCAAGAGTCGGGTCGACTTGCAGCAGTCGCCTGTGCGCCATAGGCTTTCGGCCAATCAGCCGGCGCAGGTCCGAGGCCACTTCTTCGGCCGTCCTGGGAACGTAGGCGCTTTCCCAGACCTTGCGCTTCGACCGAAGACGCAATCTGGCCGAGTTCTCCCTGCGCCAGGCGAGGGACGCGAAACAGAACGGGCCGTAGGCCGCACGGTACTCCTGGCTGCTCATCCCGTGCACACGAACATGGCCGCTGAGCATCTTGTACGGCCGGCGGCAGATCCGGCAGATGACGTAGTCTTCGCCGATGAACCCGGCTTTCTTGCTCATCGGGCGCATCTTCCATGCGCCGCCGGATGGTGTCAAGGCTTATGGGAACAGCCCAAGACCCACCCCCGGCCTGAGTTCGGCGGTTCTGGCATGACCTTTCGCCCCAGTTCCCGTATAGTACGGCCATGGTCGACCCGAAGCAGCCCATCAGCGGCCGGGACAGCCGGCGCATCTACGTCCTGTGGGCCATCGGTTTCGGCCTGCTTCTGCTTCTTGGGCTGGCCTGCTGGCTGGTGGTTGCGCCGGTGCTCAGGGTCAAGACCCTTGCCGCGGAGATCGCCCGGACCGGGACCGTTCCGTCCAACGCCGTTGAGCGCCTGGGCGGCAGGAAGCAGGCTGCTGGGGCACTGACGCTCTACTTTCGTGCTCCGGTCCGCTGGTCGCCGCACCGGTCCGAGGCCGTCTGCCTGCTGAGCCACTGCGGTCCGGAGATGCTGCCGGCGCTACGCTTGGCGCTCAAGAGCAAGGACGGCTCTACTCGCTCGGCGGCTGTCCGGCTCGCGGAGCACATCGGCGCTGCCGGAACGCCGCTCGCCCCCGAACTCGTCGAACTGCTTGGCGACTGGAACGCATCGGTCTGGCTCCACGCGACAAAGGCGCTGGGGGCCACGCATGCACCGGGGGCCAAGGCCGCGAACGTGGCTTGGAGGCCCAAGACGACCTGGCGCTACTCCTACGACACCCGAGGGCTCATCCTGGGCCTGAACGAACCGCCGTTCGCGTCGTTCAATGCCTCCGACTGGCCTCCTCCGGAGCCGCTGTCCGCAGACATGGCCCGCCGGATTGCGGCGGCGCTCGCCGTGTCCCTTGGCGACCGGGACGAGGAAGTAGTCGCGGCGGCACTGGAGACCCTGAGCGGCCTGGGCGAGTGCGCTGCGCCGGTCGCGCCGGGGCTGGCCAGGCTCGTGCAAGCAGGCCCGGAGAACCTCCGCGTCAACGCCGCCGCAGTACTGGCTGGGATTGGCCCTTCGGTCGCGGAAGCCACGCCCGCCCTGGCCGCGTGTCTCCAGGACCCCTGCGAAGACCTCCGCGTCAACGCCGTCCTGGCGCTGGCCGGGATCGTCACGGATCGGGCTGCCCTGGCTGAACTGCTCAAGCCGGTTGCCGGAGACGCCAGCCCCAGGGTCCGCCAGGCCGTGACCGACGCCCTCGGCGAAGGGATGGAACGCAGATGACTGCCAAGCCGCGTGATACCAGAATCCTCGTGCTTTGGGTGGTCGCCCTGACCGTTCTGATCGCGTCGGCGTTCGTTCTGCTGACCATTGTTGCGCCAGTCCTGGCCGTGCGGCGTGCCATCGCCGACGTGCCTCTCAAGTACCAAGTCAACGACGAGGGCTGCGCCATGGCCGTTGATGCGCTCGGCGGCCGCGAGGCTGCGGCCAAGAAGCTCTCGGTCTACATCAATATGCCCAACTGGGCCGCGTCGGCCAAGAGCACCGCAGTCTTCTTCCTGGCCGCCACCGGCGAGGCCGGCACGCCGGCTATGCTCCGCTGTCTGGACCATGCGTCCGACAGTGTCCGCGGCGCAGCGGTCATGGCCCTGATCAGAGGCCACCCTGCGGGTAGGCAGGCCGTGCCCAAGCTGATGGCCTTGTCGCGGGGCGGCAACGACAAGATGTCCTGGGGCGCCATCCTGGCCCTTGGCGCGGTGGGGCCGGAGGCCGGTGAGGCCGTTCCCCTGCTCATCGAGCACCTCCGGGACCGGGATCCCCAGCGTCGCCAGTTCGCCGCCAAGGCGCTCGGCCAGATCGGCGACCAGCGGGCCATGGAACCACTCAGGGCAGCCACGGCCGACCAGGACGAGTCGGTGAGGAGTACCGCGGAGAAAGCGCTGGCGAGGCTCCAGGTCCCATAGCGCGCACAATCTTTCCTTGCAGGCAGAGAGCGGCAGATAGAATACGCCCGTCCTGAGCCGCCGATGCGGCTCGAATCCCGTGTTTCGATGAGGTTTTGCCACGCAGAGTATCCGAAGGGGACCGACAACATGGCACCTGAAGACGTCAACGAACCCAAGCCCGATCTGGTGGAGGCCTCTCTGCGGCAGCTCTTAGTCCCCGGCAGACAGCCTGGCCAGCGCGTGGGCATCTTCGTGGACATCCAGAACATGTTCTTCTCGGCCAAGCACCTTTACCAGTCAAAGGTGAACTACCGCAGGCTGCAGGAAGATCTGACCGCCGGCCGGAGGCTGGTCCGTGCCATTGCGTATGTGGTGACCAAGCCGGAGGTGGATCAATCCGGGTTTACCGATGCCCTGACCAGGCTGGGCTACGAGATCCGGCTCAAGTACATGAAGATCAAGCCAGATGGCACGGCCAAGGGCGACTGGGCCATGGAGATGAGCCAGGATGTGATGGCCATCGCCACGAAGCTCGACGTGGTTGTCCTGGTGACCGGCGCTGGCGACTATGTCCCGCTTGTTCAACGGCTCAAAGTCCTGGGATGCAGGGCCGAGGTGGCGTGCTTCCCGCAGAACTCCTCGGCTGACCTCATGAGTTCGGCCGATGCCTGCATCGTCCTCAACGAGAGCGTGCTGTTCAAGGAGAGGAAGTTCGAGGCCGAGGCAGCCGCCCGGCCGACGGACAGCGTGGGCAACTTCGTCCCGCGCAAGCGCGTCGTGGACTCCGTTGCAGGACGATTCGCGGCGGGGTCGAACGGCGCTTCCGAGGGCATCTGGGCCAACGATGCGGCGGGCCAAGGCGGTGGAACACCTCAGATCGATGATGTCACCGCCGAGCGCCTGGCGACGCAGCTTTGGGATCGGGAGCACAACGGCCAATAGGCAATCGGCGCACGAAGCACGGGACATGCTGTGACCGGTCGGGCGAAGTCCCGTCAGTATTCGCTGGCCAACATGATCGTGAGCACCAGCCGGTATCCGTCCGCCATCCCATGGTCATCGATCTTGAAGAAGAACTTTTCGCCGGCGTGGTCGAAGGCCCCGAAGTCGTGCTCGCGCCAGGGGTCGTTGTCCTCGGTGAAATCGTCGAACTCGCGGACCTTGAGGAGCACCTCGGCCACGACATCTTCGCCCAGGGCCGCGACGCCGCGTGTCATGGCCAGGAGGTCCGGCGGGACCACGCGGGGGATGCTGGCCCGCAGGGCGTCGTAGCGCTTGGCGATGTCGCTGGTCAGCATCATGTCCCGGTCCCCATTGCATTGCCGTTGGCCCGATTGGCGTTGACCATACGCCGCAGCCGGCCGGCCCCGGTGCGGCGGGTGGGAGCTGGCTGGGCGGCCGCCCGTGGCGGCGGCAGCACCCCCAGTTCGACCATGATCCGGCAGGCCCGGCTGCCGGCGGCCGGTTCCTTCCAGGCGTACCAGGACCGCCCCTGGGCGTAGGTGCAGCCGGCCAAGTCGTGCTCCCGCAGCCAGCGCAGAGCGTTGTAGCCGGTCCCGTAGCTGTAGAGGCAGGACCGGGCCAACACGCCAGCGGCGATGACCTTGCCCTTGTCGGCCCGCAGGGTCTTGAGGATGTTCTCCACGGCGATCCCGAACGGCTCGTTGCGCCGAAGGCGGATATCGAGCAGCGGGTCGTAGAGCTTCCCGTAAACGGCCCGGCGGCAGCCGGGGTTGCGGGGCCGATTCCGGGGGCCTATTGCACGACCTGTGTTGATGCTGTCCACGATCACACACCCTCCATAAGCGACTGTGCCGGGTCTGTAGGGCGTTGTCCAGCCGGATTCCGGCCGGGATGCGGAGATTTCTGGAGATTGCAGCCGATTTGGCCTACATGGGGCCACTCCGTAGGGGCAGGGCCCTGCCGGTTGGCCGGGTAGCCGGCTGCCAGGCGGCCAAGAAGGCCCCACGTTCGCGCCACAGGGGCCTCTGTTGGGCGATCAGGGGAAAGGTTTGCCTGGGTTGCCTTCGTCCGGCCAAGCGCGGGCTGTGGGCTGAATGGCCCAGGCTATTCAGCCGGCCTGCGCCAAAGCCAGCACCGTACCCGCTCGCCGGCTCGATACCGGTCAGGCCAAGCATCGGCCCGTACCTGCCAAGGCGGTCGGTCAAGCCGGGTTGCCATGACAAGTTCGGCAATGTCGCCATCCATGGGATCGTTGACCGCTTCAAAGCCTACGAGCAGCAGCCCGACCTCCGTACCCTCCGGCCACCGGACGGTCTTGAGCTTCGCCAGATCCCCAGGAACGGTATGGGTCTTCTCACCAAGACCCGGCACAAGCGGCGAGAGCAGATACGACCGATAGATGCTGCGCCCTCTTGGCCTCGTCCAGTAGGCTTTCCAGGCCCCTTTGATCTCCAGCCACAGTTTTTCGTCTTGTGGCATGTCGATGACCAAGTCGCAGCGGTTCCGTTGCTGCTTGGGCAGCCGGGGGTACCGGACTTCCGCCTTGGCAGGGAACCCATAGCCGGGCAGCAGTTTCGCCAAGCGCTGGGTCCAGCATGGTTCGGTCTGCGGGCGCTTCTGGCTCCTCTTCTGGTGGCCGCCGTACCAGTTGAGCCCGGTCGGCTTGCCGTCCGGACGCACCCCGGCCTCGGCGTCCATGAGGCGCAGGCACTGGAACAGGCTGCTTGCGGCGTCGAGAACCACGGTCAAGCAGGCTTCGGCTTGTTGTTGAGTTGGAAGGGCGGGGAGTGTTTGTCGAGCCACGAAGCCCAAACCGCGTCCTGTCGGAACAGCACGAGGTTGCGGTAGAGGTGGCCATCTGCCCCCTGCACGCCGGGAACGAACATGCCGTCGAAACAACTTGCGACCAGCGTCGCCACGGTCTGGCTGAACGCAAACGTTGGAGTACACCCTTCTTCGCTCTTGGCACGCTCAGCTTCGAATAGGACCTGACAGACAAAGCCCTCCGGGGGCAATTGGCTGAAGTCGGCAATCCGCAATGCGTCCGTTTGGAACAGGAAACGCTGGCACCATAGCGTAGGGTTGGCAGACGAGGGGAGGACTTCACAGCGCACGCCTTCTTCTGAATTGCACAAGTACAGGACGGAGCTGCCACTGAGCCCGTAACGCCCCGAAGGTGCGGAACAATTCGGTGGAGGGCCGAATTCGTTGGCCTGTGGGGTCTTGCCCTCGGCGAATAGGCGACCCCGATAGAGAAGAAGTGGGCTGTCTGTCTTCAGCAACGGGACCGAAGGAAGAGCTGCGCGGAACTGAGCAGATGCCGGGTGCGCAAGTAGCGACTGCCCGTCTGTGCCGGCCGCCCATTCGCGGGCAATGGAGTAGGTGTGGTTGGCCGTGGTCGACCGACCAGTCGCGACGTTGCGGGCAGATATCTGTGCTCTGCACCCACCGGTACCGTTCATCCGCGCCTTCATTTGCTCACCGTGCGCTCACCTTGCGAGAATCGAACCTCCGCTACCACGCGGAGGCCCTTATAGCCAGTCACAAAGGCTATGTCAAGACGGCGGGACCAGCCCTGCCTGGGCATGCCAGGGCTGACGGACCGGCCGTTGTTCACCAGCCAGCGAGGAAGGCCCCCGCGTTCGTGCTACGACGACCACATCGATCTCAAACGAGACTGCCCTCGCTCGGAGACGCAGTAATAGCTCTCGGATGCCCCGGTGGCATGGCGCTGGATACAATCGACCACGCTTTCCGGCTTTTACGCGACCCAAAGAACACCAGGCTTCACATGTCGGAACCCGCATTCATCAAGGCTTGGCAGCCGGCACAACGCGCCTCACTGGTTGCCCTACAGACGCCACCATCAACACCGAGCGGCAATAGCGCTCCCGGCTACGCCCCTCCGTTGGCAACTTCGCCCTGACCACGAGCCAAGAACGTTAGCCCTATGGACGGCCAGCCGCGTTGGCCTTCGCCCGAAGCAGCGCTTCACCAAGGCCCGGTAGGCCCTGGGCTGGCCCGGGCTCACCGGCTTGCCCGGGCGGTCCAGCTTGGCCTTGCGCACGGCGGCCATGCCTGCCGACACGTCCCGTTCCCCGGCCAACCGCCCCCGTTGGAAACGCAGCTCCCGGACGCGCCGGTACGTCCAGGCCGGCGGAAAGCCCATGTTCCCCTGGAGGCGGGCGACGGGCTGCCGGGCCAGGGTCAGCCGGCCGGTGAAGGGCAACGGGGCCTGGGTCAGTTCGGCGGCCTCGAACGTGCCCAGGTTGGTACCTGCCCGCCCCAGCGCCACCCGAAGTCCGGCCAGGTAGAGAGCCCCGCCCTTGACCTCGTACCGGCAGACGTGGCCCCGCCAACAGGCGCTGGTCATGGGCACAAGGGGCAGGCCCCATGCAGCCGGATCGAAGAGCCCTTCTCCGGACAGCTCCGCCAAGTCCCAGGCCTTGCCCTGGTAGATGACCGTGTCGCCGATCTGCGCGGTCATTGGCGTTGTCCGTAGTTCCCCTCGCCGGGCAAGAACACGATGGGGAGGTAGTCATACAAATGGCGCAACACCTGCCGCTTTGAGCCTCGCCGGATCTCAGCCGTATCCTCCATCCAATCGACCAGAGGGGGGAAGGTGCGCCGCAGTTTGCGCCACTCCGGCCGAACCAGCTTCGAGAACTTGGCCAGGTTGCGGCTACGCCGGCCGGCGATCTCCGCGTACAGGCTGGACCGGTCGGTGACCGCCTGCAAGCGGCGCAGGAACAGCCGGCTGCTGTAGGTGGAACGCGGCGGTCGAACGGAGCGCCGGCCAGTGTGCTTGCGGGCCAGCCGCCCCGTAACCGTCTGTATGGCCTCGGCAACATGGCCCGCGAACGGTCCGCAGGCGGCTACCAAGAGGCGGCAGAACGGCGTAACGGCGTTCTCCAACTCCGGGCGGGCCTGCTTGCGCTCCATGTCCCACAGCACCACTTCCTCCTTGCGGATGGAGTCCAGGGCGGCCCCGTTCTTCGGCAGGCCGATCAGGTAACGCAGGAAGCTGTATTCGTCCGTCGCTATGACGTTTGGGTACGGATCGCGCTTGGCATGGGTCGCCCGCTTGGCCAGCGCCTCTGCTCGACGCCGTTGATTGATCAGCCCTTGTTCCTTGGCGCAGTGCTCACAGAGGTGGGCCTGCTTGTTGGTGCCGTTGACGATCTCCGTAAGGTGGATGATCGCCGGGTGTTGCTTGCAGTTCTCGCACATCATGCTTGAGTCCCCTCCATGCGCTCCGCCGCCCCCCTGAAGCCTATCTTCCCCTGACAGGGTTCGCCCCAACGGCCGGTTGTCTCCATCGCCAGGGCCGCACGGAAGTCGGCGATGCCCACCGGCCCGTCCATCGACCGCGCCAGGGCCAGCCGGGCGGCGTTGAGGACCACGTTCTTGATCTCCCCGCCGGAGAGCAGTTCTCCGGCCAGCGCGTCCAGGCTCACGTCGGTGGCCATCGGCAGCTTCCTGGGAATCATCCGCTCCCATATCCTCCGCCGCATGGCACGATCCGGCCGCTCGAACTCGATCTTCATGCTGATCCGGCGGTCCAGCGCCGGGTCCAGCGACACCTTCCGGTTCGTGGCCAGGATGCACACGCCGCTGAACTTCTCCAGCTCCTGGAGGAGCACGTTGACCTCGCGCACCTCCCACGTCTGGCTGGCGGCCTCGCGGTTGTAGAACATGGCGTCGGCCTCGTCCCAAAAGAGCACGGCGTTGTACATGCCGGCCTCGCGGAACGTCCTGACAACGTTCTTCTCGGTCATGCCCACAAGGCAGTTCTGCACCCGCGAGTAGTCGGCCACCAGAATCGGGCACCCCAGCTCGCTGGCTATCGCCTCCGCGCAGGCCGTTTTGCCCACCCCCGGCGGCCCGGAGAAGAGCAGCGTTACGCCCTTGCCATAGGACAGCACGTCGTTCAAGCCCCAGGCGGTCATCAGCACCGCCGAATGCCGAGCCTGGGCCAGGGCCATGTCTAGGGCCTTGCGCGTCCGTTCGGAGAGCACCAGCTGCTCCATGCGGACCTTGGCGGATCGCACCGAGCCGGCCTGAAACAGCCTGCGCTGAGCCGCATCCCGCTCGCGGCCCAAGATCTCCAGGCTCTTCTCGGTCAGCTCGAACTTCACCTCGGCCAGCGTCTCGGGGGTCTCGTTCAGGAGCATGTGGTTCCCGCCGCAGGGCTGGATGAGCCCCTGCTGTACCAGGAAGCCGTTGGTCGTGAGCAGGCGAAGGCTCTCGGCCGGCCTTGCCCCGGCCATAGGCTCCAAATCCGTGGCCGCCATGGCCAGCCCTCCGCCCGTGAATAGCGGCGCTTCGGCGGGCAGGTGCGCCAGTTCCCGGCCAAGGAGCGTCAGCAGGATCAACCGCATCGCCTGTTGGGCTGGCTCCTGCCCGAGGCCGTTGTAGTCCAGGAGCGATCTCAAGTGCCACTCAGGATGCTCCGCCAGGGTCAGGCTCAGCCGGGTGGAGAGGTAAGCGATCTCGCAATGTGCGTCATAGGCGAAGTCGCTCCTATGGGGCAAGTCTTCATGGAGCGCCGATCCCAGGGGCGTGTCGTCACAGCTATGCTCATCCGCGCTGTTAAGCATGGCCCGAGCCTTGCGGCTACACGCGACCGTCAGCAGCCGCAGTTTTCTGTACAGGTCCGCTTCGCTCTCGACCAGCCACCCCGCCTTCAGGCTGCCGTCTCCGCACGACAGCGCCTTCAGCAGCGGCGCGGACACGTGATGGGACCTGCCGCCGCCCCAAATCAGGCCCAGGTCGTGGAGTCGCCCATCCTCCGCCAGCGCCCGGCGGGCCTGCAACTTCTCCAGGCCGGTGAGCGCCACGAACTCGGCGAGGTTCATGAGATACCTGTCCATCTCGCTCGGGACCAGGCCCAGGTCGAGCAGGATGAGCCCGACCACCAGTTCGGTCTCCAGCCTGGTCAGGCGGTGTTTGGCAAGCTCGGCACGCAAGTGGACCGAATCCGGCGTCGCGGCGAACGAGCGGTGCCAGCGCTCGGTGTGCATCGCCGCCACCTTCTTCCGCCCCGCCGGCAGGTCGTGCCGCGCCAGGAACATGTCCAGCGCCGCCCCAAGAATCTCGTCGGAGGACGAGAACGGGACCGGCCTCTTCGCCCCCTTGCGCTTCGACGTCCGGCGCTCCATCGTCTTCCTCCTCCGCCGCTTGGCCCCGGCCTTGAACGCCGCCCCCAACGCGGCTGCCACGAAGTCGAAGAGGCTGTGCGGAATCTCCTCGCCTTCCTCCAGCGTCTCGAATTGCCAGACGCAGCCGGATGCGTCCTGGACGGGTATGGAGTGGCTTTGCGCCAGCCGCTCCATGAGTCCGGCCACCGCGCCTCGGCCCTTGCAGGTCACCATCGGGGCACACATGGTGGCGAAGTCATACCTGATGGTCACGGCCACCGGCCCGGGGCCGACCAGCAGCACGTCGGCTTCCTTGACCGCCTTGCCAATCTTCGTCCCGCCGGACATCGCCTCCTCCTGCCCCCACGGCAAGGCCGGCACCAGACCGGTGCCGGCCAGCCCCGGGGCTACCTCCGGTTGAAGAGCCAGCCTTGCTCGGTGAACTCGCAGCCGCAGGCGGTGCAGCGGTAACCGCGCTTGAAGGCGGGCTGGAGGATGCTTAGCGCCGGACCGGAAATCTGGCGACGCAGATGCATCCTCGACCCGCAACCGGCGCAGGTGACGCTTCCGCCGCCCTGCTCTCCCTCGAAACCATACCATCCGTTCCACCCGAGGAAGCATCCCGAGCAGGAGAGCAGCCCCACCACCATCGCCAGCAACGCCATTCTTCTCACGACAGTCCTCCTTCCGACGCGGCTCTCCGCGTCATGGTGTCCTCGCGGGGCGTGTCGGCGGCGCTCGCGCCGCACATCGTCCACGTGCCCGCGCACGGCCCAGGGGCTCACAGCCCCTCCGGTGCGTAGTCCTCGAAGCGGCGGCACTGTTCCAGGAAGGACAGCAGCACTTCGCCGACCGGGCCGGCGCTGCTCTTAGCGACGATCAGGCTCGTCGGGGCAGTTATGTCCGGCGGGTCGACGTACAGGCCAGGCCGGTGCAGGAAGATAACGGTGTCCGCGTCAGCACCCTGAAACCCGGCCTTCCGCAGATCGGAATAACGGGGGCGGAGGCAGTCGTCTTCGCTACGGTGAACCCGGCAGGTGAGGACGACCGGGATGCCCAGCTCCCGGGCCAACCCCGCAAGTGTCCGGCTGACTTCGATCAACTCCCGCTGCCGGCCCCATCCGGGATCGTCCAGCAAGTCCCTGATCAGCGCAAATTCATCGACCACCACGAGGGCGGCCTGGTGTTCACGCCGCAGTTGCCTGGCGCTCGAACACAGCCGCTCGATGTCATAGCCGGTGCAGTCATCCAGGTAGATACTGGCCTTTCTGAGCCTGGTCAGGCCTTCGCGCTGAAGCCTCTCTATCTCCCGGCCGATCAGCTTGCCCCCGGAGATGTCGCGCACATTGGTGCCGGCTTGAATGCCGCCCAGCACAATGGCGACCGCCTCGTTGGGGGCCTCCAGGCTGAAGATGGCTGCGGACAGGCCCAGGACGCACCCGGCGTGGTTCACGATGTTGAGCGCGAGGCTGGTCTTGCCGCTGCCGGGATATCCCGCGATCACGGTCAGCTCGCCAGGCTGAAGCCCGCCGAGCAGTTCGTCGAGGTTGCGGAACCCCGTGGGGAGCCCCGTCAACGGCGGCGGAGCGGCCGGGTCGGGCCGGTAGCGCTGCAACTTGGCGCACTGCGCGTCAAGCACGTCTTTGAGATGCGTCGGGAATCGTTCCTGTGTTCTGGCCTCTTCGGTTGCCACTCGATCCTCCTTCTAGTGCCCTTCCGGCACGTGGCCCTCGAAAGGGAAACAGTAGATGATCAGGTTCGAAGGGCCGGGCCGGGCCGGGCCGGTCCGCCGCGACGTTTCGAGGCCACAGCACACCTCCTTCCGCAGGAGGCTCTTCCTGCGGCTTCAACCCTGCCGACCGCTCGGGACAGACTTTCCCCGCCCCGGCTCCGGGCCGGGTTTCTCAAGTCACGGGGTTGCGTCTACTTGCGCGTCTTGGCCTTCTTGTCCGGCTTACCCCTTTGCTCCACCCACCAGTCGAACGCCATGCCCAAGCGCCAGTCGGCGTCGAAGCCGTCCTTGTCGGTTCCCAGCCAGTCCCCGACCGCCTTGGGCATCTGCCGCATGATGATCCGCCAGCCGGGCAGGAGCAGCCGGCGCAGTTCAGCCGCGCACTCGTCCTCCCGGCGCTGGATGCTCCCCGATACCGGCGCGAGCTCGGCCGTGGCCTCACGCAGCCGCTCGGCCAGCGCCGACCTGGTCAGCTCCGACGCAACCGGCCGCGAGGCCGGCGGTTTGCCCATGACCTTGCGGTAGACCGGCATGGTGCGCTTCAACAGCACACTCCCGGCCGCTTCGGCCACTTGGTAGGCGAACTCGCCGCAGGCGGCCTCCAGGAAGTCGGCCAGCGGCCGGGCGGCTTCCTCCAGGGCGACGCTGACGCCCGCCTCGGCGTCCTTCTCCAGCCCCACACGGCGCTGGGAGATCGCCGCCAGGCGCTCGCGGAAGGCCCGGTTCCGGGTCAGCCTCCGCATCAACCGGTCGAAGGCCTCCTGGGCTTCGCGGTACGAGGAGAGCTTGCGCCTACCGGCCACGGGCCTTCTCCTTTCCGGCCGCCGGCCCCTGCCCAGCCAGCGGCTTCATCGTTCCCTTGTGCCAGCCGTCCTTCTCGCCGCGCTTCCTGGCCGCCGCCATCCCCTTGCCCTTGCCCACCTCCCCGGGACGGTAGCCCTTCTCGGACAGCCAGTGGAGCACCGCCGGCAGGCTGAAGAACCGCCGCTTGCCAATGACCACGTGCGGACACCCCGCCCGCACCCAGCGGGTGACGATCATCAGCCCCGAGAGCTTCAGGTGCCGGACAAGCTCCGCCACGCCGACCAGCTCGTCGGTGACATCGACCAGGTCGGGGCCGGCGTCGCCAAGCACCACCTGCATCAGCCGC
>Ga0209507_1000702_pt1 | contig 32897 bp, 31 predicted proteins | sample AD_UKC028_MetaG_FD_184414 | JGI IMG/M metagenome (GOLD analysis project Ga0209507, IMG submission 184414) | Active sludge microbial communities of municipal wastewater-treating anaerobic digesters from USA - AD_UKC028_MetaG (SPAdes) (version 2) | ecosystem: Engineered > Bioreactor > Anaerobic >...
AAGATGAAGACAACCCTCTACCAAGTTAAAAACAACCTCTGGAGTGAGTATTTACGTCATGAGTTACGTAATCCGCGTATTCCAGTGTATCAACCCGCTTGATCGAGAAGATTGAGCGAAAGTCCTGCTAAAGAATCTTCGGTCGAAAAATTCCCATTTTACCAGAGGTTACGATGATATTTTCGTAGAGCAAGCGTGGGAACTCATCGCTGATGCGCCTGTTACGACAACCCACGTCAGTGTTGGCATCATTGATACTGGGATCGATGGCACTCACCCAGAATTTGAGCTGGTCGAGCGTTTCGGCTTAACCACGGACACGGATGGTCATGGTACGAGTGTCGCCGGTATCATAGGTGCTGGCAACCTCTCGGCAATCGCTTCTCTTCGTCCCGACAGCCCAGAAATGAACGGTATACTCGCCGGCATCCCCGGTGTCACCTATACTCTGGGTATCTATCGAAGCGACACACGTTTATCGCAGATCTTGACGGCTATCAAGGATGCATATTTAAACCACGGAGTTCGTATATTTAATATGAGCTTCGGATGGCTATCATGTACTCAGCCGTCTCCGCCAGAGGGGAGTTGCCCTAGCGCTAGACCAGCCGTTTGCAAGCAAGAAGAAGAGTGGCGAGTTGATCAGCGGTACTTTGAGCGAATCTTTCGAGATTACGAAGATGCGCTATTCATAGCGGCCTCCGGCAATTCAAGTGTTCCAGCGGTTATTAATTTGCCTGGTGGTGGCGTCAGGAGTGACAATGTTATAAGCGTCGCATCAATGTCGGCTTATGATGGCATGAACTGGTCGTGTTTTTCCAATGGCTGGAATCCCAATGTTTCTAACGAACCGGAGCGGCCGGGTATTAACATCGCTGCGCCAGGAGAACTCATATACGCTCCGGTCCGATTCACGCCGCCACAAGATACGTCTGATTATGAGCAGATTTCGGGTACATCCGCAGCCGCACCGATGGTCACAGGCGTTGCGGCGATGATGAAGGCTTTGGACCCAACGCTCACGCCAGTAGAAATAAAGAATATTCTTCGGGATACGGCGTTTCCGGAATGTATTCCCGGCGGGCGAAGCGGTTGCTTCTTGAATGCGTACAGTGCAGTGGAGTACGTGCTTTCTATGAACCCTCCAAGTGTCAAATTCACCATTGAAGACCTCGTGGAGTTGAATCCAACATTGTATCAAAGTGCAGCCGTTAAGAATGCACCGACGGGTAATATCAACGGAACACAGATGCCAGGGGCGAGAGGTAAGGTGATCGGGGGGCCAAACTATGCCGGCGGGTTCTGGTGGTGGCAGGTGGACTTTGATGCCGGTGCCGACGGCTGGGTCGATGAGCAGTTTTTGCAGAGGATCGATGTCCCCTCCGGAAAGCCGATCACCGATATTGATTTTGCGGATACGAACTTGCGGCAATGCGTGCTAGACGCGGCTACGGCGAGTGGCTGGCAGACCGTCGAGCAAGTCACCGCGTTGTCATGCGCGGGGCGGAATATTACCAGCTTGGCGGGTCTCGAAAATTTCATCAACCTGCAAACGCTGGACCTCGGCGATAACCAGATCACGGATACCGCGCCGCTGATTAATCTGACCCAACTCGGACAGCTTGGTCTAACAGGCAACAACGGTATTCGCTGCATGGAGTTGGATGGACTCGCGGCCACGCTTTCCTCCACCACCATCACCAGACCGGCGGACTGTGTTCAACAAAGCGGGAATTTTGTGTGGCCGGTGACTCATCCGATCCGAACCCAAGGCTACGCCACGTTCAATTCGAAATACAGTAAGTACCATGCCGGTTTCGACCTGGTCTCCGCCACTGGGGACCTAACGATTTACGCGGCGGCCGCCGGTAAGGTGAGAACGATACCGAATAGCACATTCGGGAATGAAAACCACGGCATGGGTCACGTGATCATCATCGATCACAACAACGGTCAAGGGCCTTTCACCCTGTACGCCCATCTCGCGTCTATCACCGTCGCCGATGGCGTAACGGTGCAGGCCGGCTCGCCGATTGGCGTGATGGGCAATACCGGGTGTGCAAACCCGGCGGATCCATGCGGCGTGCATCTCCACTTTGAAGTGAAACAGTGGGGGGTGTTGGGTAATCTGCACGACGACTTGGGGCCGCATTGGGGCTACACGACGCCGGGGTTCCCGAACCTCTACGGTTATCTCAATCCCTGGCCCTATCTCGACCATGGCTGGGCGGCATTTTCGCCCCGCGCTGTCCGTTCGTCGGCCGACCAAATCGTCCGCACCGGGCCGAGCGCGAGTGAATACACCCAGATCCTCGGTAACGTCGCCCAGAATCAGACCTTCGTCGCCTCGCAACAGGTCGGTGACTGGTTCGAGATCGACTTCCCGAGCGAGCACGGCCCGGCGAAAGGCTGGATTCGGGCGACGGCGGCGAGCGATGTCAGTCGGTGGAAGGTCACCGACCCGGCCCGCGGGCTGATCGGGGTGAGCGTGTGTCCGACGACAGACGCCTGTTCTTCCTCCAGCACCCGGCTGAGCTACGTCTGGGACCAACAGCGGATCGTCGAGTTGGAGCAGACGCCCGCACAGAACGGTTGTTCGTCTCCCTGGATCAAGACTTCGGTACTGGATAACAACACCGGCTGGGTTTGCGGTGATTTTCTAATGGTCGAAAGCAGCAGCGCGACGGGAACCGGAAAACTCAACGACACCGGCATCGACTGGTGCGCGAACGACACCACCAACAACCTCGCGTGCCCGGTTGCCAGCCACCCCGGTCAGGACGGCGACCACGGGCGCGACGCCCTGGCGCGGGCCGGGCAATTGCAAAAGGTGGGCGGCGGCGCGGCCGGTTTCGACTTCACCAAGCTCGACGCCAACGGCAACGCCCTGCCGGCGAGTGCCACGAGTTGGGACTGCGTGCGTGACAACCACACCGGCCTGATCTGGGAGGTGAAGACCACCAGCGGCCTGCGCAGCCAGACCAACTTGTACACCTGGTACAACCCCGATCCCAACACCAACGGTGGCAGCGCTGGCGTCCAGAACGGCGGCGTTGGCGTCCAGAACAGCAGCCTTTGCACCGGTAGCGCCTGCGACACCCATGGCTTCGTGCAAGCGGTCAACCAGCAGGGTCTGTGCGGAGCCAGCGACTGGCGGCTGCCGACGCGCCGGGAACTGATGTCCATTGTCCGTAGCGGGCCGACCTCCCCGGCGATTGATACCGCCTATTTCCCGAATACGCTAGTCGGCGTGGGGTTTTGGTCGTCCTCGCTCTACGCCCACAGCAGCAACAGGGTGTGGTTCGTCTACTTCGACGGCGGCCGTGTCGACGACACGGACCAGAGCAACTACGGCCGGGTCCGGTTGGTGCGCGCGGGACAGTGATTAGGATTTTGGGGATTACTCAAGAGGTCATTTCAATGAGACACTTGAATCACTGGCCGATCTGGCGCGATGCCCATCTCCTGATGCTGGAGATCGAGCAGGCGGTCCGCGGTTTTGCGCGGTATCACCCATACACCATCGGCAGCGAACTGCGGGCCACCGCCCTGCGCCTGTGCCAAGCTATTCATCGGGCGTATTCGCGCCAACAAAGTCGGCGACGGCTCGGGCAACTGATCTCGGCGTGGGTGGACGGTCACAAAATGCAGATCCAATGGGCCAGGGCGCTGACCGAAAGCTTGTTACCGCATCATGGAGAAATAAGGATGAACCATCAGCCTCACTTCTGGTTATCACGCGCGCCCTGGTGGGTGGGTCTGGCCTTGGCCGCGGCCCTGCCGGCCCGCGCCGAAGTGACCTGCGTGAACCAAAATCTGGCGGTTCCCGCGACCACGCCGACGATGGATTTCACCCTGCACGACGACGGCACGGTGACGCACACGCCCACCGGTCTGATGTGGATGCGCTGCAGTCTGGGTCAGACTTGGACGGGAACCACCTGTACGGGTACCGGCAATACCTACACTTGGTCGAATGCCTTGAATGCCGCCCAGACCGTCAATGCTAGCAGCGGCTATGCCGGTCACGCGGACTGGCGGCTGCCGAACAAAAACGAGCTGGCCTCGATTGTCGAGGAGCGCTGTTGGCTGCCCGCCATCAACGCGGCAATCTTTCCCGGAACGCCATCGGATGGTTGGTATTGGTCGTCCTCGCCCGGTGCCACCGGCGGCAGCGGCTACGCTTGGTACGTCGACTTCTACAGCGGCCTTGTCAACATTCTCAGCCAGAGCAACGGCAACAGGGTCCGGTTGGTGCGCGCGGGACAGCAGCTTGGTGATTTGCAATTACCGCCACCATCCAACGTACAGGCGAGCGATGGCACGGTCCGGGAAAAAGTGGTGATAACTTGGGATAGCGTCTCAGGCGTAACCAGCTATGAAGTTTGGCGCGGGGCCAATTCAGCGTCCGACAACGCAGTGCAGATTGCTGCTGGCGTTACCGGGACTAGTTACGACGATGCTCTGGCCCCCTACGGCAAAACAAGCTACTACTGGATTAAGGCGTGCAGTAGTGTTGGTTGCAGCGATTTCGGGGACTACGATACTGGATATAATAAGGCGCTGGTCCCTCAATGAATCTGTGGTATGCATGGATATAGCTGGTCTCTCTTGAGGCGCGCGCAAGCCAAAAGGTTGCCGCTGGGGGAGATGGTCAACGACAGGCTCGAAAAAGACCTCAAAATGATCGAGATTGTGGAGTAGCGTGCCGGGCTTGGCCGGGTCGGTGTCACCTGCCGGAACCGGTAATTCGCGGCAGCTCTTGCCGCCTGCGGTAGGAGCAATCCTTGACCGGTGCTGATTGGATGCGGGTCGCAAGCCGCGCCGTCCGCCAGGCTTGGGGGATGAAACATCCCATCGACCCCAGGATTGACTTTAGCGGGTGTCGGGAAAGGACACGGCGATGCGTCCGGCGGTGGCATCGCGGCGCGGGGCGACCACGATCTCCACGTCGCAACCGAGCCGCGCGAGGCCGTCCAACATTTGGGTTTCGCTGATGCCACGAAACCGCCCGCGCAACAGGTCCGAGAGTTGGGGTTGCGGCAGTCCCATCGCGGCGGCGACCTGTTGCCGCGTCCAGCGGCGGGCCTGGATGATTCTGTTGATCTCGGTCGCGAGTTGGGCCTTTCTAAGCATCTCGTCGGCATCGGGAATATCCAGATCGGCATAGACGTTAGTGCTGCCGGGTTCGAACTCGATCATCCAATGGAATCGACCGGAACAGAACGGTCATAAAGGGTTTCCGGGGCCATGTCGATATGGCCGGGCCACACCACCGTACCGTAATCGATGTGAGCGCCGTTAAAGGCCGTCCCATCCTTCAGCCGGTTGAAGGGTTTTTTGTCCAGGTAGGGGGACATATCAAATAGGCGCTGCTCCCCATTCTCGAACTCCAGCATCAACCGGAATCGAGGAAGAACCCTGACAGCCACGACATCCAACAAGGTATCCATCATGCCCCCTCATTGCAGCGGAGCGATGCGAAAGGGTTCCTCACCATTGACGACCAGTTCCCAATCGGCGAAAAGTTCATCGCGGTGCAACTCCGTCCAAGCCGCCACCAGCTTTAACTGCTTCGGCGGCAGACCGCCCGCCAGCACACGGCCATCTTCAATGGCTATGGATGCCTTGAATCCTTGGTAGCGAACGTGGAAGTGAGGCAAGTGATGACGCTCGTTGTCTTCATAGAGCAACGTCACAAGTATGCCGTAAAACATACTGATCGTTGGTATTCTGATGGCTCCCGCCAGAGATCTATCGAACTGGCGTTAGTCTATCAGGAAACCAGGGCCAGACCCGATGACCCAGCGCTAGCGCGTAGCGCGATAGGGCGGGTTAGCGAAGCGTGACCCGCCGATTCCGGGATGTCCCCCTTGGATAGAGTTGCGCACGGGGGTTGTCATCGCTTCCATGAAACCGCCCGCTCTCGAACACACCCCCGTCCGACCGGAGAAGATGATCAACAAACGCGACCCTCCTGTCTGCGTTGTCGGAGCCGACCGGCATCTGGTCATGAGCCGCGCCGTCGGCTCTACCCGATCGAAATCCAACTGCTCAACATCCCGGATCTGCCCGCCCGCATCCTCTACGGCTGGGCGGATCTCTACAGCGCGCAGCTCCAGGGCGGGGACGGCGATGATCCGCTCCAACCGACCTACGCCATCGGGCTGTTGGGCCAAGCCCTGCGCCCCGGCGATTTCGGGAGACCGAGCGCCTGCTTGAGGAGCAATCCCAGGCCACCGAGCGCTTCCTGAAGGAGTAAGCTTGAGAGATCGAAACATTGATTTCTGATCGGCGGTAACGAACCGCTCGCGGGACACCGGGGGCGGTTTTTTATGGCGGGCGCGGTTGCGGGTATACTCGGAGCATCGATTTAGAGAGGGAATGATCATGGCTACAACGTATGAAGATGTGTTGAACCTGTTTCGCGAGACCGACCGGAAGTTCCAGGAAACCGACCGGAAGTTCCAGGAAACCGACCGGAAGTTCCAGGAAACCGAGCGGTTGCTGCGGGAGCAATCCCAAGCCACCGAAAAGAAGCTCAACGCCCTCGAAAGGCTGTTCACCAGCCAGTGGGGGAAACTGATGGAGTCGCTGGTGGAAGGCGATCTGGTGGAACTGCTGACCGCCCGCGGCATCGCCATCACCGATACCACCACACGGCTCAAGGGCCAACGAGCGGACGGCGGCAATTTTGAATTCGACATCATCGCCCACGACGGCGCGGAACTCGTGGTGGTCGAAGTCAAGACGACGCTCAAACCCCAGGACGTCGAGGACTTCGTGGCGCGTCTCCGGCAGATGAAGCACTGGATTCCGCGCTACGCCAACAATCGGATTTACGGCGCGATGGCCTGGCTCACCGCCGACGCCGGGGCCGAGCGGATGGTAGAAAACCGGGGGCTGTTCAGCATCCGGGCAACCGGGCATTCCGCCGCCATTCAGAACGCCCCGACCTTCACCCCCCGCGCTTGGTGAAGGTGCCGGGAACGGTCCGGCGCGGCTTCCGGCAAGCCAACCCGTGGCAAGATCCCTCATCCGCTGAACCTGTCGGACAACGTAGTGCTTTGGTCCGACCGACTCCGCAGGCCAGCCCTCGGCGCGTGCCTTAGGCTTTCGCCGCAGATAAAGAGCCATCGCCATGCCCAAACTTTACGAGTACTTCGGCCTGATCGTGATGTTCTACGCCAACGAACCCGAACCCGTCTACGTGCATGGCAAATGTCAGGGGCGTGAAGCCAAAGCTGAGATCCTGATCCTGAATGGCGCGGTCATCGAGATTCGCTATTCGGAAGTAGCCGGACGGACGCCCTTGGAATTTCGCGAAATGAAATATTTTCAGGAACTGGTCAGCGCACGCGCCAACGAAATCATCCAAAAATGGATCGATTTCTTCATCCTGCATAAACCGGTCAAACCCGAACGCATTACCAGGAGACTCCCATGAGCCAGCCCCCCATCAACATCGTTGCCGCCGAACCGGCGGGGGATTACCGCCTGCGCCTCACCTTCGATGATGGTGTAGAACAGACGGTCGATTTCAAACCCTTCTTGACCCGCGCCCGCCATCCCGATCTTCGTGCCTATCTCGATCCGGCGGTGTTCTCCGCCTTTCGTATCGAATATGGCGAGCTGGTTTGGGGAGATTACGATCTGTGCTTCCCGATGATCGACCTGTACCGAAACCACTTGGAACACAGGAGCCACCAGGAAGAAGTCGCCTGACGAAGCCAACCCGGTGCAACTCCCCCCATTCCGCCGTCTGGAGATCGACCCTGAGCGCCGTCGCCCTGGAACCGCAGGTGCGCACCCTCGAAGACGCCTGGCGCGAACTGGCCGAGTCCCGGAATACCGCTCGCTTTGCAGGGTTTTCATACCGCTTGTGGCCCGCTAAACCGTCGAAAAAGCGCCCTCACCCCCAACCCCCTCTGCCGAGGGGAGAGGGGAGTTTTTAGACGGTCTCTGAGCGCCGGTGACTTCACCGCGCCCCGTGCTCGCGGGTCGCGGCGAAGCGCACGTCCGGCCAGCGTTCCTGCGTTAGTTGCAGATTGACCCGGGTCGGCGCGATGTAGACCAGTTCACCGTGATGATCCAGCGCCAGGGCGTCGCGCAGCTTGTTTTTGAATTCCTCGAAACGCTTGGCGTCGGGACAACTGACCCAGCGGGCAGTCGTGACGTTGACGTTCTCAAAGCTGCATTCGACCCCGTACTCACTGCGCAACCGGAAAGCGGCGACATCGAATTGCAGGATTCCGACCGCGCCCAGGATCAGATCATTGCTGTTGAGCGGGCGAAAAAGCTGTGTCGCGCCTTCCTCGCAGAGCTGTTCCAGACCTTTCTGTAACGCTTTCATTTTCAACGGATCGCGCAGCCGGGCGCGGCGGAACAGTTCCGGGGCGAAGTCGGGGATGCCGGTGAATTGCAGATCTTCGCCCTGGGTGAACGTGTCGCCGATGCGGATCGTGCCGTGGTTGTGCAGGCCGATGATGTCGCCGGGATAGCCGGCTTCGACATGCTCGCGCTCGGCGGCCATGAAGGTCAGGGCGTCAGCGATTTTCATCTCGCGGCCCAGGCGGACATGGCGGACCTTCATGCCGGGCTGATAGCTGCCGGAACAGATGCGCAGGAAGGCGATGCGGTCGCGGTGTTGCGGGTCCATGTTTGCCTGAATCTTGAAGACGAAGCCGGTGAACGTTTCTTCCTCCGGTTCCACCTCACGGTTGGCGGAGTTGCACGGGCGCGGCGGCGGGGCGTGTTCGATAAAGCCATCCAGCATTTCCTGCACACCGAAGTTGCTCAGCGCCGAGCCGAAGAAGACTGGAGTCAACCGCCCGGCCCGGTAGTCGGCGAAGTCGAAAGCATGGCTGGCGCCGCGCACCAGTTCCATCTCCTCGCGCAGCGCCTGCGCCCGGTCGGAACCCAGGGCCTCATCCACTTCCGGGTTATCAAGGCCGTGCAGAATGCGCCCGGTATTGATGCGCCCGTCGCGGGAGGGATCGTAAAGATGAATGAAATCCTGACCGAGATGGTAGACGCCTTTCAGTTCTCGCCCCATGCCAATCGGCCAGGTGATCGGCGCACAGCGGATTTTCAGAACGTCTTCGACCTCGTCGAGCAGTTCAATCGGTTCCCGGCCATCCCGGTCGAGCTTGTTGATGAAGGTGAAAATCGGTGTGTCGCGTAACCGGCAGACTTCCATCAGCTTGATGGTGCGCTCTTCGACGCCCCGGGCGCAGTCGATGACCATGAGCGCGGAATCTACGGCAGTCAGCGTGCGGTAGGTATCCTCGGAGAAATCTTCGTGGCCAGGGGTGTCGAGCAGGTTGATCAGATAGTCGCGGTAGGGGAACTGCATCACCGAGGAGGTGACGGAGATGCCGCGTTGCTGCTCCAGCGCCATCCAGTCGCTGGTGGCGTGGCGGGTGGCTTTTCGGCCCTTGACCGCGCCGGCCAATTGAATCGCGCCGCCAAACAGCAGCAACTTCTCGGTGAGAGTGGTTTTGCCGGCGTCCGGGTGGGAGATAATGGCGAAGGTGCGTCGCCGGTTCAGTTCGTCGAGGAAGTGGGTCATAAGGGATTAGCGTGGTTCCGCCAAGACCGGTGCGAATAGCGGGTTCAGCGGCTTGGCGTGGTGAGAAGGGGTTATGCATAGCAGCAATCAATATAACGGCTATCATCGGATAAAGTCATTGATTGCTGTTGATCGCCAGCATCGCCCCGGTCATGCACCCGGATTCGGCGGGATCGCACAGAAAGGCGATGACCTTGGCGATATCGGCGGGACCGGTGCGGGTGCGCAGATGCGGCGCGGCCTGGCGCAGCATGACGGTGTCCACCGCGCCCGGCGCGACCCCGTTAACCCGGATGTTGTACTCCCGACCTTCCGCCGCCAGCGCCTCAGTCAGTCCGGTGATGGCGAACTTGCTGACGGTGTAGGCAGCGTAGCCGGGGAATTTATCGGTTCCCGGCAACCCGCCCAGCGAGGACACGTTGACGATACTGCCGCCCGAATCGCGCATGAGCCGGAACGCCTGCCGGGCGCACAGCACCGCCCCGCGCAGGTTCACCGCCAGCAGTCGATCCCAGTCGCTCATCGCTATTTCGGCAAACGGCCCCCTCAACAGGATGGCGGCGTTATTGACCAGAATGTCCAGCCGGCCCCATTCCCTGGCTATTCGGGAAAAAGCCGCCGCCACCGCCGCATCATCCGCTACATCCAGTACGATCAACGACGCTTTCAGTCCAGCAGCACGCAGTGCAGCGACGGTCGCGGTCAATTCTGCTTCAGTCCGGCTGGCGACGATCACCTGAGCGCCTTTGCGCGCCAGTGCCTCGGCAGTGGCCGCGCCGATACCGCGCCCGCCGCCGGTGATCAGCGCCACCTGATTTTTCAGGGGTTGCATGAAGGAATCCTCACGTTTCTGCCCATAGATCAGCCAGTTGCCGAGGATGGTGCTGACAGGTTAATCGCTTTGCCAGCCAATGGTATAGGTTGCCCCTTGGCCGGGCGACTCGTCAACGCGCAGGCTGACGGCGATAATCCGCTCTCGCCAGGGAATCGCCGGGTCGCGGGTCAATTCCCTCCAAAACCGCTCGAAGAGCGCCTGAGCCAGATTCTCGGCAGTGATGTTGTCCATCTCCAGCACGGTTACTTCGTCAGCGGGCAGCACATAGCGCTTGCCGCACAGTCGGAAGGCATACTCACCGACCTCGGCGGGCAGCGTTTCTAGCCACGGATTGTCGCCGGCGATCAGCACTTTTTCATCCCAGGCGGCGCAGACCGTCCGCAACGCCTGTTTAAACACCTCATAGCTCAACATCCGCCCCAAGCCGGGTTCCGCCAGTTCTATCGCCAGTTCGACCTGATAGTTATGACCATGCAGGCCCTCCTTGTCGCCATTGGGGAAGACGGTCATGTGCGCTGCAGAGAATTTGAAGTTGTCCTTGCGGATATGGAGCGTCCAACTCTGCCTATCGTATCCGGTCATATCCTTCCTCTTGAATCCATCGATGGGGCCGCGAGCGCCCGCAGCCAGTCGTTCAATGCGGTTCCATAATGAGCCAGCGTGTAATGATTCTCGACCCACGCTCGACAGCGCGCCCGGTCAATTTGGTCGATTCGGTCGACCGCGCCGATCAACCCATCGAGATCGTCCGGCTCCACCAGCCAGCCGGTTTCGCCATCGCGGACATAGTCGCTCATTCCGCCACGCTGATAAGCGATGACCGGCGTCCCGCAGGCCAGCGCTTCGATGCCTACAATGCCCAACGCTTCCAGCCACTTGGGGGTCATGAGCAGTCCCCGGAACTGGCGCACCGCCTCGGCCAGCGCGGGCATATTCAGGAACCCGGCGTAGCGTACCGGCGCGTCGGGATAGCGTTCGATCAGCCCGTTCCAGTAGACCGGGTCTTGCATCACGCCGAGCACCGTGACTTCGATCCCGGTGCAAGCGGCCAGGGTGAAGGCGTCCTCCAGACCCTTTTCCGGCGCGATGCGTCCCATCCAGCCTAGCGTCTGGCCAGGTTGGGCATTGTAGTGGTATTGCGTCAAATCCAGTCCCGGTGGAATGCATCGCACGGGCTCCTCGATGCCAAAGCTGGCGGCCTGGGCGCGGCTGAGAAAAGCCAGTCGGGGTGGGCGCTGCGTAAACTGATGGCGGATTTCCTGATCCAGCGCACGGTTCAATGATCCCATGCTGACCAGTGTGCCCAGTGGGCAAGGCAGAATATCGCTCAAAAACAAGGGCAGCCAGTCGTAGGAAAAGTTCAGGATGACATCGCCGGGTCGCGTCTGTTCTGCTAGCAGGCGCAGCGCAGCGACCAGAAAGCTGTCCGCTTCGACAGGCATAGGATCGTGGTAATGACGACCTACCGCCGTCGGCGTCAGACCACCGGGCACTGTGAGTAAATTCGGGATGTTGGCGACGGAGCCGACCGGGGCGATGACCTGAACAGCGTGACCGAGGGCCAGTAATTGGCGGGCGGCGGCAACAATCATCAATTCCACACCTCCGCCCAATCCGGAACCCAGCGGCGCAACCGCCGTCGAGAGCAAATAAACGCGCATCAGTTCCTCCGGCGACGGGCAATCATGCGATTATAGTCGGCGCGAGGCGGCAGCGCGCCGATAGACCGTACAGGGTGGATGACGCACCTCGCGACGCTCCGGCGCAGTCCAGGGAATAGTGTCCGGCAAGGCCTTCTGCAAAGCCCGGCTCGTGGGCCGAGCGCTGGGCCGACGCCGTGACCGACGCTGCTGAACCCCTGCCGACCCTGTCGGCTTTTATGGGAAAATCGATGGAAAACTTGACAGATTGATGAAGTCGGCGAGGGGCAACGGTTCTCGCGTGCTTTACAGAGAACCCTCCGGATCCGGCTGAATTGTCCTTATATCAATCGTGAGAATAGATAATGAACATCACCGACAAAAACCCATTAGTCGGCCTGATCATGGGATCGACCTCTGATTGGAGCACCATGGAACACGCCGCCAGCACACTGGAGGCGCTGGGCGTTCCCTATGAAGTCCGGGTGGTGTCGGCCCATCGCACCCCCGACTTGTTATTCGATTACGCCGCCAGCGCCGAAGCGCGCGGCTTACACGTCATTATTGCCGGCGCCGGTGGAGCCGCGCACCTGCCCGGTATGGCTGCGTCCAAAACCGTACTGCCGGTCTTGGGGGTCCCGGTCCAGTCACAGGCGCTGAACGGGCTGGATTCACTGCTCTCTATTGTCCAGATGCCGGGTGGCATTCCGGTGGGCGCACTGGCTATTGGCAAGGCTGGCGCGATCAACGCCGCCCTGCTGGCCGCTGCCATGCTCGGCAATCAGTATCCCGCCATCCGCGAAGCCGTGCGCGTATTCCGCGACCGGCAGACCGCGACCGTACTGAGCCAGCCCGATCCCCGGAGCAGCGATCTATGAACGTCGGTATCGTCGGCGGTGGTCAATTGGCGCGGATGCTGGCGTTGGCCGGCTATCCGCTCGGCGTGCATTTCCAAATACTCGACCCTGCAGCGGACGCTTGCGCCGGACAGGTGGCACCGCTGATGCAGAGCGATTACCACGATGAGGCGTGCCTGGAGTCATTAGCCGCATGGGCTGATGTCGTGACCTTCGATTTTGAAAATGTGCCGGCGGAAGCGGCGCGGGCGCTGGAGGGACGGATAACGGTCTATCCTCCGGCAGAGGCTTTGGCGCTGGCCCAGGATCGGCTGTCCGAAAAAACCCTATTCTGGGAGATGGGCATCCCGACTCCCACTTTCGCCACCGTCGACAGTCTGGAGGAATTGCAAAGTGCGGCTCTGCGTGTCGAATTGCCGGCGGTGCTGAAAACCCGTCGGCTGGGCTACGATGGCAAGGGTCAGCGGGTGTTGCGCACGGCTGAGGACATTGAACCGGCCTGGCGGGCATTGGGCAGTGCGCCGCTGATTCTGGAAAGTTTCATTCCCTTCGAACGTGAAGTCTCCATCGTGGCAGTGCGAGGCCACGACGGTGCGACGGCGCTCTACCCGCTAGTGGAAAATCACCATCGCGACGGCATCTTGCGGCTGTCACGGGCGCCCTGCGGAATGCCGGAACTGGAGCGGGAAGGTTGGGATTACGCTCGCCGCCTGCTGGATCGGCTAAACTATGTCGGCGTACTGGCCATCGAGTTCTTCGTCAAGGACGGACGACTGATCGCCAACGAAATGGCCCCGCGCGTTCACAACTCCGGCCACTGGACTATTGAAGGCGCGGAAACCAGTCAATTTGAGAATCACCTGCGGGCGATTCTGGGTCTGCCGCTGGGTTCCACTACAGCGATTGGCTGTTCCGCGATGGTGAACGGCATCGGCGACCTGCCCGGGCGAGCAGCGGTGCTGGCAATACCGGGCGCGCATTATCATGCGTATGGCAAAACTCCGCGTCCCGGCCGCAAGGTCGGGCATATCACCCTGCGAGCGAACGATGCCGACGCGGTGCAGGCCGGACTGGAACGGCTGTTGCCGATGGTTGGGTTCAGCCCGGACGAGTTCAGTTGAAATTCATCCCAACAATCGCACGGCCTCGCCGAGCGGGCAGGCGCGGATCGCTTCATCCAGCAGGGCGATGACCCGTTGGCGTGGAAAGCTCTTGCGCCAGGCCAGCGCGACGATCCGGGTCGGGGCCGGGTCGGCGAAGGGTCGGACACTGAGCAGATCGCTGGCATGGGCGTAACCGCTGACCGAGGTATACGGCAGCACCGTCACGCCAATGCCGGTCGCCACCATCAGCCGAATGGTTTCCAGCGAACTGCCCTCCAGGGTTTTCTGCATGTTGTCCGACGCCACGCTCAGCCGATGACATTCCGGGCAGAACCGCAGCACCTGATCGCGGAAGCAATGACCCGGCCCCAGCAGCAGCAAATCCTGTTCCGCCAGGGTCGGCGAATCAATGACCTCTGCTTGCTCCAGCGGGTGGCCGATGGGCATGAGTACGACAAAGGGTTCCTCGTAGACGGATTGCGTCAAGATGCCCGGTTCGTCGAATGGCAGCGACAGAATCAACACATCCAGATCGCCAGCTTTGAGTCGTTCACTGAGCGCCGCCGTGTAATTCTCCTCGATTTGCAGCGGCATGTTGGGCGCACGGCGATGCAGGCGCGGAATCAGATGCGGCAACAGGTAGGGGCCGATCGTGTAGATCACCCCCAGTCGTAACATGCCGACCAGATCATCCTGCCCCTGGGAGGCCAGCCGCTTGATGACCGCGGCTTCCTCCAGCACGCGCTGCGCTTGTTCAACGATGCGCCGCCCGACCGGCGTTACGGTAATCTCGCCGGGCGCTCGCTCGAACAGCGCGACGCCTAATTCATCCTCCAACTTGCGCACCGCCACGCTCAGAGTCGGTTGGCTGATATGACAGGCCTCGGCGGCCCGACCAAAATGTCGCTCGCGAGCGACGGCCACAATGTAGCGTAATTCGTTCAAAGTCATGGCAATCTCACGAAAGTCAGGATATCAGCGGCTGGCGGCGCGGCTGGCGGTCCTCATGGACAGAAAAGGCGTTTGCGTGTAGCTTAGTGCGCGTTTTTAACGCAGGATGCCGCCTTATTTTTCCAGCGCGTCGTGCGTTGCAGCATCCAGCATACCCGGTAAAATCCACAAAACGAGTCAGGAGGGTTCATGGCTTACCAGCATATCCGCATCCCCGAAAGCGGCGAAAAAATTACGGTCAAAGACGGCAAGCTGCAGGTGCCCAATCAGCCGATCGTCGGCTATGTGGAAGGCGACGGCATCGGTCCCGACATCACCCGCGCCTCGTTGCAGGTCTGGGACGCCGCAGTTGAAGAAGCTTACGGCGGAGAGCGCAAGATTCACTGGTGCGAAATCTTCCTGGGTGAGAAGGCTGCCGAAATCTATGACGGCAACTACTTCCCCGAAGAAACTCTGGAAGCGATCAAAGAGCTGGTCGTCGCTATCAAGGGTCCCCTGACCACTCCGGTTGGCGGCGGGTTTCGCTCACTGAATGTCGCGCTGCGCCAGGATCTGGACTTGTACGCCTGTGTCCGTCCGGTGCGCTACTACCCCGGCGTCCCCTCGCCGGTGCGCCATCCCGAAAAAGTCGACGTCATTATCTTTCGTGAGAATACCGAAGACGTCTACGCGGGCATCGAATATAAATCCGGCACCCCCGAAAATATCAAGCTGGCCAAGTTCCTGCGCGAGGAAATGGGCGCGGATTTCTTTGACGAAGCCGGCCTAGGCATCAAGCCGATTTCGCCCTTTGCTTCCAAACGGTTGGTGCGCAAGGCCATTCAGTACGCCATTGACCAAGGCCGCGACAGCGTAACCCTGGTGCATAAGGGCAACATCATGAAGTTCACGGAAGGCGCCTTCCGGAACTGGGGTTATGAACTGGCGCGTGACGAATTCCCCGACCAGACCATCACCGAAAACGACCTGTACAGCGTCTATGGCGGCAAGCAGCCGGCCGGCAAAGTCGTCATCAAGGACCGCATCGCCGACATCATCTTCCAGTTGCTGCAACTGCGTCCGGAAGAATTCTCGGTGTTGGCCACCATGAATCTGAACGGCGACTATCTTTCCGATGCAGTCGCGGCGGAAGTCGGCGGCATCGGCATCGCCCCCGGCGCGAACATGGCTGACTACGTCGCGGTGTTCGAGGCCACCCACGGCACTGCGCCTAAGTACGCCAATCTGGACAAAGTCAATCCGGGTTCGCTGATGCTGTCGGGCGTAATGATGTTGCAGTACATGGGCTGGACCGAAGCCGCCGAGCTGATCGAAACGGCGCTGACCCAGGTCATCGCCGACAAGACTGTTACTTACGACTTTGCCCGCTTGATGGAGGGGGCCAGCGAAGTACCGACCAGCAAGTTCGGTGAACTGATCGTTGCCAAGATGCGCCAGCAGGGCGCAACGCTGCGCGCTGAGGCTGACCGCCGCCGCCGCGCTCAGGAAGAGGCCCGCAAGGCGCTGGAAGCGGCTCGCGTTGCTGATCCAGTGCAGGCGATGATCGCTTCTGGCCGGATGCCCACCACGGTCGGCGGCATCATGTCGCCGGTGGTGGTCGTCAGGAACGAGGAGCTGGTCAACGTCGCCATGCACCAGATGATCGACAAGGGCGTGAACGCGGTGATGGTCGAACCGGACGCCCGCGGCCAGTGGGGCGTAATGACCGATCGTGACGTGCTGAAGAAAGTCATCAGCGTCAACCGCTCACCCGCGCGGGTCAAGGTCGGCGAAATCGCCACCCGCCCACTGGTGACGGTCAAGCGCGACATGTCGCTGGCGGATGCCTCACAGCGGATGGCCGAAGCCAACGTCCGCCGCGTGATCGTCGAGATGGACGGCAAGCCAGTCGGCATGGTCACTGACAACGACCTGTTCCGCACGGTGGAAGTGTTTGGCTGGGGCGAAATGTAATTCCGGCTGAATAATTCTGCACTGTGCACTGAAAACGGCGTTCCCGTCTGACCGTTCTGGTCGAGGTGGGAATGCCGTTTTTTTATCACCCGATGTTCATGTCCAGGTTAAATCCATGTTTGCTATGAGTGATCTACTGCGAGGACTGGCGTTGACCCTGATCCTGCTCACGGGTTGCGCTGGCGATCCGCCCCATGATGGTTCAGCCGGCATCCGGGAAAACGGTGTCCTGGTACTCACCCGTGCTGACCTTAACCGAACGGCTGAACTGCGGGTTGGTGACCGGCTGGACGTGCGCTTGCCGGAAAATCCCACTACCGGTTTCAGTTGGGCGGTTGATGAAAATGACCGTCGCTTACTGGCGCTGGAAAATACTGCCTACGCCCCGCCTGATGAAGCTGGCTTCATCGGTGCCCACGGTCAACGCACCTTTAGTTTCACCGCCCGGCAACCAGGTGACGTGACGCTCAAGCTGAAATACTGGCGGATCTGGGAAGGCGATGGCTCGGTTGCCGAGCGATTTGCCGTGACCCTCCGGATTGTTCAATAGCCAGGATTTCTGCTCACTACGGCATGAAGATAGCTGTCCGTGCCTGTCGAATATTGATCCAACTGACGTTATGATTTATCGTTTTTTTTACCCCGTTCGATGGGCGAACGGAGTCCCTTTGAATTCAGGAGAATAATATTCATGAAATACCGTACTCTGACCGTGATCGGCCTGGCTGGCCTGTTATTGACGGGTTGCGCTTCCACGCCGGACAAGAGCCAAACTGCCCCGTCCGCGCCTCCGCCTCCGCCTCCCTCAGTCGCCACCGGCTCCGAAATCGATATGGGCGACGTCATGACCCTGACCGCGACGGTGCAGGCGGTCGATCTTGAAAATCGCCTGGTCACGCTCAAGGGAGAGCGCGGTCGGGTGGTGACGGTCAACGTGGGCGAGGAAGCCCGCAACCTCGATCAGGTTAAGGTGGGTGACCGGGTCGTGATCACCTATCGCGAAGCCATGGCGATCCAGTTAATCAAGGAACCCACCAGCGGCGGCGTCACCGAGCGCCGGAATACCCTCAGTGGCAGCCGCGCCGAACTCGGTCAGCGGCCTTCGGCGACCTTGCGCGACAAGACGGAAATCGTGGCGAATGTCATCGCGGTCAATAAGAAAGCCCGCCGGGTAACGTTGCAGGGTCCAGAACATGCGGTCACGGTCAAGGTGGCGACGGATATCGACTTGAGTTCGATCCGGGTCGGCGATCAAGTGCGAGCGGTCTATGTCGAGGAGTTCGGCATCTCGGTGGAGCCAGCCAAATCGGCCAAACCCGCCAAGAAAGCGTCGAGCTTCAATAATAAGCGGAGTTAACATCGCACCGGTTTTGATGGCGCGAACCCGAAAACCCGCCTCTTGGCGGGTTTTTTCATTCCGCTCACAGCGGCGCTAACGAACGCCGCACCTAGTAACCTGGGTTATAATTTACTACTCGCATCCTGCACCCCGCCGATTCCTAATTTATCCAAAGATTGCCCATGGACAAGACTTACGAACCGAACGCGATTGAACAACGCTGGTACGCCTTTTGGGAGGAGCGGGGTTGTTTCGCCCCCAGCGGCCAGGGCGTGCCCTACTGCATCATGATCCCGCCGCCGAACGTCACCGGCACCCTGCACATGGGCCACGCCTTCCAGGACACCATCATGGACGCGCTGACCCGTTACCACCGGATGAAGGGCGATAATACCCTGTGGCAACCCGGCACCGACCACGCCGGCATCGCTACCCAAATGGTGGTGGAACGGCAACTGGCCGGTGAGGGCAAGACCCGTCATGACCTGGGCCGCGAGGCGTTCATTGACCGGGTTTGGGCGTGGAAGGCTGAATCGGGTGGCACGATCACCCGACAATTGCGGCGGATGGGTTCCTCGGTGGACTGGACGCGGGAACGCTTCACCATGGATGAGGGCCTGTCGGCGGCGGTGCGCGAAGTTTTCGTTCGCTTGTATGAAGAAGGACTGATCTATCGCGGCCAGCGGCTGGTCAACTGGGACCCGGTGCTGCATACCGCCGTTTCCGATCTGGAAGTGGTCAGCGCCGAAGAAAACGGCTTCCTCTGGCATATCCGCTATCCGCTGGCTGAGGGCGGCGGTGATTTGATTGTCGCAACGACCCGTCCCGAAACGATGCTCGGCGATACGGCGGTGGCCGTTCATCCTGACGATGAGCGCTATCAACGCCTGATCGGCCTGCACGCCGTCCTGCCGCTGACCGGGCGCACGATTCCGATCATCGCCGATGAATACGTCGATCCGACGTTCGGCACCGGCTGCGTCAAGATCACCCCGGCCCACGATTTCAACGACTACGCGGTCGGTCAGCGCCATAACCTGCCGCTCATCAATATTTTCACCGCCGACGCGCATATCAACGAGCAAGCGCCGGAAGCCTATCGCGGCCAGGATCGTTTCGAGGCCCGTCGGCGCGTGATCGGCGATCTGGAAGAACTGGGGCTGCTGGAAGAGACGAAACCGCACAAGATGATGGTGCCGCGCGGCGACCGTAGCCACGCCGTCATCGAGCCATTTTTGACCGATCAATGGTATGTGAAAACCGCGCCGCTGGCCGGTCCCGCCATCGCCGCCGTCAAAACCGGCAAGATCAAATTTATCCCGGAGAACTGGGAAAAGACCTATTTCGACTGGCTGAACCGCATCGAGGACTGGTGCATCAGCCGGCAAATCTGGTGGGGTCATCGCATCCCGGCTTGGTATGACGCGCACGGCAAAGTTTATGTGGGGCGCAGCGAGGCGGAAGTGCGCGAACGGCATCGACTGAGTCCGGACGCCGCGTTGACCCAGGATCCCGACGTGCTGGACACCTGGTTCTCTTCGGCGCTATGGCCGTTCTCGACGCTGGGCTGGCCGGAGCAAACCGAGGCGCTCAAAACCTTCTATCCCACCAGTGTGCTGGTTACCGGCTTCGACATCATCTTCTTCTGGGTGGCGCGGATGATCATGATGGGCTTGAAGTTCATGGGCGACGTGCCGTTCCGCGAGGTGTACATCCACGGCCTGGTGCGCGATCACGAAGGTCAGAAGATGTCGAAATCCAAGGGCAACGTGCTGGACCCGCTGGATTTGATCGACGGCGTTGATCTCAACGCACTGGTCGCCAAGCGCACCACCGGGCTGATGCAGCCGCAGATGGCCCCACGCATCGAGAAAGCCACCCGTCAGCAATTTCCGGCGGGCATTCACGCCCACGGCACGGACGCCTTGCGCTTCACCTTCGCCGCGCTGGCGACCACCGGCCGCGACATCGTGTTCGACATGGGCCGGGTTGAGGGCTACCGCAACTTCTGCAACAAGCTGTGGAACGCCGCCCGCTATGTGCTGATGAATACCGAAGGGCAGGATACGGGAATCAGCGGCGGCAAGATCGAACTCAGCCAGGCCGACCGCTGGATTCGTTCGCGGTTGCAGGGAACCATCGCCGAAGTGAACGCCGCGATGCAAGGCTATCGCTTGGATCAGGTCGCCCAGGCGCTCTATGAATTCACCTGGAACGAGTTCTGCGACTGGTATCTGGAACTGTCCAAGCCGGTGCTGAACGATCCCGCCAGTTCGGAGGCCGCCCGGCGCGGAACCCGGCAGACTTTGGTGCAAACGCTGGAAATTCTTCTGCGGTTGCTGCATCCCTTGATGCCATTCATTACCGAAGAAATCTGGCAGCGGGTCGCGCCGCTGACCGGGGCGGCGGGCGACTCGATCATGCTTCAACCTTACCCGGAAACGGACCCAGCGCTGATTGATGAGCCAGCGGTCGCCGAAATCGAATGGCTGCGGCAATTCCTCAGCGGCGTGCGCCGCATCCGCGCCGAAATGAACATTGCACCCGGCAAACCGCTGCCAGTGTTGTTGCAACACGGTTCGGCGGAAGATCAGGAACGGCTGGAGCGGCAACGCCGGTCGTTGATGAGCCTGGGCCGGCTGGATACTATCGGCTGGCTGAACGAAGGTGAGCCGGTCCCTGAAGCCGCGACGGCGCTGGTTGGCGCGATGAACGTGCTGATTCCGATGTCCGGGCTGATCGACAAGGCGGCGGAAAGCGCCCGGCTGGAAAAGGACATCGCCAAACTGCGCAAGGAGACCGAACGCGGCGCGGCCAAACTCAGCAACGCCGATTTTCTGGGCCGCGCCCCCGCCGAGGTGGTGGAAAAGGAACGCGCCCGCGTGGCGGAACTCCAAACTGCGATAATTAAACTGGAAGAACAACTGGCGCGCATCCGGCAACTGTGATGCCTCGGCCATTCATCCGCCCCCATCAACAAGGAACCTTTAATGGATACTCAAGAACCTGCATCCGTAACCAAGCCCAAGCTGGGCGCTAAAGTCACCCAAGTCGCTACGCTCTACCATCCGCGCACCTGGAAGGAAAAAGGTCTGTGGTGGACCCTGGGTCTGTTCCTGATCACCTATGTCATCCTCTTCATCGTCATGGGCTTCATCTGGTCGCGGTCACCCGACGAGTTCGATGTGCGTGAACATGCCTTGGAAATTGCTAAACAGGACCAGAAAAAGCTGGTGCCGGGCTATGTCACCACGGCTACCGCGATCCGTATTGCAGAAACCCTGCTGGATAAACCGGGCGGCTATCTGAGCAACGACGTCACCCCCCCAGGAATTTACCTGGACAATATCCCTAACTGGGAATTTGGGGCGCTGACCGAGTTGCGTGATCTGACGCGCGCCTTGCGCAATGATTTCAGCCGCTCCCAAACGCAGTCGGTGGAAGACAAGGATTTACAGATTGCCGAACCGAAGTTCAATTACGACTCGGACTCCTGGATTTTACCGTCTACCGAATCCGAATATCGTTCGGGAATCGAGGCGCTTTACCATTACCTGAACCGGCTGGCTGACGATAAGAGCAATGACGGTCAGTTTTTCACCCGCGCCGACAATCTGAGCTCCTACCTGCAAGTGGTCGAGAAGCGATTGGGCAGTCTGGCTCAACGGCTGGCGGCGGGTGTCGGTCAAGCGCGTTTCAACACCGACCTGGCTGGCGACCCCAATGCTCGCCAGTCCACACCGACCCCGAGTGAGTCGCAGATCAAAACCCCATGGTTAAAAATCGACGACGTGTTTTTTGAGGCGCGTGGCTATACCTGGGCGCTGGTGCATACCCTGAAGGCGCTGGAGGTGGATTTTAGCGACGTGCTCGCCGATAAGAATGCATTGGTGTCGGTCAAGCAAATCATCCGCGAACTGGAAAACACCCAGAGCTTTATCTGGAGTCCCATGATTCTGAACGGCACCGGTTTTGGACCGATGGCCAATCACTCGCTGATCATGGCCTCGTATATCTCCCGCGCTAACGCCGCAATCATTGATCTGCGCAATTTGTTGTTGCAGGGCTAAACCCCTTAGCATCCTTGTCCCTTCTCCCGGTGCGGGAGAGGGGATTTTTTGTAAAGGTTTTGTACGGATGGCGGACTTCAAAACACACTTGATGGGGGCGGCAGTGGTCAGTGGGCTGGCTGCAACTACGTTGGTTATGACCGGCCAGTTTCCCCATCAGGCGGTCATTGGCTATTTCATTCTGGGAGTCATTGGCGGGTTGTTGCCGGATATCGATTCACCGCATTCCATCCCGGTGCGCATTGCTTTTATGGGATTAGCGGTGATTGCCGGCTTTTTGGTGGTGTTCACCTTCGGACGCCGCTATTCGCTGGTAGAACTGATCCTGCTCTGGATCGGCTGCTTTGCGCTGATCCGCTATGGCGTGTTTGAATTGCTCGACCGTTATACGGTCCATCGCGGGCTGATTCATTCGATTCCGATGGGCGTGAGTTGCGGTTTAGTCACGACCGCCCTAGCTTATCAAGTCTTCGATGCCTCAGTGACCCATGCCTGGATGTGCGGGACTTTTGTGACCTTGGGCTTCCTCGTCCATTTATTGCTGGACGAATTCTACAGCGTCAATCTGTTCGGCAAAAAGTTGTTGAAAAAATCCTTTGGTACCGCTTTCAGTCTGGGTAGTCTGAAGCAACCCATCGGCACATTGGCGCTTTATCTGGCGGTGATTGGGTTGTTCTATCTCTGTCCGCCGCCCCGGCCTTTTACCGAACAGATGCTGAATCGTGAAACCTATCATGGCATCGTCCAGCGTTTATTACCCGGCGAGACCTGGTTTCCGGGCTTTTTACGTCGGGTGACGCCGACGAGTTTGCTGGTCCGTTAGAAGTTTTTCCGCAAATCCATCCCGGCATACAGTCCGGCAACCTGCTCGGCGTAACCGTTGAACGGCAAGGTATCACGGCGGAAGAATTCACCGATGCGTCGTTCCTTTTTCTGACTCCAGCGCGGATGATCCACGTCGGGATTGACGTTAGCGTAGAACCCATATTCGCTGGGCGCTTCAAGGTTCCAAGTGGTGGCCGGTGGCTGTTCGGTAAAGCGGATTTTTACAATGGACTTGATACTCTTGAAACCGTATTTCCACGGAACCACCAACCGTAATGGCGCACCGTTTTGATTGAGCAATTCCTTGCCGTATAACCCCGTCGCCAGCAGCGTTAACGGATGCATGGCTTCATCCATACGCAACCCTTCAATATAAGGCCAGGGCAACAGGCGGGTTCTCTGACCGGGCATCTGTTCGGGATCAAGCAGGGTGGTGAATTCAACATATTTGGCGCTGGCGGTCGGCTGGAAACGCGGCAGAATCTTGGCGAGCGGGATGCCCAACCACGGGATGACCATCGACCAGCCTTCGACGCAACGCAACCGATAGAGACGTTCTTCGGCAGTATGCGAGGCCAAAAAATCTTCCAGCACATACTGGCCGGGTTTCTCGCAATGCCCCTCTACGGCCACCGTCCAGGGCTTGATTTTCAGACTGCCGGCACTTTCCGCCGGATCGGTTTTGCCCGAACCGAACTCGTAGAAATTGTTGTAAGAAGTCACGTCCTTGTAAGGCGTCGGTTTGAGGTCGTCGGTAGCGGCCTGAACCATACTGGGTGGCAACAGGGCGGCAGCGCCCAGCACGGCGGCGGTTTTCAGAAATTCGCGGCGGCGAGCATACAGTTCCGGCGGGGTGATTTCTGAGGGATCAAGATCAGCGGGTTTCTGGATCAACATGGCGCGGCTCCCGGTGGTAGACTTCCTTGTGACTCGTTCCCGATTGGTAAGTTGCGTTTTGTCTCAAACTACTGACTCTCCCCATCCATGACGCCCCAATTCACCCGCCTGTTGCAACGTATCGGCAAACCCCTGGTTTTCAGCGCCAGCCTGCTGCCACTAGCCTGGCTATTCTGGTTAGTCTGGAGCGATCAACTGGGCGCTAATCCGGTCGAGACACTGAGTCATCGTACCGGTGACTGGAGTTTGCGTTTTCTGCTGCTGACGCTGGCGGTGACGCCGGTACGGCGGTTGACCGGCTGGAATGGACTGCAACGCTTTCGGCGCATGCTGGGGTTGTTTGCCTTTTTCTATGTCAGCCTGCACTTCAGCGTCTATCTGATTTTCGACCAGTTTTTTGATCTGTCCACGATCATCGCCGATGTCGCCAAGCGACCTTATATCACTGTCGGATTTACCGCCTTCGTGTTGCTGATTCCATTGGCGGTCACGTCGACCAACCGGATGATCAAGCGCCTGGGCCGGAACTGGCAGCGCCTGCACCGGCTGGTTTATCTGATTGCCATTCTTGGCGTGCTGCATTACCTGTGGCTGGTGAAAGCGGATCTCCGGGAACCGCTGATGTACGCCGGGATTCTCGCCGTGCTGTTGGGTTATCGGCTGTGGTGGCGGATGCGCGTGACTGATAAAAACCGCCACTGCCGGGTTTCATAGCCGACCTCTCTGTCACCGGGAAGCCCCGCTCCGACGAATCCACACCTCGGCGCTAGCGGCCTGACCAGCCTGATCCAGCACCGTAATCCGCGCCAGCCCCTCGCCATCCGGCGACCAGAACGCCTCCCGCCGCCACGGATCAACCGCTAAAAGCTGACCATTGACCAACCAGCGCAAAGGCCGGACTCCGCCTTTGGCCGCCAGCGGCAATTCAGCCAGTCCGTTATCCGCGTCGGGTAATTCGACGGTCGTGCCGGCCACGGGAAAAGTGATGTCCAGCGTCGGCGCGTTGACCGTCTCCACAGCGGGCCGGGTACGGAAGTAGCGCAAGCGCTCCGGCAATTGTTCGCGACTGACGACACGCAGAGCATTGGCCGATGGTGCTGTCGGCGAATTGACCGGCTTCGGCAACAGGTCGAAGACCCGGAACAGCAAGGGGGCGGCGGTGTTGCGGCCATAATGACCGGGACTGGGCGAACCATCCGGTCGCCCGACCCAGACCCCAACGGTGTAATCCGCATCAAAGCCCAGCGCCCAGGCGTCGCGGAAACCGTAGGAGGTGCCGGTCTTGTGGGCGATGAAGCGCGGTTGAGCGGTGCTGGCCGGCGGCGCGACATTTTGCGGAACGGGCGAGCCGCGCAGTATCTCTCCCAGATACCAGCAGGCCATGGGCGACAACAGCGAGTGACCGGGAGCTTCGGGATCAACTGGGCTGAAACGCAATGGCATCACCCGGCCATCCTCGGCAAAGCTGGCGTACAGGGTGGTCAGTTCTTCCAGCGTCATGCCTACCCCACCCAATGCTAACGGTAACCCGGGTTGTGGATATGCAGCGTTCCAGTGCAATGGCAGGCCAACCTCACGCAACCGCGCCGCCACTCGCACTGGCCCGACTTGTTCCAACACCGCCACCGCCGGAATGTTCAGCGACTGCTGCAAGGCTTCGCGCACTGTTAACTGCCCGGCGTAGGTATGGCGAAAATTGGTGGGACTGTAATCGCCAAACCGGGTGGGAACATCCTCAATCAGGGTTTCCGGGTGAATCAGTAGATCGTCGAAACCCAGCCCGTAAATCAACGGCTTGAGCGTAGAACCGGGCGAACGCACCGCCCGGATCAAGTCTACCTGCCCAGCGCGGCGCGGGTCGTGGAAATCGCTGCCGCCGACATAGGCCAGCACCTGCCGACGGTGATTCGCGACCACCAGGATGGCAATGCTGCTGGGCGCTTCCAGGGTGCTGTACTGCTGGCGAGCGAGGGTTTCCAGCGTCTGTTGCAAATCTCGGACGATAAAGGTGTGGTGGATCATCGTTTCTGGTTGGGTCGCCCGCAACCGGTCAGCGAGATGCGGTGCCAGAAAGGGCAGGGTGCGGCGTTGATTCGGCAAAGATTCCTGACGGGCTTCCTCAACCTGCTGCGCCGTCAGCACACCGAGTTGTTCCATGCGCGCCAATACCTTGTCGCGGGCGGCCCGCGCCCGTTCCGGATAACGATCCGGCCGAACCCGGGAAGGGGCCTGCGGCAATGCCACCAGCAGCGCGGCTTCCGCTGCGGTCAATCGGGAAGGTTCCTTGCCCAGCCAGACCAGTGAAGCGGCGCGAATCCCTTCCAGGTTGCCGCCATAGGGGGCCAGGGTCAGGTAAAAGCTAAGAATTTCTGCCTTGGAATAGCGCCGTTCCAGTTGCAGGGCGCGCAGCATTTCTCCAATCTTGCCGGAAAAATCGCGTTCATGCGGTTCCAGCAGTCGGGCCGCCTGCATGGTCAGGGTCGATGCACCCGATACGATACGGCCATGACGCAACCACTGGCCCAGCGCCCGCGCCGCCGCCAACAGATCAACACCGGGATGCGCGGCAAAACGCTGATCTTCGTAGGTCAGCAGCATTCTCAGATACAGCGGGTCGATGTCCGACATCATCGCTGGCAGCCGCCAAACGCCCGGCCCGACGGTAAAACCGCGCAAAATGCGGTGATTGGCGTCCAATACCAGCCCCGAGGTTTGGCCGGCACGGGCGATGGAAGGTGGAAATTGGCGATCCAGAACCAACAGCACCGCGATGGACAGGATCATGATCGCCAGTCCGACGCCAATCGGCCGACGGCGGGAAGCAGGCGGATGGTTCAAGGGATGATTGGGCGTCGGCATTGGGTGGTGGTGGCGTCAGAAACCCAAGGATTGACCTAAACGACACTATGCGGAATCTACCGAAAGGGGAAAGCACATTTGCGTCCCATCCGGAATGAACATGAATATGATCGTACCGTGATCCTGATGAATTCCCTGCTGGATGTCGTTGGCGATCAAGACGATCATCCATTGACTGGTTTGCTGGATTTGGTGAGTAAACTGGTCGAGGATTTTGATACGGAACATTACGCGGTCGAATAAGCCGCCCAGACGCCCTAAAGATGAGACCTTGTTATTTGGACAACGAGGACATTTTCGACCAGTTGGTTGGGCAAACCAGCGTAGTCTGGCGTTTATCAAGCGCACCCGTTGCATCATAAAGCGGCAATAACCCGCCCGGCAAAGGCGTCACCTCGCCCACCCGAAAAATCCCCTTTTTCCGCGCTGTCATCCACCATCGTGATAACGTCTCCAGTGGCAAAAGGCCACATCGAATTCATCCATGCAGCAAGTGCCGGGGACGGATTCCCACCGCCAGCATCGTCAATAGATAACTTGCTCCACTCATCGCGATTAACCCGCACAGACGCCATAACCGTTCACTGGCGCTGGCGTTAATCCAGCTTGCTAAATCACCCACGCCGAACCCCAGCACCAGGCCCATCGTCAAATTGGCAACGGTCAGTTGCAGCAAAAACTTCGTCCAACCCGGCTGTGGCTGATAAATATCCCGCCGCCGCAGATTAAAGAACAGCAATCCGGCATTGAGAAACGCCGCCAGTGAAGTCGCCAGCGCCAGCCCGGCATGAGCCAGTGGCCAGACCAGCGTCAGCACCATCGCCGTATTCGCGCCCATGGCGATCAGTCCATATTTAACCGGGCTGCGGGTATCCTGCCGGGCGTAGAAACCGGGAGCCAGCACCTTGATCAGCATGAACGCCACCAGCCCCAGCGCGAACGCCATCAAACTGCGCGCCGACATCGCGACATCGCGGGCGTCGAATTCGCCATACTGGAACAGCGCCGACAGGATCGGGCCGGCCAACAGGATTAGCGCCACGGTGGCCGGCATCCCGATCAACAAGGCCCAGCGCAGCGCCCAGTCCAGCGTGCGCGAGAAATCCTCTTTTTCCGCGCTGGCGTGTTGCCGGGACAACCGGGGCAGAATCACCGTGCCGAGCGCCACGCCGAAAATGCCCAGCGGAAATTCCACCAGCCGGTCCGAGTAGTACAGCCAACTGACGCTGCCGGAGATCAGGAACGAGGCAATCAGCGTATCGATCAGCAGATTAACCTGCGCGACCGAGGACCCAAACACCGCAGGCAACATCAGCTTCAGCACTTTTTGCACGCCCTGCGCCGCCCAGCCCCAACGCGGACGCGGCAGCAGCTTGACCTGGCGCAGAAAGGGAATCTGAAAACTCAACTGGATGATCCCGGCGATAAACACACCCCAGGCCAGGCCCATCACCGGCTTTTCCATCAGCGGCGCCAGCCACAACGCAGCGGCGATCATGGTGAGATTGAGCAAGACTGGAGTCACAGCGGGAATGGCGAACTTGCCGCAACTGTTCAACACCCCGCCCGCCAGCGCGGTCAGTGAGATGAACAGCAAGTAGGGGAAAGTAATGCGCAGCATGTCCACCGTCAGTTCATACTTACCTGCGTCGCCGGTGAAACCTGGCGCAAAAATCAGGATCAACAGCGGCGCAGCCAGGACGCCCAGCGCGGTGATGATGAGCAGAATCACCCCCAGCGTGCCGGTGACTTGATCCACCAATTCCCGTAGCTCTTCTGGAGAGCGTTGCGTCTGATATTCCGAGAACACCGGTACAAAAGCCTGTGAGAATGCTCCTTCGGCGAACAGGCGGCGTAAAAAGTTCGGGATGCGGAACGCGACGAAGAAGGCGTCAGTGCCCGCCCCGGCCCCGAACAGTTGCGCGTAGATCATGTCGCGGATAAAGCCGGTCACCCGCGACAGCGAGGTCATGGCGCTGACCACGCCGGTGGATTTCAAAAGAGCCTTGCTCATGGCGATTCTGCCGGGGGGTGGAAAGGCGCGGATGATAGCCGGATCGGCCCAAACTGTCAGTGTCGGCGCGGGCCAGGGATTGACAGAACAGGAGGAAACATCAATATTATCGAACTTTTTTATCACTTAATCGGCAGAGTTTTTAAGGAGTCTTCACCTTGGCCAACACTGTTCAAGCGAAAAAGCGCGCCCGCCAGGCGGAAGTGCATCGTCAGCATAACGCCAGCATGAAATCCATGCTGCGCACCTACGTCAAGCGCGTTGTCAAAGCCATCGAATCCGGCGACCAGGCCAAAGCCGAATCCGAATATCAGATCGCCGTGCCGGTGATCGACCGCATGGCCCGCAAGGGTTTGATTCATCCCAACAAAGCCGCCCGCCACAAGAGCCGCTTGACCCATCACATCCGCGACATGGCCGCCTGAGCGCGACCGCTCGCTACCGCACCCACCCCTCATCCTTCATCCCGGGTGAGGGAAAATCCGCCTTCCTGGGCGAACCGCCCCAGATACGCCAGTCCGGCAATGGCCCGGCTGCCATACCATGAGGTCATTTCCCCATCGATCAACCGCAATTTTTCCTGTGGATAGTCGTAATCACGGGCAAACTCCGCCAAATCCGCCGTCTGGAAGGAATACGGCTCACTGCTGAACAGCACTAGATCAGCGGCGTCCAGCAGAGCGCGATCCAGTTCCAGCACGGGATAACGGGCATCGGCAATGGCCGGCAGCGTTTCCCATCCCACCAATTCCAGCATTCGGGCGATGTAAGTTTCCCGACTGACACCCATCCACGGCTTGCGCCAGATCAGGTACAGCACCCGCCGCCGGGGCCAGGTTTCCCGACGCAGTTCCGCCAGTGTCTGCGCGAAATCCGCCGCTAACCGTTCCGCTTCCGCTTCACGGTGAAAAATACCGCCCAGCAGGCGGTAGAGCGGCAGGTTATCCTCCGGGGCCAGCGGATGGGTGACGACAATATTTAGCCCGTCCCCGGCCAGCCGTTCGGCCAATTCACGCGGGTTCTCGTCGATGTTGACGATGATATGGGTCGGCTGAAGCGCCCGCAACCGGGCGTAGCGGACCTTCTTCGTGCCGCCAACGATGGGAATAGCCACCACTGCCGGTTGAGGATGGATGCAGTAATGAGTGCGGCCCACGATGTGCTCCGCCAGTCCCAGCGCAAATAGCAATTCGGTGATGCTGGGCACCAGCGACACGATACGGGCCGGGATTTGCGTCGGCGCATGAGGCCGATCCAAGGCGTCAGTCAGGATATTCAGGGGTTACTCCGTCTAAGGTTTTTAAGTAAAAACAGCACCCCGCTGGTCCAGCAGCCCATCGAAGGTCGCTTCCAGGCTGGGATGGACGCCCCGCATCCCATTAATGATAAAAACTATTGGTAAGTGGTATAAAATACGCACCGATGAGTCGTGATCACGAGGAGACGTCGATGATGCGTGGATCGGATCGTAGCGGGGAGCCGCTACAGAAAATCGAGTGATAGAGAGGTCACGATTTGCTTGGGGGCAGGTGAGGCTGTTTGGCTCGGGTTCCCGCAGATATGGATCAAATTGGGCTGCCGCCTGGAGAGTCAGGTTTCAGGCCATGACCAAATGAAATCGCCCGGCGTTGCCGGGCGATTTCATCGATCTCAATTAGTTGAGATATTTAATCTATAGAGCGGATATTAGCGGCTTGCTTACCCTTGGGGCCAGTGGTGACATCAAACGAAACCTTCTGGGTTTCCCTAAGAGTTTTGAATCCTTGCCCTTGAATGGCTGAGAAATGTGCGAATAAATCCTCGCCGCCGCCATCCGGAGAGATGAAACCAAAACCCTTTGCTTCGTTAAACCATTTAACAGTACCAGTTGACATGAAATTCGATCTCGAAAAGATTGGAAAGAAAGAAAGAGCAACCGCTCACGGGTACAAGAATTGAAATAGAGGAACTGACGAGCCGACTACCGATTGGAAGGGTTTGCAGCGAACGAGCAGATGACCTACTAAGAAAACTTGCATCGTCTATTGTAAAGTACGAAGCAAGACAACACAAGTACTTTCGCTCATGTCGGTGAACAGATGAAGCCCCAAGCAGTGGGTGAAGCAAGATTCGTTGAGTTCTGGCACAATCTTCAGCGTATAGAGCGTAGACAGAGATGCCCATGATTTGTTTTCCGATGAGCTTCAAAACCTCAGCCTCGATGTAAACGGCCTGAACAGCGCTGCAGAGCGCGACAAGATACAACGATCAACAGGCGAACTGGAGTGTGCAGGAATGCGAATCTGGATTGATGCCGACGCTTGTCCCGGCCCGGTCAAGGATATGGTCTTTCGTGCCTCACGCCGGGTCAGCGTTCCAGTGACGCTGGTAGCGAATCGCCGGCTTCAACTGCCGCTCTCCCCGCTGATTACCGCTGTGCAGGTCAGCTCTGGTTTTGACGAGGCCGATCACGTCTTGGCACACCAGGCGAAAAGCGGCGATCTGGTCATCACTGCGGATATTCCTCTGGCAGCTCGACTCGTAGCGCAAGGGATTACCGCGCTAAACCCTCGCGGTGAAGAGTATTCCGCGGAGAATATTCAAGAGAGGTTGGCTTTACGCGATCTCAAGGAGGAATTGCGGTCGGCAGGCGTGGCGACCGGCGGGCCGGCACCCTACCACAATCGCGACAAACAAGCGTTTGCCAACAGCCTGGATCGTTGGTTGGCGCGGAATCGAGCGGGTCATTGCTGACCGTTGTGAAATTCTCTTCACGCCGCAGAGCGCTGCCGTTTGCTTCAGACGTTGTTGTCTTCGTGCGGGTCGGCTGGCGCCATGGGCGGCGACCGCCAAATCGCTGCCAGATCATTGAAAATGACCGCAGGATCATGACCGCCATGGCGGGGGGATTGATTCGGTTTCACCTGGAACCGGCATGAATCGACCTGCTGCCCAGTCGGCCTTGGCTACTTCGATACGTTCCCGGCTGCGGGCCACAAAGTTCCAGTAAATGAAACGGCGACCGTCCAGAGGTTCACCACCCAGCACCATCAGACGAGCGGCGGTTTCGGCTTCCAGCCGCACTGGTCGACCGGGCGTCAAGACCGCCAGATGGCCGGGTTCGATCGGGATTCCCGCCACGCGCAGCCGCCCCGCAGCGAGATACATCCCGCGCTCTGGGTAGACCGGCGGCAGTTCCCATTCGGCGCCCGCCGCCAGTTCTATATCAGCCTGGAAGGTGGGCGAATAGGCGATGACCGGCGAAATGAGATCAAATGCTGCGCCGATCAGCAGTCGCAGCGACAAACCCTCCGCCTCGAAAGCCGGGAGCGCTGTCGCCGGATAATGATGAAACGCCGGGGGCATCTCTTCATGCTCAGCAGGCAGCGCCAGCCAAATCTGGATGCCGTGTACCGGTATCTGGTCGGCCCGAATGTCGGCAGGTACCCGTTCCGAGTGGACGATGCCGCGCCCGGCCGCCATCAGGTTGATAGCGCCGGGTTCAATACGCTGGACATAGCCCAGACTGTCGCGGTGCATCATCGCGCCTGAATACAAGTAGGTGACTGTGGCTAAGCCGATATGCGGGTGCGGGCGGACGTCCCCCGTAGTTCCCTCGCGGGTGAATAGGGCAGGCCCCATGTGGTCGAAAAACACGAAGGGACCGACTGACTGGATCTCGGCGGCGGGCAGCAATCGCTGGACGGGAAAGCCCACATCACTGGCTTGGGGTGAAATCAGGCGCTGGATGGCGTTCATTTCAGGACTCCTCTGGATCGGGATAGTGCGGCACAACGCCGCGGCTCACAGCGATTCGATTGCGGCGCAATCTATAACAATCCTCTCTGAGTTGCGTAGTCAACCTCGTTTTCAGCACACTCTCTCAGGACTTTCGCTCAATCTTCTCGATCAAGCGGGTTGATACACTGGAATACGCGGATTACGTAACTCATGACGTAAATACTCACTCCAGAGGTTGTTTTTAACTTGGTAGAGGGTTGTCT
>Ga0209507_1000703_pt1 | contig 32866 bp, 43 predicted proteins | sample AD_UKC028_MetaG_FD_184414 | JGI IMG/M metagenome (GOLD analysis project Ga0209507, IMG submission 184414) | Active sludge microbial communities of municipal wastewater-treating anaerobic digesters from USA - AD_UKC028_MetaG (SPAdes) (version 2) | ecosystem: Engineered > Bioreactor > Anaerobic >...
AGCCCTTACTAGATTCAATCCTGAGTTCATAAATAAAGAAGGAAAGAAAACTACTCTCTTCAACTATATCTCTCTTGTAGCTAAACGCTCAATCATGTTCTATACATTAAAACAATCAGCTCACCATGCATCATCAATGCACGAAAACCAATCAATAGAAGATATAGACATCCCAACAGAAGATAACAACCATAAATCAATAACAAACATGATAATAAAAACTATCAAACAACAAAACCTATGTAAAAGATCAGAGAGTATAATGATAAACATGGCTCACGACTTCAACGACATTCTAATCACTAAAAGAGCTTACTCTAAAAGAGAAATGTTCTCTATCCTCAAACAAAAATATATACCAGGCAGAATACGACAGTTCATTGCTATTATTGAAAATATAAAAAAAGAACTATATGATGCACTATCCTGAGAAGATAAATATATCATCTTAGTGGAGGTCATTATGTGCTGTTTTCTTGATTCTCTCTCCCATAGAGTATGGCAACTAAAAAAAACTGCTCTATACATAAACCCAAAATGCTTCTTCTGCCACGCTAAAGCAACAGATATAATACATAAAAACAAACCAACTACACAAGATGAAATATATGATATACATAATATTTTATCAGTATGTGAAATATGTAAATCTAAGCACGATAAATGTCTAAGATAAGTTGTTATGAAACAGTTAAATAATGATAATCTACTTACTCATGCCAAGAAAGCTCTTGAGGATAAAGAGAGGAGAGAGTTTGAAATAGGTGTAAGACCTATGACTGATAAAGAAAGAGATTTTCTTTATGAGTATTTCAAGACAGGTAGGTCTGGTGCTTCTTATTGTAAAGTATTTGGAACACAGAATAAGGGAGTAGCTTCAGTTTTAGCCAATCGTCTTATTAAATCATTCGGATTCAAATATGATGAAATATTAGCATTACATGGTCATAGCATGCAAGATGTATTTCAAGTTCTCAATAAGCTGAAAACAGATAATCCGTCGGATTATGTTAAGTATATGATAAAGTTCTTAGGCGTAGAAAAAGCACAAACTCAAATCAATATTCAGAATAACACAATCCAACCCCCTACAATCAATATAGTAAATAATGAGCAACTATTATATTCCAACAATAATCCAGAAGCTATTTCAATCTCAGAATAGATACAAAGTAGCTTATGGTGGAAGATCCTCAGGTAAGAGCTTTGCATTTGCAGCAGAAGCTATAATCTATGCACTTGAACACCCTAAATCAAGAATATTATGCTGTAGAGGTTATCAAAATAAAATAGAGGAAAGCTCATTACAAACTCTAAAAACCGTAATCATTCTAATGGAGTTAGAGGACTACTTTAATATAACAGAGAAAACCCTATCATGCAAAAACGGCAGTGAGTTTATATTCTATGGCTTACAAAACTATATGACTTTGAAATCTCTACAATCTATTGATATCACTTGGGTAGATGAAGCTGCTGAAATAAAAGCTGAAGCTTGGATATATCTCATCCCTACAGTTATTAGAAAACCAGGATCAGAGCTATGGATAAGCTTTAACCCTGATAAAGATGATGATTGGGTATATCAAAACTTTGTTCTATCTAATCCATTTAATGCTGAAGTAGTTAAAATAAACTATTATGATAATGCTCTATGCCCACAAGAAAGTATTGATTTAGCTAACATATCCAAAGAGAATGATTTATTGATGTATAACCATATATGGGAAGGTGATATTATAGTTGAAAATCCTCATGCTTTATGGAAGAGAGGATGGATAAAATATACAGATAGTTCTTTTAATATAAAAGATTTATCAAAGATAATAGTGAGTATAGACCCATCAGGGACTAATAATCCAGGTTCTGATGAAGTGGGTATAGTGGTAGCTGGAAGATTAGGTTTAGATCCAAGAAACTGTTTTTTTATAGTGTTAGGTGATTATTCAGGCAAGTATTCACCTGCATCTTGGGCTGAAAGAGGTGTTAGTTTATATGAGATGTGGAATGCTGACTATATTGTTTATGAGAAAAACTATGGCGGTGATATAGTAAGGGACTTGTTTAGAAAAACAGCTCCGCTTATTCCACTTAGAGAAACTTGGTCTTCAAAGGGTAAGCTGATAAGAGCAACTCCAGTTTCAACTTTATATGAGTTAGATAGAGTGAGACATATAAAAGCATTTCCACTTATGGAGAAAGAAATGCTTTTATATGATGGAACTGGAAGATCACCAAACAGATTAGATGCTTTAGTATTTGCTCTTACTGATTTATCAGCTGCAGCAAGAGCACCAAATAATATGACTGCAGTTAAACCTACTTCTTTAGCAAGACCAAAGCTTCCACCTATTGGTCAAAGAGTTTATTAAGGAGGATACATGGATAGTTCTAACTTATCAATATATGAATCCAAGTTTATGCAAGGAAAAGGAGCTACCTTCAAAAAGTTTATTGACTATTATGATGGTAAATGCCCTATTTATTATAGGAAACCTCTTTCTCCACTTAAACAAGATTCACAGGTGAATATTCACAGTGATTTCTTTAACGACATTGTGAATCTTAAAACAGGGTATTTTGGTTCAGGCATAAACACTATACTTACAGCCCCTGAAGAAAATAAACAAGCTTGGTATGACAGCTTTCTTAAAAGAAATAACATGCCAGCTAAAAACGCAGAAACAACTAAAATGACTTCAACATGTGGTCTATCTTCAAGATTATTATATGTCCATAATGGCGAAATCTATATCAGAAATCTACCAGCAACAGACGTAATCTATGAATATGAACACGACATCCTTAACCCATCTAAAGCAATAGTTTATTATTCTACTCAAGATTTATTAGGACAAACTCATTGGTATTGCGATGTATATGACCAACAGATGGTTTATTTCTTTGAGAAACTCCCTTCAGCAGATGCTAATAAATCAGGCGTTTATACACCAAGAGCTAATATAGAAGGTAAAACAGAAGCACCACACTTATTCAATGAAATCCCTGTAATAGCATTTCAAAATAATGCTGAGTTAAAGAGCAACTGTTATATGACATTAGATATGATGGATGCTTATGATGAAGTTATGTCTGATGCAGCTTCAGAGATTAAAGCTTCAAGAAATGCTTATCTAAAAATCTTTGGCGATTTATATACAGGTGTAGATTCAGATGGTCAGCCAATAAATCTTACTGATGCATTAAGAGAAATGAACGCTTTAGTATTTGGACAATCAGATGATGGAACAAGACATGGTGATGCAGAGTTCTTACAGAAAACATTAGATCATCAAGCTATATCTGCAATGCTTACTTTATTAAGAACCCAAATCTATGAACAATCTAACTCAATAGATATAAGGGATTTGATGTCTAATGCTAACCAAAGAGTATTCACAACTAAAATAGCTATGATGAGATTTGAAGCAGATGCTCAACAAACAGAAACTTTCTTCAATGCTGCACTTAATAAACAAAATAGATTATTAGCTCAATATGCTGCAAATGCTGATAATATAGATTTGAAAGAAGAGGACTTTAGAAACATCTTTACAAGAGTATTCCCACAAGATCTTCAAGCAGTAGCTTCTACTTTCACATCCTTACTTGCTGCGTCTCTTCCAGTTAAAACAGCTTTAGAGTTATCTGAGATTGTTTCTTCAGATAAAGTTGATGAGATAGCTATGCAAATAGAAGAACAAGGCAGTGCTCTCCCTGTTGAGGTTGAAGAATGACATTATTAGAGAATGTAGCCAAGTTTATAAGAGCCCTATGGAAAGAAGTAAAACTCTTAACAGGAGTAGCTCTTCCATATGATAAAGCAACGATTGAATCGATTATCACTTCACAACTTGAACCTATATTCGCTGAAATGTTTAGATTAGGAAGAGAAATAGATTATGATATAGTAGATAAAAACATATCTAATCTGATTAAGAGGTATAATGTTCCTGTAAAATATGATAGGTATTTATTGGATAGAGTAAATGGTAAGAGTATATTTAGTGGATATTTTGATGAAGCTTATTATGATTTATACAGCAAGAGTGAGATTGATAAAATCAAAAGGACTATATTAAGAGCCAAGTATAGTGATATGAGCGAGAAAGAGTTGAGGACTATATTGAAAGCTGATTTTCGTATGACAGAGAAGAGAGCTCAGATTATAGCAAGAGGTGAGTTGCAGAGATTAGATATAGCGGCAGCTGAAATATATTATGAACAACCTGAAGTAAAACAAGGATATGATTTAGTATGGCAAACAGCAGGTGATGATAAAGTTCGTCCTGCACATGCTGAGATGGATGGTAAGAAGGCAGATAAAGATGGTTATTTTGATTCACCTACATGGGGCAAAATAAGAGGACCATCTGATATTCCTTATCCACAGAATATAAACTGTAGATGTAAGGTTATTTTTGTTAAAAGATAAATATTATTAGAAAGATAATATACTGGTCATAGGGGTAAAACGCTATGAGCGGAAAGGAGATAACAAATGACAATAGAAGAGATCAAAGTATTTTTGCAAGAGAATAAAGACAAAGAGGAGATTAAAACGTTTATTTCTTCCTTATCAGAAAAGGTGACGTATGATAAGGTTATGGCTGATCCTGAAATAAAGAAAGCTATTATAGCAGATCAGGATAGGGCTATACAGAAAGCTGTTGAAAACTATAAGAATGAACATCTTCCTAAAAGAGTAGAAGAGGAAATAAAGAAGAGAGGTGAGAAACAACCTTGGGAGATAGAGATTGCTAAACTTCAAGAACAGTTAGCAGCAAGAGATAAAGAAGCAAAGCTTGCTCTTGTTAAATCCAAAGTATTGGAGAGAATAGGGAGTAAGAATCTTCCAGTTTCTATTGCTGATTATATTCTTGATGAGGATGAAGAAAAAGCTTATAGTAAGTTTGAAGAGCTTGCAAAACACTTTGAGGATTATGCTCTTAAAGTAAAGCAAGAAGCATTGAAGAGTTATTCTACAGCCCCAGCAGGTAATCAGAATAAACTGGTTCCTAATGTAGGTAACACAAATGATATATTGCCAGATTTAGGAGATAACGCTTCCAAAGATGATTATAAAAATGCCCTTATAGCAAAGGGCGGTATTAAAGCTTTATTAAACGATAAAAAATAGGAGATTATTACAATATGGCAGGTATAACAAACTTAAACGAAAAATGGTCAAGTATTATTGAGCTTGCTGCACAAGAGCAATCAATAATCGGACAAGTTACTTCTGGACTTTATGCTCCAGACGCTACTGGAACAAAAGTAGTTCATATGAGAAGCATTGGTGCTCCATCTGTTACTACATATAACCCAGCTGGTGCTGATCTTACTTATTCTGATCTTACAGACGCAGTCATTGACTTAGATATGAACATCTACAAAGAGTTCCACTTCAAAGTTGAAGACATTCACGCCGCACAATACAATCTTTCATTAGATGTTCCAGCTCTTGCTCAAGCAGGTAATGCTTTAGCTATTGAAGCTGACAAATCTGCATTTGCTCTTTATGGTAGTGCAGGAACAACCATTGCTGGTGCTCTTGGTGTGGTTTTTGAAATCAACTCTTCAAATGTTGAGGATTATCTTTTCGAAGCAAAAGAAACCCTTGATGAAAAGAATGCTGGAGCTGATAGAGTTATTGTAGTTCCATCTTGGATGACAACCAAAATGGTTCAAGCTAAACTCGTAGTTCCTTCTGTTGATGCTAATGGTGCTTATAATGATGGTTTCATTGGTAGAGTAGCAGGTTTCACTGTTTATCAATCCAACCAACTTGCTGGTGCAAAATCAACTGGTCATTACATTATGGCTTTCACACGCAGAGCTATTCCATTCGCTTCTCAAATCCAATCAACTGAAACTATTCGTCTTCAAGGTAAGTTTGCAACAGCTTATCGTGGCTTATATGTTTATGGTGTTGGTATTCGTCATGCTGATGAAGTAGTTTCCATCTTCGGAAAACCAGTAGCTAATGCTTAATCTAATAATGGGGGCGTTAAGCCCCCATTTATCCAATCTTTTCTTTTCTTATCTTATAGGAGTATAATATGGATAATATAAACATTGTTCGTGGTTTAGCTATTGATAGAAAACCATTTGAACTATCAGGAAGCGGAACTGCATCTTCATCTGGTGCAGTTATAGCAACAGTTGCAAACGCTGCAACTTATATGCCTACTGATATTGATACACTTACAAAACTTAAAGTAAATAGCACAGATACAGACGATGATTCTCATTATGACGGTGTCAAAGAAAAACTTGTTGAAGAATATTCTATTGGTGGAGATCCTGCTACTTCTGGAACTACTACATTCACTATCACATCTTCTGCATCAGATGCCACTGCAGCAAGCTTATCTATTCCATTTGAAGGAACATATACAGCACCTATTGCAAGTGGTGATTCTGCTTCTGTCATTGCAGGTAAAATAAGAGCAATAGATATGTCTGAAAGTGATTTCACTCTTAGTGGCGAAGGCGCTGAAGTTATTGTAACAAGAACTGCTACAGGTAATAACATCCAGACTTATTTAGGTGTCGGATTAGAAATGGATGAAGGTGGTGGAACATTCTCTTTCGATGGTCCTGTTGTTGTTGATGGAACATATGAAGGTGGAGCAATGAGAGCTATTTATGCAGATATCCCAGGTGGTATTGAATCAAACACAGCAGGTGATATAACTGTTTATTTCGGTAGTGCAACAGGAACCACCGTCACATTAGCAGAAAATGAAACTGTTCAAACATTAGCCACAAAGATAGCAGCACAAAAACCAACAGCAGATTGGTCAGTCTCAACTCCTGATATGGGTGGAGAAACTTATATTCTTCAAATCAGATATAACATACCAGAAGCAGTTGATGCTCCAATAAGTATTGATTATGGAACTACTGGATTAAATGAAAGTGCTCAAAAAGTATATATCGCCGGTGTTGATGCAACTGGTGGAGAACTTGTTCCTGGTCCTATCAATGTTTATTTTAATAGCGCAACTGCTACAGTTATCCAAGCAGAAGAAGGTGATGAAGTAGCAGATATTTATACCAAGATTGCTGCAGCAGCTCCAACTGGATATACTGCTTCTTCAACAGGAAATATCACTATTGAGTGTGATGAAGATGGAGCACATGCAATCCACTTATCTGTTGATCTGTTAGACACTGGTATTACTAAATCTTCTTCAACTTTAACTGAAGGAACTGATTCTACTTCTGGAACTGGTGCAAGAACGGTTAAACTTTACTGTATTGGTAGTGGATCTACTCCATCAGCTTGTTATAAGACAGAGATTGTTTCATTAAATGGTCAATCTCAAGTAGAGACAACTGGTGAGTATTATTTCTGTTATCATTCAGAAGTTCTTACATCAGGTTCATCTAAAAAGAATGAAGGAGTAATCTATGTTGGAACTGGTGATCTTACTTCATATGTTCCTGATGTTGTTCATTCAGCCATAGCAGCAAACTCTTCTATATCAGAAGATTATGCTATGCTTGTTCCAGTTGGACAAAAAGGATTTATTGAAAAGATTTCAGTTTCCAATCCATCTACTACTGAAATGCTTAAAATAGATATTGCTTATAGAGGCAATGGTAAAGTTGGATTATTGAGAAAGGATTGGAATATTGTTCCTGGTAATACTGAAATAGAGTTTGAATATCCACTTTCTATTCCAGGTGGAACATTAGTATATCCAATAGTCAAATCCACATCTGCAACTTCTCCAGTAAGTATTTCAACTTCTGGTTTGGTTGTTTATTCTTAATAGGAGGGAATCATGGCTGTAATAAAAATAAAAGAAGGAACCCGTGATGCTTTTGATGATGGATGGGACAGAACCTATTCTCTCAAGCTCTATAAAGCAACAACTCCATCAGCCGATTCTGTTTTAACAGATTTCACTGAAGCAACAGCAACTGCTGGTTATTCTGCTAAAACACTATTATGGGCAGATGCATCTATCTCTTGGGATAGTGGATTAGGTAAATACAAAGCTGTATGGGCAGATCAAACTTGGAGTAGTGTTTCTGGATTAGTAGCAACAGGATGGTATATCGCTGATTCTACAAAAGCATTCGCAGCTGAAGCCAAGACACTTGGTTCAGATTATACCACATTGACAATCTCACCATCTATTATATTAGGATAAATCCATAGGGGGAGTATAAGCTCCCCCTTATATTGGAGGTTATATGATTCTCGTAGAAAAAAATACTAATCTAATCAAACATCAAGATTTGAACTATACTCTTGAAGACCATCAAGTTGTGGTTAAAGATTCCTATGACAATGTAAAGTTTATATTTGGTGATTTGAATAAGAATACTGCTTATACAGCCGATGTTTCACATATTGATTCTTTTATTGGTAATAAATATATTTATGAGAATGAAGAGGTTGTGTTGAATCCAGATTGGGTAGAGCCAGAGGTATAAGATATGGCTATTTCTTATGGAAGTGAATATGTATTTAATAGTGCTTCTACAAGTGTTCCCAGATCTGCTGCTATAGATTCAACTCATTTTGTAGTAGTTTATAGAGATGCTGGAAACTCTTATTATGGAGTTGCTATTATAGGAACTGTTGCAACAGACGGTTCTATTACTTATGGAAGTGAGTATGTATTTAATAGTGCTTCTACAAATAATATTGATGTTACAGTTTTAGATTCAACACATATAGCTATTTCTTATATGGATATTGGAAACTCTAACTATGGAACTGCTATTATAGGAACTATATCAAATGATGATGAAATAAGCTTTGGAAGCGAATATGTTTATCGAAGTGTTGAAACTACATTCAATAGAATATCAACCTTAAGTTCAACCAAGTTTGTTATTGCTTTTTTTGGACCACAATCTTATTCAAACTATGGTAATGCTATTATAGGAACTGTTTCATCTGGTAATCAAATATCATATGGAACATTAAATGAGTTTTCAGGTGATGCCACAACAGCAGATATAAAATGTAAAACTTTATCATCTTCTAAGTTTGTGGTTTGTTATAGAAAACCATCTGGAACTACCTATGGCTATTGTCGTATAGGTTCTGTTTCATCTTCAACTATTACTTATGGAACTGAAGTTTCTATTATATCTGAAGATACGAGAATCTCAGATTTGAATGTTTTAGATTCTACACATTTTGCAGTTGCCTATTATAGACAAGCATCTACTTCGACTGGTTATATTAAAATAGGTGTAGTTTCAGACACTACTATTACATTGGGTGATGCTTATTCATATTCTTCATCTATCAACTTTATTACTACTACAGCTACATTAAGTTCGACTGAGTTTGCTGTTCAATATGGTAGTTATGGTAAAACAAAAATAGGAACTATATCCAATGATGATGAAATAAGTTTTGGGAGTGAAAGCTCAGCAAGTATAAGCACGGTCTCTAAACCAAACATATGTGCTTTAGATTCAACACATGTTGTTCTTGTTTTTGAAGACACTGGAAACTCTAACTATGGAACTGCAGTAGTTGGAGCAACTGAAATAATCCTAAGCTTTGCAGCAACAATCGATTATAGCTATGATATAACAGCAACAGTTTCTCCAGCTCTATCTCTCTCTTCTACTATAAACTATGATTATGATTTATTAGCTGATACTTCCCTTAATCTCAATATATCCTCTCCAATAGATTACAATATTGATTATATATCCCCTATAACTGGAACATCATCATTCTCTTCCACTATTGATTATGATTATTCTATATTTAGTTTATTGCAAAATATATTATTAAGTGATTTTGTTATAGATTATGGTGTAGATTATTCGGCAGATATAGTTGGAGAAGGTTCTATATCGGCTGTTATAGATTATGATTATGATATTCTCTCCCCAGTAAATACACATTATTCAATAGCTCCTGTTATAGATTATGATATTGATTATGTTATTACATCTGAAGGTTCAGCTGATTTAGATGCTATAGTAGATTATGATTATGATTGGGGTAGTTGGTATGATTATCCAGGAAGAATAAATCGTTCTTATAGTTTTATCAATAATAGAAATATATCTTATTCTATTGGAAATAAGCAAGATAATAGAAATAGTAAAGCACAAATAACATCTATTGGTTTTACTCCTACAGAAACAGAAAATATGGCAAATACTATTCCTACTCTTGAAAACAGCAAACAAAGTAGAGGTAAATAAATATGATATACTTGAATCAGGCATTAAAACAATATTTCACAACTGGGATTGATAATGACAATGTCAAATCTATCAAGCTTAAGTGGATAAATCCAGACCAAGAAACTGGAGAAATAACAACTGGTATAGAAGTTGAATCATCAGCAGATGGTGAATATTATGTAGAGTTAGAAAATGATTTTCTTGATGTAGCTGGTGTTTGGACATTTTGGGCTGAAGTAACTGATGTAGATGATAATATATTCCCAGGCACTCCATTTCAAATAGTTGTAAGTGAAGAAGGAACTGGTCAAATCCCAGTTACATTAGAAGGAATAAAATCTTATTTGGGTATTACTACATCTGATAAAGATGAAGAGATTAAGGTTATGATACCAATGCTTATGCAAAAGTATTTAGAGATTAGAAATGCCCCTTATGAAACAGTAGGTGATGTTACTATTTATCCAGAAGGTATGGAATATGTAATAGCTCAAATGTATAAACATATCTCTTCAAAAGATGGTGATGCCTTATCAGAAAGCATAGGAAACTATTCTATAACTAAAAGAACTAACTATATGGGATTTCCAACATCCATTACTTGTTTAATAAAGAAATATCAAGGGAGAGTGATATGATTGAAAAGTATTTTACTACTCCATTTAGTGTGAGTATTTATACTGAAAGTAAGAGTAATGGGACTATGAAGGTTTCTTATACCTCTGGTTATAGTGGATTTTGTCATATAGATCCATTGTCTGTTGCTATCAAGTTTGAGAGTGATAAGATTAAAGCTCTTGCTACACATCGTCTTTTTACTACTTATCTGCCAACACAAATGAAGCCATTAGATTTAGTAGTAGTTGGAACCAAGACATATAAAGTATTACAAGTATTGAATGCAGCTGGTATGGGTTATCACACTGAAGCTATATTGGAGGGATAATGTTATTCAGAGAAAGACAGGAAAGGCATGAAAAAGAGTTTCTTAGAAAAGTAGGTAATGCTATTCAGTTGTCTTTGAATCAAGCAGGTAGAATAGTAATGTCTTACTTGCAAACAGAAACTCCTGTGAGAAAAGGTTTTCTTAAATCTCAAAATGGATATGAAGTAGAGCCACCTTTTTTGATTATTTATAATAAAGCTCCATATGCTAAATGGGTAGAGTTTGGGACTTATAGAATGTATGCTAATCCATATATGAGGAGAAGTATAGATATGAGTAAAAGAGGTATTTTTGATTTAATAAAGAAAAACCTGGGAGCAAGATAATATGGGAGTAGATAAAGGATTTTATGATTATTTAGATGCTGCTTTTACTTATCCAGTTTATTGGGGAAGGATTAGCACAACTGAATCAGCAAAAGAGGTAATAAACTTTTTTAGAATATCTACAGCTCAAGATGATATGAATCCAATAAGATTGATTACATATCAAGTGAGTGTGAGAGCAGGAGATTTAGAAACTGTTCAAGGTATGGCTAAAACAGTTTGTGATATATTAAGAGGATATACAGGAACTTGGGATAATATAGCAGTATATGTTCTTGGAGTAGAAGAGCTGGGAAATCTATTCGAAGAAGATGGACAGTTATATCACATACCAATCCAGTGTATTGTTAAAGTAGTCGATTAAAAATAGGAGAACAAAGCATGGCATATAACACCTTTTCAAATGCAGATAAGCTAACCCAATCATACAAACCAGCAATAGTTTCTTATAGAGATTATGGCTCAACTGGTGCTTGGACAAAAGCTTTATTTGCCAATGCTGTTCAATACAACGCTACAAGAGAAGTTACAGATGTTGTTTATCAAGATGTTGGAACTGTAGAATCACTTGTCTCTGCAGAAACTGTAGAGATTAGTTGGGAGAGCGGTCGAGTATTCGATTTGAATGCTATTTCTGCTTTATCTGGTGGTCTTTATGCACTTTCTACAGTTGCAGGAACATTAGTTGAAAATGAAGAATATGTTGCATCTTCAGGAGCTTGGAACTATGGAAAGTTCATTCTTCTTCCAGGTCAAAACTCTTCTGGTGCAAAACAAACAATAGCATCTGTTGTAGGTTCTGTTGATGGCGCACTTGTATTAGACACAGATTATTTTCAAGTTCAGTTAGACGAAGTTGGTTGGGGTCTATATATCATAGATTCTACAACTGTTACTACAGAAGCTCAAAACATTACAATCACATATGATTATACACCTGCAGCTTCAACAGTATTAAAAACTGGTGGAGTTAAAACCATCAATCCAATCGAGCTCAAGTTTGAAACACTTGATGCTTCAAGTAATGAAGTAACTTTAATATTCTACAAAGTAAATCCATCTGGAACTATCGGACATGGATTCACTGGTGAGAATGAAGCTACTCCAGCAACCATTCCATTTACATTTACAGCAGTTAAAGACACATCAAGAGCTGAGGGTGATCAGCTTTATACAGAAGTTAGAGCAAGCTAATCTTAATGGTGGGGAATATCTCCCCACCTATTTTTCATAATATAGAAAGGAGAAACTCATGTTTGATGCAAGAGCAAAGCTGGAATCACAAAAGAGGATTTATAAAACTGTCAATGGTCAAGAGTTAGATGTTACATTTATGCCATTTGCTTTGAATAAGTTAGGTTTAGAATATACTACTGCCTATTTTGATAGCGTAAATGCTTTGAAAGAATATCAGAAAAAACCAGTAGATAAAATAACAGAGAAAGATGTTGATGATCTTCAAAAGAAAATGAAGATTTATACAGATAAAGGTAAAGAGATTATTATAGCAGCACTTCATGCAAATGGTAAAGAAGTAGATGAAAAATGGTTAGAAGAAAATCTTGTAGCTGATGAGTTTCATCTTTTTATAAACTACATCCAAAGAAGAGACGAAGATACAGAAGAAAAAAAAACAAACTCCTTGGATGGAAACCAAACCCAATAAAAATACTAACCCTTATTCAAAGGGAATATAATATTCCAAGAGATGATTTATTATGGAAATATACTTGGGATGAGATACAAGATTATATCTATTCCATCCCCATTGACAGAGTTACTTTTATTGGACCAAATGATACACAAGAAACTTTGAATAAAAGATTTTTATCTGCATGGTGTGATAAAGTTGAAATAAAAGAGAGTGTTATCAATCAAGAGTTTGCAGATTTCTATAATAGATTTTATTCCAAAAAAGTGGGGTAATATATGATCGATTCAAATCTTGGAGAACTATTCTATAAACTTGTTTTAGACGAAAGTGACTTCAATAAATCAATAAACAAAGCAGAAGATCGTGTTGATCTATTCAATAAAAAACTTGACCGTGTTGGTAAAGAACTAACCACTAAACTTACTCTTCCAATATTAGCAGCAGGAACAGCTGCTATTAAAATGGCTGCAGATGCAGAAGCTGCTGCTTCCAAGTTTGATAAAGCGTTTGCTGGTGCTGCTAAAGATGCACAAGCTGCAGTTAAAGCTTTAGGTGATAGTTATGGTTATTCAAATACAGAAGCAACAAAACTTCTTGCTAACACTGGAGATTTATTAAAAGGATTTAATGCAACATCTGATCAAGCATTAGAAATATCAACTCGTGTTCAAATGATGGCTAAAGATTTAGCTATCTATAACAATGTTCAGGGTGGTGCTGCAGTAGCTTCTCAAAAGCTTACAAAAGCAATGTTAGGGGAAACTGAAGGATTAGTAGAGTTAGGTATTAAACTATCTCAAGCAGATATACAACAAGAGTTAGTAAGAACTGGTCAGGATAAACTTACTGGTCAAGCTTTACTACTTGCAAAAGCTCAAGCTACATTAAATCTGGCATCACAACAATCAGTTGATGCTATGGGTGCTTATGCTCGTTCTGGTGGTAATGCAACTGTTATGATGGAAGAGTTTAAGAAAGAGATTGCTAACCTTGCAGTTGAATATGGTGAAGTTTTAATGCCTACTTTCAAAGCTCTATTAGGCGGATTGACTGATTTAGTTAAGGGTATGTCTGATGCTGGTCCTAATATGAAGGGCTTTGTTGTGACATTATTAGGAATAGCAGCTGGTGCAGGTCCTGCTATTAAAGGTATAAAAGGTATTTCTGTTGCAATAAAAGCATTGAATGCTTTAGCAAAGGGAAATCCTCTTGGTATTCTTGTAGCTGGTATAGTTGCCTTAGTGACAGCATATAATGGATTAAGAGCTGCTGCTGAAGACAGAGAAATAGAAAGAAAACAACTATGGTCTTTCATGCCTGGTATAGATTCAATAGAACAAGGCAAGAAGGATCTAAAAGAAATAACTGCTCTTACTCGTCAATATTTCAAAGAAAGAGATGCTCTCTCTAAGGGTAGTGCTGCATGGCAAGCTGCTGATTCTAAAGCTCAAGATGCTGCACAAAAAGTTAAACAATATGAAGCTGCTCTAAATCTTGCTATACAACAAGAAAAAGTAATGGCTCAACTTCAAGAGGATAAAGAGAAAAAAGAACAAGCTGCAGTTGATTTAACAGAGGAATATAAGAAAGCTCGTGAAGATGTATTAAAAATACTTGAGGATGAAAAGAGTGAGTATGATAAAATACAAGAACAAATAGATGCTCTTTCCAAATATCCATGGGCTGGTGGTCAGTTAGAAGAAGAAAGATTAAAAGCAATCGAGATATTAAAAGCAAAACAAAAAGAACTAATAGACCAACAACTTGAAGATGAAAGAGATGCAGCCATTGAAAGAGCAGAAATAGAAGTTGCTACACTTGAAGCTATGCAAGCTGCTGAAGCTGCTTACTATGAAGAGCAAGCAAGATTAGCACAAGAAGCTCGTAATGAAAGAATGGGCAGTATTGATGATGTATTAAAACAATATTCTAACGCAGATGAGAGTGAGCTTGATAAACTTAAAGCAAAACTTGAAGATGTAATGGCTGTTGAAACAGAATGGTATGATGAAGTATTAGATAAAGAAAGAGCTATTGCTTTATTAAGAGAGCAGATAAATAAAGAAACAGAAAAAGCAGAGAAACAACAAGCTGAGGAAAGAAGAAAGAGATTCCAAGAAGAGTTTTCTTTTTATTCATCCCAAGCTCAGAATATAATGACTATATTCTCTTTAATGTCATCTTATCAATCTAATCTTGAACAAACAAGAATAAGTAATATTGAAGCTGAAACAGATGCTATGCTTACTAATCTTGATTTAAGATTAGCGGCTATCAAGCAACAAGCTGAAGCTGGTGAGATAACTCGTGAAGAAGAAGCTGAACATATTAAGGCATTAGAAAATGAGAAACTAAGAACTGAATATGAAGCAGAGTTAGCTAAATATGAAATAGAAAAAGATGCATTTGAAAGAAAAAAGAAAATAGCCATAGCTGAAATAGCACTTAATACATCCATTGCAATCATCAAGGGATATGCAGAACTTGGTCCAATAAAGGGAAGTATTGCAGCAATCTTATTAGCTGGTATTGCTGCTGGACAAATAGCCGTTGCTACATCTCAACAACCTCCACAACCTCCCATCCCTCCAACTTATTTAGCTGATGGTGGTATAGTAACAGAACCAACTAATGCTATCATTGGAGAAGGTAGAGATGATGAAGCAGTCCTACCACTAAATGATATGACATTCAGAAAGTTAGGACAAGCTATTGTTGATAGTATGCAAGGTTCAGTAGTTGATAAAACTGGTCAAGAAATGAACTTGACTATTATATTAGAAGATTTAGGACAAACAACACTGAAAGTAACACAAGATGCTCTTAACTCAGGAGTTATTCGTGTTCCATCAAGAGTTGTAGTAAGAGGATAATATGCAAATATTTTATAACAACTATATTTCAACTTCAACTCTCACACCATTAAATACACCAGTTTTCCAAGATGTAGAAGTTTTGAAGATACCTCACTTGTCAAGAACATTTACACAGGACAATAGTGGAGCAGACCCATATATCAAAATAGATTTAACGGAAGCAAAGCTTATTAAATCAGTAATCATTGATAAGGGAAGTTTATCCTCTTCATCTACTGTATTGTTAGAGTGGAGTGATGATGATTTTTCTTCGGTTGAAGATTCTGCAGAGATGACATTTGCAGATACTTGTTTTTATTGGAAGGATGCTACTGGATTAAGCTATAGATATTGGAGAGTGACTATGACTGATTCAGCTGATGATATTACTATTGGATATATTCATATTGGAGATTATATAACACTTCCTGGTATAGATCCAAATGCAACATTAAAGTATGCTACATCTTCAACAAGACAACTATCTATTTCAATGCAAACATATGGAGATGAGGGATTAAACTATTTAGCAACTACATTCCGCTTTCCTGTTGTTCCAGAAGATACTATAGTATTAAATGGAGAAACATTAGCAACCAGAAAAGATATAATAAGCATGTTTCATACAGTTCAAAATATTCACCCTATTTGGTTATTCATATGGGAAGAAAGTTTAGATGCTTTTCCACCTGTCTTCTGTGTTATAGACCAATCAAGCATTGACTTTCAATCTTCAATAAATAGAGGTTTATATTCAACTGATATATCGTTCTTAGAGGTGAAGTAAAAATGAAAATAACAAACGCTGCACTTATTCAAGAAGATTGGGGAAATGAAGTTGATATTAAAGCACTATTAAAATATGGTAGATATAATCTATCACTATCTAAAAGCGGAAATAATATAGTAGCTGCTGCTGGTTCTTTTGTAGATTACAATGGAACATTATATACTTGCTCAACAGATGAAACACTATATTCTTCAGCATTATCTGATGGTAAGTATTTTCTTACATCAACAGGGACGCCTGCTTCCACATTATCATTCACAGTTTCAACTGATACATTTATGACAATAGATTACACAAAGAATAGAGTATTGAATAGTTCAAGTAATCAGGTATATGCAGAAATAACTGTAAAAGATGGGGTTTATACTTTTTCTGATATGACTGGGAGGAATCATAACACTGCAAGAAAGGCAACATATAAAGGAAGAGATTTGAGTGTTATGCTTGCTGATATTATTGCTTATGATAGATTATTTCCGTTAGAGGAGCTTACTTATCATGATGCAGTAAATGATTGGGTTTTATCTGATATGGGTATAGCATTGAAGTTGAGAAATGGATATATTAGATGGAGTAGTGATATGATGACTTGGACAAGTGGAACTTGTTCTGATATAACATTGACTGATTTTAACTTTACTGGTGGAGCTTATCATGATGGAAAGTTTGTTGTTGTAGGAACTTCATTATCTCGATGGAGTATATTATATTCTGAAGATGGCAAAATCTGGGAAGAGGTTTATTATTCTACAGCTGGTTCTCCACCTGATAAAGTAAGATGGGTAAATGATAGATTTTTAGTATGGGGAAATGGAAGATTAGTTTATTCTACAAATGGACAAAGTTGGACTTTAACTACTATTGATTCAGGAACAACTGATATAGTTTATGGAGCTGGAGTATGGGTTAGTGCTCGTCCAGCAGGAATATACTCCTCATCTAATCTTTCATCTTGGACTTTAAGATTGACTCACGCTAATAATGGAGTTGCTTGGAATGGAAGTGTGTTCTGTGATGCCCCATCTGGTTCATCTTCAGCCTGTGTTCAATATACATCAACAAATGGAACAGCTTGGACTGCACCTAATAACACAACTTGGAAGGCACAAATCCACTTCTTTGCTTCCTCAACTGAATATTTCCCTATGAATAAAATAGTCGGTGGTGATGGTTATTTTATTGCCTCCATACAAGAGGATACAACTGCCGGTGCATATGATTATTATTTAATATCATCTACTGATGGAATAAACTGGCAACATATCTGTGATAATGCTCAAGTAGCAGCTACAGCAGCTCCTAATGGACCACTTATTACTCATGGTATAGGAAGAGCTGCAAGTATAAGATTCAACGACCATATGTTTTATTCTTGGGGAGCAAATGCTTATGTTTCACCAATGCTTCCATTGGTTTATAGTCCATCTTTCTTTGTTCATAAATATAGGAGCTCAAAATGAGAGAAATAACATCACCTTCTTTACATGATGACTACTGGTTCAATGATGTTGAAATATTCAATAGATTAAAATATGGAATAGATAGAATAGAGTTAGAAGTAGATAGTGGAAATCTTAAAATAAAAGAGAATAGTGTTTATGACTCAAACGGTATAGTTTATACTATTGATTCAGACACTACTATTGATTCTATATCATATACTGCAGGGCATTATTATTTTGTTAGAACTGACGAAGATGATTTAACTCTATTGGATGTTACTTCTATTCCAGATTATGCATATGACCCTGTAAGAAAAGGTATTTATTCTCCACTAAATGAAAAATATCTTGCACAGATTTATTATGATAATGGAACCTGGTTATTCTCTTATATGGCACCCGGTCAGATAAATCATATGCAAGATTATAAACTTAATGGAAAGAGTTTTACTACTGGATTAAAGGATTTTATAAGAGATAGCTCAAGATTAAACTTTAGACAGCTTGGTGTTTCATCAATGGTTAAATCTAAAATAGCAGTTGGTAATGGCTGGATTGTAACTGGTGGATATAGTCAGAATGCTTCTTCTGTAAATAAAGGAAGAATATTTAGAACACAAACAGGATTTAGTTGGGAAGAAATAACTTCACCTACAGATGGAGCTTTAACTGGTGATGAAATGTGGAAACTTGCATATTATAAATCTATAGGTGGAACACCTGCATTCTATTTAGTATGTGAAAACTTAGGTGGGACGGCAGGAACTATTGGTATTATTCGTTCAACTAATAATGGTTCAACTTGGTCATTAGTTTATTCTGGTGCATCTTTAGGAACAGCTGGTAATATAGGTTGGTTCAATAATAGATTGATATTATATGGACCATACAATGGCTCTTCTAAGCAGGTTGTTATTCATTCAACAAATGGAACAAGCTGGACAGCAACTGATACTGGTTTATCATCTGCTTATAGATTTCAAGGTTTAGCTTATGGTGCTGGTAAGTATGTAGCTTACTTGAAGAATAGTGCTTCTCCTTATCAACAATATAGTTATACATCAACTGATTTATCCACTTGGAGCAGTGCTAATCTTATAGTAAATGGAAGAGCAGCTGGTTCATCTCAATATAACTTGTTAGATTATTATAATGGAACATTTGTAGCTGCTTGTGAAGGAACAACATCTTTATCCTATCTTGCAACATCAACAAATGGAACATCTTGGACATTAAGAGGTTTCTATTCTACAGATATGGAAACAGCAAAGGTATATAACCTTGATGATTGTTTCTATATTACAACTTATTATGGAAACTATACAAGCAAAGATGGAGTTATAGTAAGACCAGCTTCAGGCATGCCTTGGAGTAATACGGATTTATATTATTATGCAAACAAGTATTATACTGATGATAAATGTTTTATTACATCATTGGAAAATACTGGTGTAAGTGGAACTCCTATTCAAGGAGCATATATCTCTTCATCTTTTTACACAATCAAATATATTGAAGCATATGAGGCACTATAATGAATAGAATAGAAAATAAAACTTCTGGTGAATATACATCAGAAAAATCATCTCTCGATAAGCTTAAAAATCTCCCCTATATAAACATAACAGTTGTTGATAATGCTGTTATTGTTTCACCAGGAAGTATGTTTAATATCGGTGCAAGTGTTTATGCTCAAGATACAGTTTATGCTGTTGGTGCTTATGATGAAGGAAAATATGTAGTTGTTTCATCATCAGGTTTTGCAATAGAAACAGCAACTCCAGTTTGGTCTGATATCTATTCTGGATTTTATTCCTCTGGTAAAAGAGTATTAGCCAAGTTAGTGGATGACCAAGCTTTATTACTTGATGAAAATAACTATACGAGCGGTGTTGGTATGAAGATTTTCAATGATTCTATTTTTGATTATTGTAAAAATCTTTATGAGTATTATGATGTTATTCCTAAATGCACAAATCAGGATACAACTGCCCAAGGAGTATTTAGAACTGTTATATGGACAGGAACTTATTATGTTGGAGCTGGAAGCAAAGCAAAAACATCAACTGGTGCAACAACGGATTTAGAAGAGGGAATAGCATACTCAACAGATTTAATAAACTGGACTTGGTGCTCTATACCAAATAAATCTTCAACTTATGCATTTATTTATGCAATAGATACAGATGGAAATGGAAACCTGATAGCAGCAAACAATAAAACATCAACAGACCATAGAGTTTGGAAATCAACTAATCATGGAGTTACTTGGTCAGATATAACATCAACTGTTGGAGCTGCAGCAACTCAACAAGTAGATAATGTGACTTATGCTAATGGTTATTTCTTTATATTAGGTGGAGAATCAAGCTGTATTTTCTATTCATCTAATCTTACATCTTGGACAAAAGTAGCTCCTGGTATGAGAGCACAAGGTATAGCTTATGGTGCTTCAACTTATGTTATATCTGGTTCAACTACTATTTACTCCTCATCTAATCTTTCATCTTGGACTTTAAGATTGACAGTTACAAGTGGTTCATTAAACAATACAAGATTTATAAACAATACTTTTGTTACATTTGGTGCTACATCTACTGAAAGAGCAATATGGACATCAACTAATGGAACATCATTCACAGAAAATAGTGCATCTAATGCTCCAGTAGAGTTTGCAACTTGGTCTGCTTCAAGTCATGCATTTAGAGATGGAGTTTATTATGATGGTAAGTGGTGGATAATAGCAAGAGGACAAGAACTTAGAATATCAACAACAGTGACTGGAAACTATTGGTCTAAACCTTGGATTACACAAAACTGGAAAGCATATAACGATTCAAGCTATTGGCATAACTTTGATACTATAAATGAATGCAATGGAAATATAGTTATTGGATTCTATCCACAATCATCAATGTTAAAATATGGTTATTCATATGCTGTGATTCCAAAAACAAGATTTGAAAATATCACTGATTTTTAAGAGGATAATATGGAAGTAATAAGCAGAAAACATGTTCTCGTAGAAATAGACAAAGGTATAACTTTCTTTCCAGGTTCAGTCACTTGGGTCTCTTATTCCTTAGGAACCTATATGATTACATACTCCAACTACAAGGACTATCGCTCTTTTGAATATGGTTTAGGAGCATGGGGTGTTTATGATTATGGTTATACAGGAGCAGCTGAGTTAGTGGAAGCTTGTCAAGGCAGAGAACCAGTATTAAGAATAGGAACTGTCTTAGTTGATTTAATAAACTATACAAAGGTTGATTCAATAGCTGAATGCGAAGCATTAGAAAAAACATTCTATTTCGATCCTTCAACACAAATCTTATATACTCACTTTGATGATAACAATCCACCATGGGTTTATGAATCAATAACAGTAGGTGCTACAAAGGGATTTGCCAAATACGAAGGTTATTATGATGATATCTTTTATGAAGCAAAAATAGCATCTATCCCATCAGTTAAACTAACAAAAGACAGTCAATACTTTGGTGTTCTTTCTTATGATAAAGCAACAATCCAACTATTGAACAAGAATGGAGAGTTTGACCACTTTAATGAAGGAAACTATTATGGACAACAGCTAAAAATCCTTACTTCTGATTATCCAGAATATAATACTTTTGATGCTGTCTATTCTGGATTTATCGAATCATTCTCTATTGATGCTGACTTTATATCTATAACTGCAAGAGATATTCGTAAAACATTGGACCAAAAAATACCTTATTTGGTCTTTTCTAAAACTGATTATCCAAACTTGTCAGATGATTATGTTGGAAAGCCATTTCCACTTTGTTATGGCTCTTGCAAGAAAGTTCCTTGCACACCATTAGATGGTAGAGATGGACAAGCAAACTATACATTCAAGATAGCAGATACTTCACGTTATTCATTGACTTCTTGTTCAGCTGTTTATGTAGAAAACAATCCCGTCACTTTTTCCTCTTTTAGTGCAGCTAATGGAACATTCTCTCTATCCTCTTCAGTTTATAAAACAGGAAGTATTGTAACTGCTGATGTTGTTGGATATAACATAACTAATCCATTAGAGATACTTGAAGACATCTTTCTTGAATATTTTGATAAACCATTAGATGATGTTTATTATGATTTAACTCAATGGGAGGCAGTAAGAGATTCGGGGCTTCCACCTATAAATCTATTCGTAAGTGATTTTACATCAACTTCCGATTTAATAAACTTGATTGCAGCATCTATTCAAGGTTTGTTTATGATTGATAGCTATGGAAGATTTACATTCAAACTACAAGATAGAAGCGCTGCCTCAGTTAAAACTATCTATGCAAGTGAGCTGATAGAAAAACCAGCAGTAGATTACATATCTGATGAACTATTATCCTCCGTTCGTATTGGATATAATAAGAAATGGAGTCAAGAGTTAGGATATACTTGGTATTTGAATCGTGATGATGAAGTAGAAATAAGCGCTAACTATAGAAAGAAAGTAATCAAAGATTATGAAACATTACTATCAACAGAAGAAGATGCTATTGCCCTATCAGAACAAGTTATGGAAAGCTTTGGAGGAATATTCGGAACCTATACCTTCAAAACTAAAATCCACCATTATGATTTAGATATATTAGATAATATAGATATAGAGCTTTATATTTTTGATAATGGAACTTATGGAAAAGTAAAACTTGAAATCATTGGAATAGATTATGACTATTTTAATAATGAAATAACCTTTCAGGGTAGATGGATAGAGGATGTGGATGCTAATATTTCTCAAGCTAAGCTTATTCGTTCATATAGAAAGCTGTAAGATATAGTAGGTATTCTTGATCCATTGAATACCTCTCTAAAGTAGTAGGGCTCTTGCCGTTGGCAAGGGCTCTTTTTTTATTTAGAGGAGAGAAGAATAACTTATAATGTTTTCATACCAGATGAAGGAGTATTCAATGACTACAAGAACTGATTTTGGTGATAGTTGCTCAGTCAAGCACATAGTCAAGAACATTCTGATTTTGATTGCTATTATTGGTGGTGGAGCTTTTCTGATTGCTCATCCTATTTTCCTTGTTGCCCTTTCTTTGATTGGTGTTTTTATGTGGCTTAAGCCGTTCATTCCCATTGCCATTATCGTTGGCATAGTTCTTGTTATTCTATTTTAAGGAGCAACTATGATTACTAAAACTTATCGTGGCAAGTTTCATTCCAGGAGTTTGCGTTATCTTGAAATCAATCAGAATGTTCAGCGTGTTGTTCGCTATCCAGATAAAGTGACTATCATCTTTGATAACAGCTTTGAGCAAGAAGCTGATGGTATTATGGCTCGTGCAAAATATGTGGATAGCATAAAAAAAGTTGAAGAAGTTAGATAACATTTTAGAGAGTAAAGTTTTGTGTTAGAATCAAGATTAAATGGAGGTATGTATGGATGATCATGTGTTTTCTTTTAAGATTACGAGAGAGAAGTATAACGCCATAACTGGTATGGAAATCTCTCAAGAGGATTGGGAGGAACTTGTAGAAAATACCTCTAACTCAGTTTTGGATTATCTTGAAAGAGACATTTGTGAGTGGATTAGTGAAATAGAGTTTTAGAGATTTTATTTGTATGTTAGAATGATCCTATCAAGATTTGATGGAGGGTGTAGATGAGCAAAACAAAGATGATGAAAAGGGCTGCCAAGTTTAGCAACTGTAAGCAGGAATATAAGTTCGATCCTGAATATAATGCCCACATCTACACTGTTTCCAAAACAAACGAAACTTATGCATTTTATTTTGGTTTTCACAATGGTGGGTTTTTCTGCTCTTTGACTGGTGTAAAAAACAAGCTTTGTGTTCCTCATATAGATTTTGTTGATAACCCCATGGGATACAGCATTGAGAATCGCACTTTTGTAAATGAAAAAGAGTGGGTTATCAAGATTTCAAATCATTATATAACTTCAGACACTGCTTATGCTGATATTCTTTCTCTTGGTTCAGAGATTTTTAATCTCTGCCAGAAAGCTATGGAGGAAAAGCGTGGTAAGTAAAGAAACTCGGGATGCTCGCAAGAAACAAACTGCTGAGTTTTTCACACCTCCTATACTTGTAAATAAAATGTTAGACAAGTTTAATCCTGATTCTTGGCAAGAAGAAAAGACATTCTGCGATCCATCTGCGGGCAATGGAAACTTTCTTGTAGAAGTGTATCGGCGGAAAGTAGAGGTGTATAAGCACTCTCCTATAAAAGCACTTACAACCATCTATGGTGTGGAACTTATGCCTGATAATGTTCAAGAAATGAAAGATCGTCTTCTTGAGATGGCAATAAGTTATGGTGTAAATAAAAATATTGCTATGATGATTTTGAATAAGAACATTGTCTGTCATGACGCTCTCACATATGATTTTACTTTTTCATAACTTTTTTATTAAAATACAAGCATATTTAATAGTGGAAGGGGGTGAGGCAAGGTAAGGAACGGAGGTGTAAGGCATGGATTGGCAGTCACGGAGTGTTAAGTTTTGGAGAGGAGCTGGTGCGGAGTGGCAGTCGTGGATGGGAAGGGCAGGTTTGGGTTCTAAAAATCTTATACAAGGAGTTATTTATGGCTAAAGAAATCACATTAAAGACACTTGACATTCAACGGCTTAGTTTTAAGATTGTGGGTGATTCACCACTTATTATGAATCGTTTTGATGAAAAAGCAAAACGGGAAATGCTTGAAAAGCAACAGAAGAAGGCAAAGGGAGCCAAGGAAATCAGAGATCCAGAAGCAGAAGTGCAGAAATCCCTTTATTTTCTTCCAAATGACCAAGTAGCTTTCCCAGCAGATGCAGTCAAGCTTTCAATGATTCGTGGTGCAAAATCACTGGGCATGGTCATGTCAGATGCTCGTGGTGCTTTCTTTGTTGAAGGGATTTATTCAGAGAAAGATGGACGAGACCTCATTCCAGTTGAAGGCGTCGTTCAAGCCCGGGAAGATGTAGTTAAAATCGGAATGGGGACAAGCATGCTTCGTTATCGTGGTCAAGTAGCCAACTGGAGTATGACCATCAACATCCGTTTCAATGCTTCTGTGATTTCTGCTGAACAACTTGCATCCATGTTGTCTGCCGCAGGTTTTGGATGTGGCATTGGTGAATGGAGACCAGAACGAGACGGATCATTCGGCATGTTCCACATTGACACCAACTGATTTATATGGGGGCTTTAAGCCCCCATGTTTTATGATATGGTATGGAAGGGCGCGGGCGGGGAAAGGAGCGGAAGGGACGGGTAAGGTATGGCAGGTGAGGAAAAAAACATTTAGGAGGTATTATGATTTATTCATGGGCAAAAGGAGCATCTTTTACTGCAGATGCAAATAAAGTAGGACAAGAACTTGAAGAGTTAGACAAAGTTTCTATTGATTCAGTTTTGAATAAAGCAAGAAATCCAAACACAGAGTTAAACAAGTGTTTCATTTGGGATGATTCAGAAGCAGCAGAGAAATATCGAAGACATCAGGCATCAATGTTGATTTCCACTATCAAAGTAGAAATACAACCAGTCAATCCATCAACAGAACCTGTTGTTGTTCGTAGCTATGAAAGTATAAAGACCAACAATGATCGACACTTTGTTTTCACACCAAAAGCTATTTCAAAACCAGACGAAACTGCAATGATTCTTAGTCGGATTATGAGAGATATAAAATCTCTCGAAAAGAACCTTCAAGATTACAAATCTATTCTAACGCCAGAAATCAAAGCAAGAGTAGAAAATCTTTTAGGATTCTTTTCCTAATCTAATAAAAACTCCTGAATAAGGAGTTTTTTATTTATTTTTCAGCAAAATAATGCATACTTTATATAAGATAGTATTATTTTAATAAATGCAAAAAAAATAAAAAGTGAGGTAAAAAATGGAAAATGAAGAGTTGAGAGATTGTGTTCAAGATGTATTAGAGGAGATGAGAAAAAAGCAAAAAGAGTATAATAAACGAGCTGCTGATTATCATAAGCAATATTACTTAGACAATAAAGAAAAAATCACACAAAGAAACAGAGAGTATTATCTAACTCATAGACAAGAGCTTATTGCAAGACAGCTTGAATATAATAAAGAGCATCGTGATAAGGCAGCTGAAAGAACTAAAAGGTGGTATCATAAAAATAAAGAAAGATTAAATCAGGAAAGAAGAGAAGAAAGAGCTAAAAAAAAGGAGGAGAAGGATGCCAACAAGTTATGAGAAAGGAAATAAGTTTAGGGAAGAAACCGTCCCAAACATTATATTTCAACTGAATAGTAATATTCATAAATGTGGTGTTTGGATAGAAGTGTTAGAAAAACAAGGTAGTCATTGGGCACAATCACCTTGGTTTAGTAATGAAGTAAAAGCATTGATAGTGGGAAATGAAAAGATGTTATTCTTTTTAGATACAAATACTGTTTTACATTATTTAGATAAGCACAAAGATGAGTTTAAGTTTAATAGTGGCAAAACAAGTATTGGATTAAACATTCCATTGAATAGTTTGACTGCTTTTCCTTGCTATCATGTAAATAAGAAAATGATTGATAAAACAGATATTCTTCATGTTGCTTCTGAGTTATTGAAAGTATGACGATAAGAGAAAATGCTAAAAGATTATTATTGAATCAATCTTGCTCAACTTGTTTTAATGGACAAAAAGTTGCTTTTAGTGATGGCAAAGTGGAGATTAGATGTTATCATAACTTGAAGCAAGTTGAGCCATATCATTATTGTAAAAAATATTATCCATATCCTAAGGAGTTAGAATGTCTAATAGAACAGCTTCAACCTGGTGGTATAAAAATGAAGATGCAAAACAAAAGCTTTTGCAAGTAATAACAAAATATAATGGTCCTGAGGAACCTGAGCCAGATCAAGAAAATAACTGTATTTTTCTTTGTGAAGACAGGTGGGTGGTCTGTTAGGTTTCAAAATGTGAATCCTAAAACAATAGGGGATGTTGATTTACAAATGCTTCTTTTTCATGGGAACAGCCCAGAGATAATAAAAGCAAGAATAGAAAAACTAAAAGAGATTGGTCTTGAGAAAGAAACAAATGATTTTCTATCCAAGTTTTCTTTTATATATGATAAAATATTGAAAGAGTAAAGCATATTTAGAGTATAAATAAAATCGTTGCGGAGATTTTGTTTATCCATTTACGGGAGTGAGTGGAGGATATGACCCTGAGATGCTACCGCAATAGCATTTCGGGGTTTTTTATTAAGGAGAAACATTATGAATCAAGATTTATTAAAGATGATGAAAAACTATGTTTCAAACATGGACAATCAATATCTTCGTAGAGATTTGATTGAATGCTTACAACCTGAAGAACTTGTAGAATATGAAACTGCAGCAAGAAAAGAACTTGGTTTAGACACATCAGCATATACTTTTCATAAAAACCCAAACTTTAACTAAACATCTTTCACATACACACATCCTTATACATTTAGACCTATTTAATATAGGTCTATTTTCTTATTAAGGGGGAAGAATGAAAGAACTTATACCTGTTTTACTATCACATCCGAACGATATCCCACCATTTATTGAAAATGATTTCTTTGACAAGGATATTGCTCGGAAACTTGGACTTGTCTATGAACAATATAAGAAGACAAATAAGATTATATCATTAGATTTAGCAAAATCAGTATTTGATATAAATACATTAGAAACAAATGAGGCAGATTTAGAATATGCCTATCAACAACTTGAACAATGGAATGTTTTACAGTTTTTAAACAAAGCAGTAGATAAACAAGAAACATCATGGCAAGAAATAGAAACATTACAAAATAAATATAAAAAAACATATGGTGATAAAACTAAATCATCTACATCATTCAGCAGTTATGAAGACATTGATAAAATATATAAAGATTTTCAACAAACAACCATTGATACTATATCAACAGGTTATCCATCATTTGATACTATGTTAAATGAACAAAAAGGATGGATGAGAAAAGGTTTATATTCTGTAATGGGATTAAGTGGATATGGAAAATCTATATTTTTAACCAACTTCGCTCGTTCATCATTTCAAAATAATCAAAAGGTATTATACATATCAACAGAAATGACAGAACCTGAAATAAATGAAAGGTTCTTTAAAAGTCTTACTAATAAAACTACATTTCAAGAAGCATTTCTACATATTCAAAAATACAAACTTAAATATGAAGGTTCATTTCAGGTTATTAAAATAGACCCATACGATGCTACTGTAAATGATATCCAAAACATTATCGATAAAGTTGAAGTAAAACCAGACATTTTGTACATTGACTATGCTGATGAACTTTTACCTGATGTAAAAGTAAATAGTGAATATGATGCTCAAGGAAACGTTTATTCAAGATTAAAGAAGTTAGCAAATGAAAATAATATACCTGTTATAACAGCAACACAGACAAATAGAACTGCCGAAGCAGAAAACGGTGGAACAAAGACATATGTTGGATTTGGAGCCATTGCTGATTCTTCAAAGAAAATAAGATTAGTAGATGGTTTATTTAGTATTATACAACAAAACGGAGATAGAGAAGAGAATAAAATCTATCTTCAAATAGTGAAAAATAGAAAATCAAAATCAGGTGAAATGTTAGAGTTCAATATTGATTATTCTACTATGAGAATAAATGAATCAGGTATAGTTCCACTTAAAGACATTATTAAGAAAAATAGGGATTCAAAAATACAAGAAAAGAAAAGCACATTAAACATGATGACAACTCCACAAGAGTTTGATGAAAGATTGAAAGATAAAAGAGGTAAAATATGAAGTTTAATAATAAAAATAGAGGTTATAGCCAGTTATATTGGGTTATTGCTGATAAAATGAATCCTTATACTTTAAGTGTTTATTATCTTATTAAGAGTTATGCAGGGTTTAAGAGTTTTGGACTATCAATAAGACAAATAGCACAAAGATGTGGTATGAGTTTTGGAAAGGCACAAGAAAGTTTTAAGAAAATAAAAGAAATAGGACTTATAAAACTATCTAAACAAACAAGTTATTTTGAAGCAGACGAATATGATGTTTGTGATGATGAACTTGCTATGCAACTTGACCCTGATGGAACATATAATAATAACAGGTTTATTGAATAACCTTCTCGTGCGCTTTTGTATTGATCATATGGTGATCTATAATAGATCATGGGATGATATACTTATATATAATAGCACGCTCTTTTATGGAGCGTGCATATGAAAGAACTGGTTGCAGTTATTGCATGTAATAAGTGCATCGTTCTTAAATAAAGGGGCTTCTTTAGGAAGCCCTTTAAATAGTAAAGAGCTGAAGTTTCTGTTCAGAAGAGAGAAGATTAAATCACCCCGCCGGGGCATAGTTTATTAAGGAGAAAGCATGAAAATAGATGAACAAGCAAAATCACTTCTTCAAGGTCAAAGCTGTAAAACTTGTAAAAATCTCTTTTGTCCAGAAAACGGATTTATGAGAATAAAAGGTGAAACAGAGTGGGGAACTATGCAAATCTGTCAAATAAATAAAACAGAAACTAAACTTGATGATTGGTGTGATAAGTGGTCAGGTCGTCTAAACGACGATGATATAAGAGAAGTAGCAAAACTTTTAAATAGTCGTTGTAGTAATCAATCCCGGCTTGCAACAAGAATACTCTTACAAATCCTGATTGAAAAAGAGAGAGAGAAACTATGAAAATAGAAGAGAAAGCAAAATACTTATTAGAGGGTAAATCTTGTGATAACTGTTTCTATATGACTTTTTGTTCAAAAACATCTTCATAATGTTTGGAAAACAATAACTGATCAGGTTGAAGTGAAATACCCTTATTTGTCATCATTTGTAAAGTTTGGTCTTGATACATATATGATGAATATGATAACCTTTTACGAATTAAAAGAGTATTCTAATAAGGCTCATATCATAAGAGATAATTGGGATCTCTTCCAAGAGATATTAAAAGAAAACCCTTCAGAAGGTTATATGTTTGAGTGGTCCGAATTAGGTGTGGATATATGGAAGATAAATACTGATCCTGATCAACCTGGTTTGAGAGTAGCAATAACACCAGCAGATAAAAGAAAAATGATAGATAAATATGTTTTTGAATTAAACAAAGAGTTAATGAATGAATAATAAAGGAGTAATATGATAAACATCAGAAACAGTTTGCAACAATTCAACCCCCTTGTCATAGAAGATAAGGGTCTAATTATCACTGGTTATGATAACTTAGAGGTATTAAAGAGTATGCCAGATGGGTGTGTGGATAACATATATATTGATCCGCCATTCCTCACGAACAAGACCTGGGAGAAGAACGGTTGGACTTTCCACGACCACTTTGATAATATGTGGGAATATCTTTATTTTTTAGGTGAGCGTCTTGTAGAAGCAAAAAGAGTTATGAGAGAGAGTATAATAACTTACGATGGAACTAACTTTTATAGAGATGGACTGGTTATATCTTATCAACCTCTCATAAATAAACTAACTACTGACTGGCTTTCCTCTAAGCAGAAGACAAAAGAGGTAAGTAAAGGTAAAAAGTTAGGTGCTTCCATCTTTGTCCATATTGACTATAGAACAAATAACGAAGTAAAGACATACCTTATGGACCCTTTGTTTGGTGAAGGTGCAGGTGCTCTTACCTTAGATGATGTTCAAACCTTGATGCAAAGTAAAATAGGTAAGCAACTACATACTCCAGTATCTGTGCCTAAAGTAGATATAACAGATGGACCTTGTATTTGTATGGACTTCTTCGGAGGGTCACATAGTTATGCTGCTGCTGCCTGGAAAACAGGTAGGAGGTTTATATCGATAGAGTTAAATAAGTCAGAAGAGTTATTCTACAAACAGATAGGTGATACCAAGTTTGGTGAGGATAGAGAGTAATATGTTCATAGGACAATTCATCTGGAAGAATATAAAAGGTATAGGGTTTATTAAAAACCCCAAGAGTTTTACAATAGCAAACCATAACTATGACATCATATTGTGGTATGGAAACCAATTTGTTTATGAAGAAGCAAAGTTTGACTTTCCTAAACAAGATGAAAAAGGTAAATATAGAATAACTACTTCTGGTGGCTGGAAATATAAAGATAAAGAAAGGTTGATAAAAAGATATGGTGATAGGTTGGTTTATACTAAAGCAGGTGAAATAGCAGGTACTAAAATATATGAAGGTAATAAGAGTTATATAGGTATTAGATGTTTATTAGATGACTTGGGTGGGAATAATAAGATATACCCAACAGCAAAGCCATATAAATTATTAAGGAGGATAATATCTTTATCAACCAAATAGCAGTGAAAACAAGAGCACCTTGGGCATATGCCACATATCAAAAAAGAGCAAATGAAACTTGGATGGTTATATTATTTTACTCTCTTATTGATAACTATATTTATGAGGCATATCATAGTAAGCATATAAAAAGAGAAATAGTATATAACTTGGAGACATCAGTAAAGTTAGGCAACTGTCCAGGTCATAATAAGAGAGAGTATTTAGGTATAACTCCTAAAACAAGATGGGGTTTTGGTGATGAGAAGATGACACAATATATTAAAGAAGGTAAAATATATAAACAAGGTAATAAGTTAAAGTTCAAAAACACAAGATATGGTTTTATAGAAACTGACTTATGGGAGTATGCCTCATCTAAACAAGGATACCCAACAGCAAAACCATATAAATTATTAAAGAGAGTAATTCAACTTTCTACAGTATAAAGGAGTGGATATGGGAAAGAGAGGTTGTGCCATACCTCTCTTTTTTTATGCATATTTATTACCAAATATGAAATATAAAACCGTTTATGCAGATCCACCTTGGACATACAACAAATCTACAAAAAAAGCAGATGTTAGTTTAGTTTATGATACTATGTCTCTAAAAGATATTTTAGATATGAAAGATTGGATAAATGAAATAACAGAGCAAGATTGTGTATTATTTTTATGGACTACATCACCAAAACTACCAGAAGGTTTAGAAACATTAAAAGCTTGGGGTTTTCAATATAAAACTTCTATTATTTGGAATAAGATAAAACCATATCTTGGTTATTATGTAAATCCGATTCACGAAATATGTTTGATTGGTGGTAAGGGTAAATCAACACCAGAAATATCAATGAAAGAAAGAAATCAAATACCAAGCATTATCACAGAAAGAAAAACATCTCATAGTAAAAAACCAGATAAGATGTATGAAATAATAGAAACGCTTTATCCAACATATCCAAGAGTAGAACTTTTTGCAAGAAACACAAGACCAGGTTGGGATAGTTGGAACCCAACTGAAGGACTATATTTAAAGGAGGACACAAATGTTTAAACTAAGAACATTCAATCATTCTGACTATACAGAATACTATCTACAACTTCGCATATTAAAACATTGGATTACTCTACTCCATATCATAAAGGATTAAATGTACTTTGATGAAAGAGAAATGTTCGAACTATGGTCTAGATACTCCTCTCTCAATAAACAAGAAATAGAATACTTTTGGAGAAAAACTACAGAAGTAATAAACGGCGTCATCTACACCCATAGGTTCCAAAAATACGGTTGCCCATTCGAAGATATACAAGGCGTCGCTATCGAAGCAGTCTTATCAGCCCTTACTAGATTCAATCCTGAGTTCATAAATAAAGAAGGAAA
>Ga0209507_1000704_pt1 | contig 32769 bp, 49 predicted proteins | sample AD_UKC028_MetaG_FD_184414 | JGI IMG/M metagenome (GOLD analysis project Ga0209507, IMG submission 184414) | Active sludge microbial communities of municipal wastewater-treating anaerobic digesters from USA - AD_UKC028_MetaG (SPAdes) (version 2) | ecosystem: Engineered > Bioreactor > Anaerobic >...
TTTTGTGAAGAAGGTCTAATCCAAAAATCAATGGCAAAATCACCAGTCCCAAAATACCAATCAGCACTTGCTGGAACAGTTGCGTAATCTCCTGAATCGCACAATAAAGATGAAGTCCCTATTTTTTGATACTCTGTGTCTATTTGCGCCCCACCGTATAAGGTTACAGTCTGCCCAGTTAAAGCGGTTTGAGGGTTTGTATCCCCATCCGTACCGTTAAAAGGAATAAGTAATTTCGTGTAGGAGTCAATGACGTAGGACATTTAAACCTCCTGAACCGCAGCGACACATTCCCATTTTGAAGTTACCGTGTTATAAATGAAACCCACTGTCAGAAGTTTGTTTGCCACTGTGGTTGTCGGTAATGTCGCACCTTTGGCCGCAAAGCTCGCTCCCCATGTAATTGCCCTTGCCGTTCCGTCGTCTAATATTCGGATAATTAACTTTTGGAAGTTGACGGGCGTTCCCGAAAGGTTCGTGGTCATAGAAGTAATGTCTGCTGCTTGTGCCGTGATGGTAACAGCGTCACAATTATCCGTGTTAATTGTAGGGGTCGCGTGGGATGTGATCGTTGTTATCCGTGGGATAATCGTAATAGCAGCAGTGCCGTCAAAGTCCACCCCATTAATAGCCCTTGCTGTGGCTAGTTTAGTGGCAGAAGCGGAATTTCCTGTTGTATCTTGATTGAGTGTCGGGAATGTGCAATTTGCTAAATTACCCGATGCCGGAGTACCAAGTGCAGGAGTGACCAAAGTTGGTGATGTATCGCATACGACCTTCCCCGTCCCTGTTGCACCAGTTAGGGTAACGCCCTCAATCGTCGCGTGTCCACCAATCGTCGGACTTGTCAAAGTCTTGTTTGTCAATGTCTGCGTGTTGGTTGTCCCGACAACCGCACCTGTTGCTCCGTGTGTTTCCGTCAGGGCTTCATGGGTATTCAAGTCAGATACAATCTGCGCCGCATTTACATCCAATTTGCTGACGATTGCTGTCTTAACGGTATCCCCTGAAGGTGATGCGTCCAAAGTCTGCGGTTTCGTGTAGGCCATTATATTTCTCCTTATTTCAGATACGCTTTTTTCTTTAGTTCCTCTTGCTTTGCTTGCCCGAACAAACTTGGATTTCGCGTGAATAATGCTTCTAAGTTTGCCCTGCCTATTCTGCCATGATCCACAAGGTCTGCAAGATACTCAAATCTCTTGTCTGCTGTTTTTCGCTCGCTTAACCGTCCTTCAATGTACGGTATGAGAATCTTTTGTTTGCTATCCTGTTTGGCAAGACTGATAATTTCTTTGAGCATATATTTCTTAGTTTCGGCATCAGCGTTTTTATACCGTGCGCTCTTGATAAATTCATTTCCAAACTGCCCTACTTTCCATCCAGTCTGTTCGGTAATTAATCTGTCTAATGTGGCATCCCCTGTTTGCGGATAGATACGTTGCAAACCGACCTTATCTATTTCTTTCTCAACGGGTGTTTTGGTCTTAATCGTTAGTCCTGTTAATTGACGCAAACGTGGGTCTTCACGCCTTAATATTTCACCCCTCGTTAAAGACGGTTGCTCGTTTAACATTGCTTCACCGACAAAAGGAATCTTGCTTGCGGCGGGGCCAAGCAACGGGCTTTCTTGGGTATTGAGAACTTTATCTTCCCCTATAAAATCTTTTACGGTTTGCAGGGGTACAGTGAACCCACTGAGATACTGTCCGGCGAAATTCTTGAGAAGTTTCTTTGTGGAATCTATGCTGTCTGTTCGTATTAAATCAATAAGGGTCAAACCCGTTCCGGCGATTCTACTGATAGACAACATACCTTCAGCCCAATCCTTACCAGAAAGTTTTTCGGGATGGGAAATGGCTTCACCTAAAAACAGATAGGTTGAAAACGGTGCGAATGGTCGTGCATCTATATACCTGTCTTTACCTACATTAATTTCGTACCACTTCTCCCCTGCGTATTCAGAGTTTCGCATTTCAAGACCAGCGCCTAACATCAACGTTCCTAGCGTTGCCCTTGATGCGGCCTGATAGACGGCATTAGGGTCTTTACTGAAGAACCTCGCCCTTGACGCGGCAGACAAGTATCCGGTAGGGTTGAAATCCCAAAGGAACTTGACGGCATTAGTCCAGAATCTAGGATAGGGGTGAATGGTTGTCAGCATGGGGATAGCTTTGTAAGCATCCATAACACCCTTGCCGAATCCCTTTTCTTGGTTTGCAGAAAAGGTCATCTCCATTGAATCTTTCGATGCTTTTTCTAGTATGTGCTGTGGGATGTTAGTTTTATAGGGGTCTTTACCTATGGTCTTTCCCCAAGCCGTTATCCGTGAGTCAAAAATCATTTTCCGGTAAAAGTATTCCTGTGTCCTATTGAGATACATCAGGGCATTACTTAACTTACCACCCAAGGTAATATCATGGATGGGGGCTGAAAGCATTTCGGCTTTTGTTTCTGGATACTTGCTTAACACGCCTTCAAGATTAGCTCTTTGTTTAGGTGACATTCTGTTTAATATAGCCGTCCAATCACCCATGAATTGAGCAAAGGCTTCCTTTTTCGGGACACCGCCAACCGTCTTGAATACTCCCTGTATGCCACTATCAAGAATATCTGCCCCGTACCTTGCGCCCTGGGAGGCGGCGTTTCTTGCGGCTGTTGCAATCTGCGTAACCATCAACATTCTGCGCTTATCATCAACGGCACGATAGACGTTCTTTACTTTATCCCATGTGGTCAGTGGTTCCAGTTTCCCAACACTCCCTAATGTTTCCTGAATAACAGGGTCATCAGGAAATGCTTTCTTCATAGCTCTAGCCCACTGACTGAACTGATTAAGTCCCTTACCGTGAACTGAACCAGCTTTAAGGATTTCAGAAGAAAGTTCTTCTGGTGTGATGTTGTATTTTGTTAATATCTCTTTCCCATAGTCGGGGTATTTTGTAATAGTATCGGCAATATTATACATTGCCCGTTGTGTTTCGTCGGCTATATAAGGACGTTCTTTATCAACAATCCCTTCTTGGATGATCTTCTGTATGACTTGCTTCTGTTCATCTAACCCCATTACGTCTTGTCTAGGGATAGGTGAAGGCCCACCTTGCGCCCCTGCCGTTGGCATTACTGGTGTTTTGGGGAGCGCAGGCTCACCCTTAACGATGGGTTTGATAACTGGTTCAGGTATGACGTTTTCCAAACTCTTGAACGGGTCTAGGCTTCTTTGTTTTGTTAAGGCGTTTAAACCCTTCTTGACGACTTGCGGGGCAAACCGTTCAACAACGGGCGAGGCAATACTACCGATTCCCTTGATTAAAGGTGCGCCTCCAATCAACAACTCTGCGCCTAGCACTTCTTTCAGCAAGTCCCTAGTTTGATGTTGTGTGTCCTTTTTGTTGAAGGCTTCCCGTTCTTCGGGGTCAAGGTATTTGACATAAGGCAACACGCTTTTTGCGGTTTCTTTCGCGGCTCCATACACCCCATATAGATTGGGGTTCTCCCTGCCCCACTTCGGCACACCATCCACAACGTCATTCTTGGGAGGGTATTTCTGCTTGAGGATGGATGCCATTTGCTCTTGAGGCATCCCATCAGGAAAATCCACAGAAGTATTATATTCCTTAATGAATATCGTGGTCATTACTCAAACTTCCCCGTAGCAGGATTCCATTGCATTTGTGAACGTCCACCGCCGAATATAGACTCAGCCGCACTTTGTTTTTGGGTTTGCTGTTTGTACCAAATATCAAATTTGTATCGGGGCCATAACTTGCTGTCGGGAACTCCCTGTTGTTTCTTTTCCGCTTTATAGGACGCATACGCATCGTCTGTGTCTGTTTGCTTACCTTCTGATTTATTTTTTAGTGCGTTTTCTATCTTCAGTCTTTGCACTTCTAATCTTTCGGCCTGTAAATTTGACGCATAATCATTCTTCTGTTTTAGCAATTCTATTTGTTGCGTAAATCGTTCCTTTAAGGCTTCCAGTTGCGCCTGAGATCGCATTTCCGCTATCTCTCGTTGAGCCGCCACTCTTTCATCGTTGTTGAATACGCGGGATTTTAACTCCAATGCCTTTTCAGGATTATATTGTGATAATATGTCAGCCTGCCCTAGTAAAGCCTCGCGGTAAGGGTCTTTTCCTTCTGCTTGCCATGCCTCATATTGATTGGAATATTGCTTTTGCTGTGGCGCGACGGGCGAATCAATATTAAATGGTTGCGTTAATCCTTGCCCTGGAACAGGGTTCATTAAGCCCTGATTATATTGGGTCAGTTTCGCCCTCATAGCCTGTTCGTCTGCTATCTCTTTTAGCTTGGCCTGCGCCATCTGCTGTGCGATCTTCTGTGAGGCTTCAGCCCTTCTATCTTCACCTATCGCCATGTAGGTTTTAAGGAAGTTGTCAGTAAACGCCTGTGCGGATGTTCCTAAAAGTCCCATAATAACCCCCTAAATACCGTATTCACTTCCCGAACCAAACAACATAGATAGTAAGTCACCGCCTGCGTCACTCGCCGTGTTACCGATGCTATTAACAAGGTCTGTATTCTTCAGTAACCCCGCCCCTATCGTTCCAGCCGCACCTAACCACCCTGCCTGATTTGCGGCATCGTAAGCCTTCTGTGAAGCGTTAATTGAAGCTAGGTAATTGTTATAAGCTGACGTTGCGTTGTTTGCTGCCGATACCAAAGGCGCTCCCTGACCCGCTAGAGCTAACAAGGAATTAAGCTGCTGTTCGTTGTAACCGAGTTTATCAGCACGGTTCGCAAGATCGTACTGGTATTTCTCGTAAGTCTTGGCGTTTTCCCATGCCGTCAAAGCATCCTGATAGGACTTATCCCATGTCAGCTTATTGACATCGTAAGCTCTCTTGTCCTGTGTCGCCAAAAGCCCTGCCTTATACTGGTCGTTTGCAGACTGTAACTGGTTCGGGTAAATCGTGGCGTTAAACTTGTTCTGATCTTCAGCGGCCTTCTGTTGCATGGCGTATCGTGTAGCGGCTGCGTTGGCTGCGTTGTCAGCCATTGCCCTTTGATAAGTGGAGTCTAAGGCGTTGGTCTGTTGGTTCTGCATGATGGAAGAACCGTAAAGACCTCTCCCGCCCATGACATTAGTTAAATTAGCCGTTCCCTGATTGTAGGCAGTTGTCGCGGCGTTTGCACCAGGCGTTGTCAAAGCCGATTGAAGTGCGTCGTAGTCACCCCCAAATAACCCGTTCTTATAATCCGGTGCGGTTACATTCGCTAACGGTGAAATGGGGTTGTATTCAACATAATCCGTCTGAGTCGGAGCTTTCTGTTGAGAGGCCACATATTCGGGGTAGGCTGTGTAGCCTGTGCTTCCTATCAAACCCTGAGCATCTTTCAATGCTCCTAATGTATATTGGTCGTAGGGAGTCCCCTGATAATTAGGATACGTATTTTTGATATAGGCAGGGTCATAGACTGATGGAACTGATGGAGTCGTTGGCGTTGTGGTGGTTACGTCAAATAACGCATTACCTAAATTCTTAAAGTAATCTTGTATTGTTGTGTCAGCCATGATGCCTCCTATGTGTACCTTAAAATCAATTCTTGCAGATGTTCAGGGTCTTGTTTGTAAAGCATATAGTCGTTTAGTTTATAGTTCTTATATTCGTCTGTAAGGGCTTCGGCTATTTTCTTGTCCTTGCTGTCACCGTAATCCGTTAATTTCGGGAGATCGGTTTTTGCGAAACTCGGAGTCGGTGAAGGTGTATCGGAAGCCATATAATCCGGTGCGGTTGTTATATTAAGAAGCCCCTGTGGTACATACTGCCCTCTTAAAAATGCCTGTTGCTCATAAGGTTTAAGCGCATCCCACTCTTGCTTTATTTGCGCCGGATTAGACATTAGGGTTTGGTTTAAATAATTCCCACCCATATTGATTCCGGTCTTTAAAAGACCAGCACCTAACTTCCCAACGTAGGGTGCAGCAGCAGAAGCCGCGCCAATAGCCGCGCCTCCTATAACTCCCTGTGTCCCCGATCCACCGGCAATTTTATTGCCTATTTCATAACCGGCAAGCGTTCCCCACGGTGCGCCGTAAGCCGCAATAGTTCCGATTGTCGCTCCAATAGTAGCGGCATTTTTTCTCAACTCTGGACTTATCTTACCAATGACAGGCCCACTGCCACGGGCGATTGTGTCAATTCCAGGTTCAGTAATGGGGTCAACAAGGTAATTTAGGGCTTGCCCGTAATCCTTGTTCTTAATACTCTCTTTAACTCCATAGGCTGAGACTGCACCAGGATTGACAAAAGGGGCTACCCACTTGGCAACGTCGCCTCCAAGTGATGAAAAGGGGGCATCGCCGCTAACAACGTCAGATATTCCCCCCGTCGCAATGCTCAATACTGAATCAAAGAATCCCATTAATACGTCCCCTTAGTCATCATAACTTCTCCTATAATCGCGTCTATTCCGAAACGTGCGGAAGTCGCCTGTAATTCAAATTGAATAGAGGATGATTTAAGTTTGTTGCGATTGACTTCTAGGGAAGGCTCCGCGCCTGAATCGTAGAGATAATCAGTTGCGGCGTTCACATACCCTGTTGCGTCATTAAGGTACTCACCGACACTTGCCATTGTGATTGTATCTAAAGTTACAGGCGTACCGTCAGATTTGATACCGATAAGCGTAATCGTACCGCCACTGAGAGGGGTTAAACGAATAGCTGTGCTTCTTAATGTAACATCAGTAGTCCCGAAGTTGTATCGCTTGCCCCGTAAGGCCGCGAGATACCCCGCACTGGTGTCAGGGGCCGTTTCATCAACGTCTGAATCCGTGTCCAGTTTGTAGAGATACCCGTTGTTGCCGCCTAGATATACCGTGTCCCCGTCAACACATAACGAATCTATCCTGCCTTGATTGAAATATAATTCCGTAAAGGCTAAATCCTTGTCGCCTAGAAGTTTTGCCGTGTATATCCGTGATCCGATGGAAAACCATATTGCGTTGTAATAGGGGACGTACTTCAAGAAGTTACAGGTCAACCCAAGGAACGCCGGCGCAATCTTCTTTCCGCTTGTGTCGCCCTGCATATCGCCGTATTCCGTGACTCCCTTGAGGGATTTCAACCCGTCCGTGTCAATAAAATAAACATTGTTGTAAGCCGTCAGGATAGCTCTCTCACTTTGGGCGCAAGTGTTTCCTGGGATTTCCCGCACATACCAGTATTCAGGGGTGACTTCTTCCGTGTTTAAACGGTACATTCTTTTCCGGCCTGTGGCGTATTTAGAGATAATCAAATCATCCCCGAATACTTCCAAACCATTGACTGACAATAAGTCACCGAATCCCGCTTTTAATCCTATGGCTGTGGTTGCCGTGTCCCATACCGTTTCATCGTTAGGGGCGGACAGATAAATAGAATCCGGCTCTGAGGCATGGTTACAGGCAATCCTTTGACGGATAACCCTCAAACAAGTGGCGTTAGGGGAATTGTCTATGGTCGCGTAAGTCGTCCCGTCCCATGTTTTAATCTTCGTACCACCATCGGCAATTAGAAGTTTACTATTGAAAGTAATGAACTCAGGCACGACTGTTGCACTGGCAATAGCCCCGATCTCCGTCCAAGCGTCTAAGCCTGTTCCTGACAGGTAGTAGAGTTTAGACCCATACACGCCGATAAGATACTTAACGCTCGATGACTTTTGATATAAATATAAAGCCCTGATACTCGCTCCCGCCGCCGAAGCCGTTTGGCACTCCGTACCGCAACGCACTTCAGGGGTGAGTTTTTCGGGGGAATAAATAAAGTTCAGCATCCTCGCCGCTTCATTGTCGGCAATCGACCATTCAGCCAAACTCAGGTTTAAACCGCCGCTAAACTCGCTTATTAACTGTGTGGTTTGGGAAGATTGCTTTAATCTAGCCATCAATCAACCAGCCTTTTTTCTCTTGCAGTGTTTGGGTTAGGGGTTTGTAAGCTTCTAGTATTTGCGCTTCCATGTCCTGTAATAGTTGAAGTTCCATTGACGCATCCATTTCAGAGATGTTCATTAATCGCATTACGGCGTACTGGGTAATAACGTCATCCAATCTCCCGCCCCAGGGCATACTTGACGCTGTGGTGTAAGCTGATGGGTCAACCGTGGGGTAATACCAGAGCCTTAATGTGGTCGTGCTGTCCGTAGGCGTGTTGGCAATCAGTATCCGTGAATTGACGTAATCCAGAAGGTAGAACATATTGGCTTCGGGATCGACCAATTCTTCCCAAGTGTCCTCGGAAAGTTTAGTCAGTTGCTCATTAGTCCCTGTGTTCCACAATCCAATGTCCACATCAAAGTCGGCAGGCATGTTAATGTAAGCCACATCATCTGTTGTGGTAAGGTCGGTGTATTTTTTTGCGAACTGAAGTCCGTTGCGTTGGACAATTCTATTCGCCCTTCTGATAGCCAGTTTGACGATGTTCAGTTTATACGCAGCGGAGAACCTCGTGTCGTTCGTATCTTCTATTTGGTATTGAATGTCCGTTATGATTGAACTTAATAGGCTCATGGCGTATCCTATTTAATGATGATGTTTGCCGATTTCCCCGGAGTGAGAATATGTTTGACGGTCTGATAACCCTTGTCCCGACCGACTTCCTTTAAATACCGTCTTACTTCTGTTCGGAGTAAAACAGGGTCGGCACAGTCAAGGGCATATCCCATCTTTAAAGCATTGAGATAATCCACCGTCGAAAGGGACATGACCTTTCTCATTGTCCGGCCTTCAGAAAACCCGTTACTGTTTTCCCTCTCCAAGTAGTTCTGTTTCAGAATTCCCGATATGTCCTGCACAACATTCTGTTGAATGGTGTAATCCCCGTCTTTGTTGTGCTGAAAGAACGCTGTGTTATCAATGATCTCGTCTTTCATAACTTCCTTTCGAAATGGGGGAGGTTGCCCTCCCCCGATTAGGTTACGCGATATAAATGTTTTTAATACGCGCATTGGCCTTCTGTGAACGGCACTTCAGCGTGTATTCCACATCAATCATCCACTTGGTTGACGGGCCTTGTTTGGCAAGTTCCACGGTGCGGTAAGGCATGAGGATCAACTGCTCCCACATATCCGGCTGAAGCAGGAACGTGGAGAAGTAGGTGGTCGAACTATCCAGCGCAATGAAACGGCTTGCCACGATTTTAACCGTCGCAAAGTCACCTTCATAGAAATCAACCGTGTTGATGACCTTCTTGTCGGAGTCATCGGTGTTGATGGTGATTTTGTTGTTGCCGTTGAACGCGCTGATAACCCTCTTGACCTTGCCGGGGGCAAGACACAGAGTAGGTTTGCCGCCGCAATCCCAAGCATCCTGCATAGCATCATTAAAGATGTCTTCCGTCAGAACGTTGGTTGTCGCCGGTGAAGCCCAATCGTTGTCATTGGTCGTAATGAAACCTTTGACACCGCAGGATGCACGGGCTGTTCCGGTTCCGTCACCAGCCGCAGCCGCAGCTGTGTTAAGCATATCGTACTCAACTTCCGTCTTTAACTCGGCAAGATGCTTTCCCTTCTGGTACGCAATTTCGGAGCTTCTACCGACCTTATCCACATATTCCATAACATCGGCCAGCTTGAACACCTTGTGGGAGTGCTGCGTGTAGTTGGAACTGTTAGTAGGGTAAGTGATTTCCGTTGCGGTTACATCCAGACCTTCAACCTGTGCATTGGCACTTGAAGGTGCGGTCAGGGTGTCTTCCTGCCACTGTTCATATTTCGCTTTCGCCTTGCCTTTTTTAATGGCGTTGGTGAACACGCAATCTGTAGGTGCTATATTTGTTATGGCATCCGCGATGCTTTCTCTCATCGAACTGGTGTAGTTCGCGGTATAACTGCTGGTATATTCTGTTGACATTGTAATCTCCTATGCCATGAGTTCCATGAGTTCACCCGTAGCCCTGTAATCCCCGTTCCTGCTGCGCTTCATCAGTTCCTTGATTTTTTCCTTCTGTGCTTTGGAGGCCGGTTCTAAACCGCCCTTGTCGGCACTTTCCAGAATGGGAGCGCGTGTTTCCCTTTTAACGGGTTCGGGTATCTTTTCTGCTTCGGGTTCTGGTTCAGGCTTTGTTTGTTTTTCCGCTATCTTTGTGCGGAACTTGTTGTAGGTTTCGAGATAAGACTTCGGGTCTGTGTTCAACTGGTTGAAAAGCGGTCTGCCGACGACTTCAGGCATTTCTGCAATATAATCGCGCATGGCCTTGTCCACTTCATTATAGAGAGGGTCTTTACGAACCTCTGCCGAAACGGAACTAATCACCTGCTCCAACGTCATTTGATCGGTTTTCTTTTGGATCGGCTCGATGAGTTCTTTCTGGACTCTCTCGTATGCCCGCTTCTCAGCCTGGGTGATGATCTGTTCAATGGGATCATCGGACTCCACAGGTTCCGGTTTCTTGGTTTCTCCCTTGAGATAATCCGCTATATGTTTCTGCAAATTGGGGTCGTTCTGCATGGCTTTGACCAAGCCGACATAGGGTGTAATCATGTCTCGCTCGGCGGCCAATGCTTGAGTTTTTTGGGTGTAGTCAAAACCTTTCTGCAAGAGTTCTTCCTCTTTTGCAGGGTCTATCTCGACATCCTCACCTTTCCATTTAATGACCCGTTTTGCTTTTTCCTCTTTGGGAGGTTCGGGTTCTTTTGTTTCCGGTTGCGATTCCTGCTTAGGTTCTTCGACAATCGGTTCTTTGCCATCCAGAATGGCCTCCGCTTCCGGTGACAAGGCAATATTATTGTCCACTAAACTAACGTGACTCTCTACACTGGGTTGAACCTGTGTGGTTTCCTGTGCTTCTTCCATAACTATCTCCTTTCGGTTAGATAAAAAAAGCCGCCCTCTCTTTCGAGAATAGGCGGCTCAACTTGTTTGATACCGTTTATGTTACTGAGTTATCGGAAATTTCCTTTGCGGGGTAAAATATCCGTACCTCAACCCGTCTGCGTTTTCTCCTCTGTTGGTATAGATTTTATTCTGGTACATGGGTTTTAAAAGAGAATGTGACCCATGAACCGTTACCTTAATCCCCATTCCGATGGCAACTCCGATCCAGAACTCAAGTGAAGGCTTTTGATACTGGTATTCATCGTCATAGACGGTATGAACTCCGTATAAATCAATGCTCTCCACTTTCGTCCAGATCGCATACGCCATCATGTAGTCTATGCCCCCTGTGAAATAGTCTATGCCGAATGACTCGCATATTTCCTCCACAGGATACGGCTTGCTGGTGGGAATAAAATCGTAGTGCTTCAGCGTCAAGTAGGGAATCTCCATCTCGTTCACTTTCTTGAAGTGCTGAAGATACCGCGGTGCGGTCTTGTGATACCATGTGTCCTCGTCGCAATGCTCTTTCCACCATTCAACATCGTGCGGTTCAAAGATGATGTCAAAAGGGCGGGACATGATATGATCGTTTAAGCCCCATACTTGCCGGTCGCTCTCTCCGTGAATCATCGGAGCATCGTCCCATCCCGCCCCTTTGCCTAATATGTAAACTTTAGTAATCGCCAAGGTTCATCCATGTAATCGTAGCTGTTCCGGTGATTGTAACCGTCGCATCTCCGTCAATATCAGTCGCACTTGCAATACCTACATTCAAATAAGCATCAATAGCAGTGGTCGTTCCATCGAGGGGTGTCAACACACCGACTCCCTTTGATGCTGCCCCCGCTACATTAATGGTTGCACTGGCTGTGCCGTTTGTTGTCTGAAGAATATTCTGTTCTGTGGTCGCCAGTGTTCCATTGGCCTGTGTAGTACTACCAATTCCCCAGTTATATGTCACTCCCGCGTTCAATGTGTTGGCCAGAACACTTGTAGTTGTTAGCGCAATAGACCCCGTTGCACCCAAGAAAAGGATTCTTCCCTCCGGAAAATCGTAGAACTTTACGCCCCCACCCTGTTCCGTATCCCGAAGGGAAATTGGTGTTGCCGTAAAGGTAAACACGCTCTGGTGAACAGGGCCGACACCGTATTCAACAACGCCAACCGTTGTGCCAGTTTTCGCGCCAACGCCGTCAAGCGTCTTAAACGCTTTCTTGGCTGTGATGATCCCCGATGAACTCTGTGATAAACTCGTTAAATTCTGCATATCTTCTCCTAAGTCGAAATGGGGGGACTTGCCGGGACTTCTCCCGCAGTTTCCTGCATCCCCTGAGACTCGTCGTCTGTTGTTTCAGACCTCGGCTTATCTCTTGGCTTTAATGTGTTGTGGTATCGCTTCTTGAAAAACGTCACGCTTTTCTCAAGAGCCTCTATCTTCCCGTCCTTCACCCTTATGGTTTCCTCTAGTTGAGATTTCAGGGCTGCAATCTCAGCGTCTTTCTGTTGCAACGACCCCTTCATTCTTTTCATCAGATAGTCGTTGTTGTCGATACGCTGACCCTCGTATTCAATCATAAAACATCTCCTTTCTGGTAAACCTCGCCCCCATGTTCAGGGTTCTGTACCCGTGAAATGGCTTTCTGACCCTCGTAAATGTCAATCTCCACCAGGTTCATAAGTTCCTCAATCGCTTGCTCTTGAGACTTCAGAACCGTAAACTTCATTTGTTCGTCCGGCCTTAATGAACAGATATTCTGCCAGAGCATTTGCTTTGAAAGAGCGATAACGCTTGTGAAGTAGGGGTTATCCTCCAAATATCTCTTGAACTGCTCCGCATCACTGCCTCGGTTGATTATCTCCTGCTCTGTCATTTTTCCCTTTCTCGGCCTGATAAGCCTTAGTCAATACGTCAACAAGTTTCGCCCTTTGGTCAACCTTCTTGCCCTGCATATCCATTGCGTGTTTCTCTCTCGCAATAGCCAATTCCTGTATGGCTCCTTGAGTGTTGTTCTGCTGTTCAGCCATTTTGGTTTTGGCTGTGAGAATATCTCTCGCCTGTGGAAGTCCGGCAACCTTGCCCTGCATATCCGGTTGTATCTCGACCTTCTGAAGAATCTGCATTTGCTCGTTTCGTGTAAGTAGCGGATATAACTTGTCGATCTGTACAAATTCTTTCCAATCAATCTTCGGTGGTTGCTGTCTAGCAATCTCCGCGTTCTTCTTCATTTCCTCTACGCTGAACATGGCGTTTTCCATATTCAATCCAAGGAGTGCGTATTTCTTATCCACAGCGTTTTTCAGTTTAATAGGATCAGTCATACCTAGTTTCATTCCTACCTGAGTTGCGAACTGTAAGAACAAATCGACCTGTTGCGCCATTTGCAGTTTCTCGGCAGGGCTTACACCGATGTCTATTTCAATATCAAACTTCCCTTCAAGGTCTTCCTTGTTGACGGTAATCTGCGTCCCCAGGATTTTAACCGGATCATCGGAAGGCCATTTCTGATTGATGAAAATAAAGTCTCTTATGATTCCACTGATCGCACTGTTGCCGATTTGCTTGGCTTCCAATCTTGAACGTCTGTCGCCGGCTTTGGAAATCAGTGAAACACCTGTGGCGGTTTTGTTTAAGGAATCTCCCTGTAATCCCTGATTGTATCTTGATCTTCCCGTACCTTCTTCGGTTTCGCCCTTGGTCAACTCAATGGCTTTCAGCAAAGCCGTGATGTCAAAGTTGCCTGGGACAGCCCCTAATTTCTGAGGATCGCCTAAAATAACATCAAAGGGCTTTCTGTCCTTCAACATCTTCTGCATTCGTGGATCAGCAGTGACAAGGTTCTGATAGGTGGATTGCGCCGCCATGTCTTGAGCAAACCGTATTAAGTTGGTCTGCACTTTCGCGTCATGTTCCAAGATAGACGCGGGCGAAATACCAGCAACCTTATGGGGTTCCGGTATAATACACCCGATTCTAAACGGAGGCCGATTGTATGGGTTCTCTATTTTCTGAGCAACGACACTTCCCCCGATGGTCGTTATAATACAGGGTTCTAAAAGACCGTCCTTATCTATGTCCAGTTTGCAGTAAATCTCGTAGGCATCCAGTTCCCTAGAAAGGTCATCTTCTTTCTGCGCTCCATCCGTGATGATCTCTGTCGTGCCGTCAACCGCGTATTCAACCGCTTCCTGATCGACGGGCTTGACTTCGGGTTCTCGACCGATCATGCAACATTCGTCAAACGTACCTTTCTGATAGAGTCCGGCTTTCTCTCTTTTCCTGACTTCATCGAGGGTGATTCTGAAGGTATGATAAACCAATCTCCCTTCAATCCCGCCCCAATCGGTAATCTTGCAGTCGGAAGAATATCCGAAAGCCCAAGGAGCGAGGGCTTCCATATAAGGGCCCGCGTAAATGGTTTTCTTGCGAACAACCTTGACTTTCTCATAAATCGTGTCTTCCTGTTCAGTAGGAAGTCCGTTAGGGTCAACACCCTGAACGGGTATCTTGAGTTCGTCATATTTGGTAATGGTGTTCTGTTTGTCCAACGCCAACTGCATCATCTGTTTGGCATTTAGTCTTGGGAACTCTTTTGTCTCTAAGGTGAAGTCATCCTTGCGATAGACTTTCATCACGGAGTATCTGTAAAGACCCGCATTAAACAGGAAGTCATATAACCGTCTTTCACCATCCTGCTTTCTGAACATCTGATAGCGGATCAACTTTTGAAACTTGGAGGCTTTATCCTGGTTGTCGGATTTCATCACAAAGAAATCATCGGTGAAGATTTCCATGAGGTAGGCCAATCTCGCCTGATGGTCAGTATAAACCACCGGAGCAATAATCTTCGACCAGCCTTCTCTTTCATTCCCGTAAGGCGCACCCCTAAATCTGTTGTACCATTCTTCCCTTTGGTCTGATAATTCCGATTGAAAGTCGATGGCCTGGTCGAGGTCGTCTTGGATCAGTTCAAGTATTTCGTCGTCAGAAATCTTTATCTTTTCGTCCATTATTCCACCTTAAAAGATTCAGTGACTTGTATATTCAGAGGCGTTCCATTCTCAAACGCAATGGTTACTTTCCCGTAAAACTTCCTTGCGGTTAATCCTTTCAGCACCTGAAAGACTCTTGCTAGTTTCGTAATGACGGGTTTCAATTCTTCCATTGGCAGACGTTCTCCGTTATAGGGTTTGTGTCGCCTCTGCTGTTTTTGCATACTTCCGGTTTCGTGTCCTGTATTCCGCAAGTGTTGTCGTCCTGTAAATGAGGGCAGACAGAAGGCAGATAAATTGTCTGTATATCCTGACCCCTATTCACAACCTTGAACCCTCGCGTCTCGTAGAAATCAATCGCCACTTGCGGCATCTTGCCGTACGAAAACCCGATCCACCGGCAACATTCTCCGCACTGCTGGCAACTCATAACATGACCCTCGTTTCTTCATATCTAGTCTTATGTTCATATTCTGCGTACCATTCCGTATTCTTTAAAGCGCATCGGTAGAGGCACTCCGTAAAATCATCGTCCGTCTTTTGAGGCTTTAAAGTCTCAGGGTCATACATGAGGTTCTCAGTCTGCTCGATGGTCTTTACACAGTCCTTAAAGAAGAATAGTCCCGGCATTTCGTTTTCCGTCCATAAAAGATTGTTGACAATCGCTATCCCCACATCCTTGTCTTTAGATGCAGTCTCAAGAGGGTAATTCCTAGACGCAAGGGATTCAGACATAATCGTATATACGTCGATGTCATTTCCCTCGCCTCCCTTTGCCAAAGGGTCAATGCCGATGGAGTTGATTCTTTCGTAACTTCGTTCTCGGATTCGCCTAACAATTTCTTCAGCGATATACTTCGGATTTCCCCTGTCCCATATCTCGTCACATACATATTTAAATCCGTTCTTGAGTGTGGCAAGAAATACCACAGCCCATTTCTTAGAAGGGTGAAAGTCAATCTGAATGTCAATTAAAGCGTCCAAAGGTATCTTAAACCGTTCTTTGACGTGTGTATGACGCTTGAAACGGGGGAAAACCAGTGAGGACATATAAGACGGGTTCCCGTATAAACGCGCCTTCTTTTCGTCTTCAGTAAGGGTCTTAGCGAATTGGTCAATACCCTCTTTGGTTATCCCGTAGCCTACGTTTGAATAAATATCCCCCGTGATGTTGAACACTGACATATCCGGCTCACCGTTAGGAAGTGTCGCGTTAATAACCTCTCTGCTGATCCACGCTTCTTTAAGAAGGGTCATACAGAATAACTCCCTTCCCTTGCGGTCAATCAAACCCCTAGCAGCGGCAACGCGAACATTTCTCTTAGGAGGTTCGTCATAAATAACTAAATCCCCGTTCCATCCTTCAAACACATCGGAGTCTTGAACATTGGAAAGTATCTCGATTGATCCCCTCTTTCCAGATACCCACAAATACTCAACACCCTGATTATTCTTTCTCGTTTCAATAGGAACTCTCTTAGGCCACCAGAACTTCAACGCTGGTTCAACAACGGCTTTAACGTGGCTTTCCCATGCCTGACCGATATAACGGACTTTACGAGGTTCAGAATGAGGGAACTTAATCTTCTCACCACTCCAAGGCCACTCCCCCAAGATTGTACAAATAGCTAATATTGCGCCGATTGTTGTCTTGCCAATGCGGTTGCCGCCCGTATAGGTGAACACCTTATAAGCAGGATTTTTCCATGCCTCGATAAGCTGTGTCTGTAACGGGTTCGCTTCCCGCAATTCTGGAAACTGCGGAGTCCTGATAGTATTGAACGCATATATCCGGTTCTCCTTAAATATATCGTTCATCTGTTTAATTTTTTCAGGATCAGTAGGCAGCATATTAACTCGGACTCGTCAAACCTAAAAAGTATCGTGGGTAGCCAGGATTGTAATGCACAACAACTTCGCACGTTCCCGAACACGTTATCTCCACATACAATCCGTTCACGCAAAACATATTCATTCCCGTTGCACCATTTATCCCCAACTGTGAGGCATCGTAAGTAGATGTAGGCACAACTTCCTGACCTTCAGCTTTTGAAGCATGGTCGTAAATCGTAATAACAGGGTCATTGATACCGTCCGTGCCGACTAGGAAACCATGGAAGATACAAGGGCCAGCATACACTACGCCAGATGATGTCTTTTTAGCTGCCGGCGCGGAAAGAAAATACTCGTTTCTCATGTTTTTCATGCGGCGTACTCCTTATTGACAATGCGCTTCCATAAAGACCGTGCCTTATACCAATCAATCACACCGCAAAGTTCGGCAACCTTTTGTCGGAGTTCGTCAATCTGTCCCTTGAGTTCTTTGGTTGTCGCGTAATTGTCTTCATCTTTGACTGTCCTGTAATACTTGGCGGCTGAAAAGACTTCCCATGCCAATCTAATCGGCTCAATATCATCCCGTCTCTCATAGACCTCGTTAATGGCCTGTTTAATTGCATCGGCGGGTAGTCCGTGTCTGACCGTCCCGACACTGATTATCTTGGATACGGGAATATTTTTTTCAGCAAAAAACTCTACAATTTCGTCTTTCATGGGTAAACCCCCATTAGTAATCCTTTGTGTTGTCGTGGAGTCCAATCAGAGGGAACGGTTGTGACAACTGCGTTATACTGTGCCAGTGTTAAAGTAGCCGTCGCACAGTCCACGTTAATTCCGGCGTTTACATTCGCCTTCTGCTGGCTTAAAACAAGTTCTGCAAGTTGCGCTGAAATAGAGACATTCAGATTTACGTCAGCATCGTATTCAGTTAAGACAAGCCCTTCTGCTACGGGCTGAATAATAATCGACGCATTGACGGTCGGTTTATAAGCCGTTAAAATTAACGACTGACAGGTAGCCGACACTTCAAGGTCATCGGACACCGTAACCGTTGGCTTGTAAGCCGTCAGGACAAGTCCCTGTGAAGTCGCCCCGACATTTATTTCTGCATTTACAGTTGTCGGATATGCCGTTAAGGTCAACCCTTGAACCGTTGCTGATACATTCAGACCGGAATTGACATTCGGGTTATAGGCGGTCAGCGTTAGGGCTTGGCAAGTAGCCCCGACATTGACAGAATAGCTGACACTAGCCGCCTGTTCTGTAAGGGTTAAGGCTTGAACACTTGGAGATACTTGAACATTTAAATTAACATCTGTGACATTTTGTGTGACAACCAAAGAGGCGCAGGAAGCCAATACATTGACTTCGGCATTAACAACGGGCTTATACTGGGTTAAAGTTAGCGACTGACTTGTGGCTACAATGCTAGTTTCGGCATTGACCGTAGCGGCGTTTTGAGTCAGAATCAGGCTTTCAGCAGTTGCCGTAATAGGGACATTCAGTTTAACACTTGGCTTATAGGAAGTAAGAGTAAGGGCTTGGCATGAAGCCGTCAGACTGACTTCTGCGTTGACCGTAGGTTTGTATTGGGTTAAAACTAACTCAGTCTTGGTCGCAGAGACATTGACATCGGTAGTTTCTTCCCAGAACCCGTCAGCCCAGAAACCAGCAGCCCAAAAACCGTCAGCCCAAAAACTCATTTACGCGGCTCCCATCGGTGTAGCATCACCGTCGCCTACTAAGGTAATGTCGTTGATCGTCTCAACATTAACATCTGCTAAATGCGTAGAAGGGTCATACCCTGTATCCGCAAAGTCTTTTAAATCGGTTGCTGATTGAGCCGTCCCGCCTAAAGCCGTTACGTTGACATCAATCGTAGTCCCATCAATCAGGGAGTTATTCAGCGCAGCAGCACGGAATCCGTAAATAGGACTCGCCCACGGCAGTATGCCCGTCGCCACTCCTGTAAACCACCCAAACCCTTCTGTGTCGTTGTTAATTGAAGCCCCACCGGAAGCCGGAATCCCTATCGTATAAACTCCTGACGTTCCCTGATCCGTCCAATCGTAATTGCCTCCGGTTGTAGGAGTGACGGCAGTAACGGTGTAAGCTCCGGCGGTAGTCACGAAATGCCAGTTTAAGGCCATTCCAGCAGCATTGTAAGCCACAGCACCTTCAATGCTCTTGAAGTCTGTGTCGTCAATTAGTGGGTATCTATTGACGGGAACTTCCGCTAATGCTGTATCTACGTCGAAATATATATCTGCCATAAGAAACTCCTATTGATTTAAATAATAATAATACGGTTTAACGCTTGAACCCCCCGCTGTATAATAAACCCTGATTTTGATGTAATCGACGTGAAAGGTTGTATTTTTAGTGGTCGCTAGTTCAATGCCGAAGGTACTCGCAACAATATCACTCTGTGTTAGAGTTGTCCCACACATCTCTGTTGCGCCACCGTATGTTTTCTCGGTGGGTGAAGACAGTGCCCAAATAGTAGTGGAGGCCATATTACTACCAGTGCGACCACTAGCCTTCCTCAAATATAACTCATTTTCATAATATAAATCAGAATCGGCATACCTAGACATCACAAACTCGATGCCATCAATAGTGCTTCCACTGGGTATGTCTGAACTACTAAAACCGAAATTACTTAGGGTAAGAAGGTCACTGGCTCCATTCTTGGGAACCTTACAAGAAGCATATGATGTGTCATCCGCCTTAGCATAATCTGGATTTGACCAATCGACTGACGTACCATTATCAACTGTAGCAGCAGTCCCGGCAAACTTATAGTCAGTAACAGCCATTACGGTTTAACCTCCGCCGTAGCCCTAGTTACAATACCATCACGCAATTCTTTCTCAGCCGTAGGTAACTTCCCTTCATACTTGGCAGTCAATAGAGTGTCTTCTGCTGTGGTCAGAATAGGGGCTAATTTGATATAAACCTGGCAAGCAGTCATCTCGTCCTTGATCTTGTCGATAAAGAATTTACGGCATTTCTCATCCAGTTCCTTGCCGACTTTATCCAACACCCACTCTGCCCAACCTTCGGGAAATTTAGGGTCGTCAAGATAGAGTTTAAACCCATCCGCACAAGTCCCGTCAGCCTTCATCCCGTTACCCTTATTCGCATACTCCATTACAGGGATAGCCTCGCCAGCATCAGCGCAAGCACCAGCCTTACGGCATAATTCTATGAACTCGCTAAACTTGGATTTCAGTGTCAGCATATCAATTCCTTACGCAGCTTTCGTAATGGTCATCAGTCCCGACCCGTTCCATGTGATCGTCAAATCACCTGCAGTCATGTCAACAGGCCCGCCTAAATCCACATAACAAAGAGCGTCCTTACCGGCATCGGTATAATTGTAAACAATCGCCCAATACGCATCATTGTCATTAGAAGCGTCCTGCGCCCATGTCGGATTAGTAGCAGAATCAATCGTCACCACACCCGCAGCCTCGGTAACCAAGTCAGCCAGCGTCCCCAAATCAATCCCTCCGGTTACATACGTCCCGGAAGTACCCACCTCGGTAAAGTCACCCAAAGTAGGTGTCGCAAAACCCGCAGTCGGTGTAGCCGTATTGTCGCATATCGCACAGTAAAAATGATCCGAAGCCGCCCAATCCCCATCCAGCATCTTCGCCATCGCTTCTTCAAAAACTACCAAGTCGCCTCTAGCCATATCTATTCTCCTTTAAACCCTTTTTATAATTTTGCGAAAATTTTGGAGCCGGTGAAAGGAGTTGCACCCTTGACCGTCTGCTTACAAGGCAGTTGCTCTACTGTCTGAGCTACACCGGCCTTTTTGTAATTTCGTATGGATACAGCACACTAAATTTACGCACCGTGAGGCTCAGGGGTACGGGTGGGGGTACCCTTTTCCTTCATTCCCTGACTGCCAGTTCCCCACTTTGTGTCTTGTTTTGCCCTTCTTCCTCCACCACTGTTTTCAATGTTTACATAATACTACTTACGGGACATAATCTATCTTTGTAACTATGCGTTATCATGGTGGATGGTGTATAACCTATAATCAACTACTAGTATCGGCGCGCCTTCTCGGTCTATTCTGGCTTACTTTCATCGATGTCTATTACTTCTCCCTCCACTTTGCCTGTTTCCTGGGACTTGATTACACACCCGATCAGACCTCGGATGTCCACAGCTTGGATGCTTGTCGCTTCCCCTCTAAGTAGTTGAATCTTATCATTTAATACTGCGGTTGCTAGGACTTTCTGACTTAGGCTAGCCTTTTTTAGATCATCATCGCCAACGGAATTTACTATCTTTGCCTGTAAACTCTCTAGGACTTTATCTTTATTAGCTATGAATAGTATTGTATCAGGGTTTGATTTATAGTCGTGAACTAATTGTGATATTCTTTGGTTTGAGTAGCCGCACATATCAGCGGCTTCCTGTTGGGTGAGCTCACCTTTTGCTGCTAGTTCTACCGCTTTTTCCTTCCTAATGATTTGGTTTCTTTGTTTGCCTCGTTTTATTGATTCAGCGGTCATTTGGTTACTTTCTACCCAGTTTTTGATGTTGTGGTTACTTTCTATACAGTCTATTTTGCTCTGTACGCTGTTTTCTATGGTTAGCCCTTGTGATGGTTCAGGCTTGTAATCGCTGCCCGGCTGTCCGGGCATTGTCACCGGACGCGCTCTTGGTGAGGTTGTGCTCGGTGAAGTGGGGTTAGTTTAGCTTGCTATCCGCTTGCGCGGTACGCTACGCAAGACCCTGTAAGGTAAATCAATTTAATATATAGCCTCGATATAACCTATTTTTTGAGGTTTTCGAGTAATATGGCTTTGTATTTCTTGACGCATTTTGATATGTAAGGCTGTGAGATATATAGTTTATGTGCTATTTCTTGCTGACTCATCCGGTCTATGAAATACATGGAAAATATAATTTCAGAGGTTATACCCACTTCCGGGCATGGCTTTGATTTGTGGCGTTCATCTAATAGTATTGGCTTTTCCTTCTGTCTGTATGTCACCAGTGACAATTCATGCTTGAGCCAGGCGCATTGCTTCTTACATTTAGGTTTTTCTGGGCAAATATCACAACTAAATGGCTTACGTTTCATGTATTTAATCCCTCCCCTAGTACTACCGTTCTATTGTCTTATAACACAAGATCGGGATAGTTGGAAGGCTTTTATGTCGATTTTCTTTACATATTTGAAATTAATTTAAGTATATGATTTATTACTATTATTATAATTTAACACTATTCAACTAACCCTTTAACCCTAAAAAACGTCGATATTCTTTACATAGTTACATTATGTATATGTTTTGATTGTGTTTATTGCCTGTTTTATACCCTATTTTTGCCTTGTTTCAGTGTATTCTTACCAGTTAAACGTCGATAAACTTTACAAAACCTAATTTGTTTTGTATAACAATATTTAATAATATAATTATTTATATTTATTTTATCATATCATTTCAATTACTTAGCACTTAATTAAATAATATTTAAATGTGCTGGCATGGGTGATGCAATGATTAAATGCAAATACAAACAAGGAGGATTAAAAAAATGAAAAAAGGATGGACACGGAAATCTTATGACGCGCTGTATAATTGGATCGACAAAACCAAAAGACCGCAGGTCAAAAAAATCTTATTAGACGATGGTCTTGATGATGTCGTAACGCGCCTTGAGGCTGCCCAAAACATGGGGGAGTGGTACAAGATCACCCATGAGGCCGTTGCTGCTGTTGGCCCCGGAATTGTCGAGGCATCCGCAAATCAAGCAGAAAGAGAGTTGGGCGCTATTGTTGATAGTCAGAGATTATCAAAGATTGATAACGAAGATTATGATCGTAATAACATGGGTTACGAAGGGCATATTGACCGTCGGGGATATTAACTAACCAAAAGGGGGAGACAATGAATAAACACGACAGAATGTACGAACAAATCAGGAAACATGGCGAAAACTTAAACAAGGTTTTTGGATTGAATGAAGACCCTATTAAACTGGCTAAAAAACTTCATTCCTTAGAGGTTAAGGCTCACAAGTTGGCAACTGACTATTGCAATGGGGAAAACAATGTCACGACTGAAAACTGGGAAGATTTGACGGATGTTATTTTGTCAAAAGTCGATAAGGTGTTAAACTTTAAAGCACAAAACATTCCTGTTTATGTTAATGGCGATGCAAGAGGATATGCTTTGAAAATTCGAGATGAATACGCCAAAAACTTAACAATACATAAAGACTGGGGAGGTTATGGAATATTAGCCCCCGACTTTAACGGGGAGGTGTAACCATGACTAAATCAGAGTTGAAATACAATGTTGAGAATACAGGCAGCCATTTTTTTGAACGCTCGTCAATGAAGTTCTTTGGCGATACCATGAAAAACTATGGCGTAAAGTCGGCAAAGATCAAAACAAACTATGATGAGAATGATAACTATGTTGATGATGGTCTTGAAATTGAAGTCTGGGAGCTTTATAGAATACATCCCGTTAAACATGGTTTATGGTCATCCTCATACTTTGACAAAAAGACCTTTGAACGCAAACATCCCAAAACAATAAAGGAGGCTTAAAATGGAGCGCAAAACCACGCTACACATCCAAATAGATGAACTGACAAAGCGGAAATACAAGGTATTGTGTACCCTTGATAACTGGACTATCCAGCAGCGGACTGAATACCTTGTCAAAGAGTGGATCAAACTAAACGAGTACAAAATAACCGGATTAGACAAATAGGAGGTAGAAAAATGACGGACAAACACAACGAAACCGAACAAGCAAAGCCTTTTCATTTTGCAACAATAGGCGTTAAGGATGCAAGTTTTAAAGACTTACCGGAAATTAAACATCTTTGCCCCTGTTCACTTGAAATTAAAGAATGTAGAAAAATGAAGAACGGGGTGTATTTTGGAAAGCAATTTAATGTTGCAAAAGTAATATCATGGGCAAATAATGAGCGTTATGTGTGCGCTATTTATCCCATCGGTAATGACTTTGCACGTGAAACTTGTGAGGCATTGTTTAAATAATTTAAACCTCCCCTTTGCCTGGTCGCATTGGGGAGGGTGAAACTAACCCCCGATGAAAGGAGCAATTCTATGTATCACAGGAACGGAAACGAGTCAATATGGGTTTTGGTCGGTATTTTAGCAGTGTCGGCGTGTTTAACTTTTGAATATTTATATTGTATAGTTCAATTCCTCGGATAATTATTGGATGATTACACCAGCCCCGGTTCGCCGGGGTTTTCTTTTATGCCTTTTTATCTTCTTCAAAGACCAATATTCTTTCGCCATCATCTTCATCATTATCAATTAATTTCGCTTTTGGCGGTACCATTTTTAAATCTTCTATAATCGAAAAAGCCGTTGAACTATTTAGTATGAAAGTCACTTCGTGCTGTGTTCTAACAATCTTCGTTTCAATTAATTTCTTATACATAGTTTTCTTTTCCCCTCTTTTCCCTACCCCAGGTTAATAAATCCCGATGGTTTTAAACTACTTCATAATTTTTTTTAATTTATACGCATCAATCAGGCGTATCGAAAGGTTTTGGATTGCGTATGCTTCAAACTCGTTGCTTGGTTTATCTTCATTAATGTCTTCTCGAATCCTTTGCCAAACATGAACGGCCTCATGCACTAATAATCCAACAATTTCAATAGGTCGAGTTGTTTTATCTTGCTTAATGCCAACAAGAAAGCATTTATCATGCTTTTTCGTGCCGCTAAATTCTGTAACAGTGGCATCCTTCCCATCAGTAACCCATTTTATATCCTCTGATTCGGATACACCTAGCCTTTTTAATTCATTTTTAAACTGGTTTTCAGTCTGACATAGACCAACACAAAACGGTGATTCAATGATTGCCCTCTCAATCCAAACAGCACCTTTAGGTTTTTTGATTCCAGTTTTAGGTTTCATTCCTTTACCTCGATCCAGTCCTGATAAATATCCTCCGGCGTGAGGTTGTATTTCCATTTCATGTGTTCAAGATCATCGTCTATTTGTGCTAAGTCTTTTAAATGCCTGACCTTCCCTTTATATGTCCAGTTGCAAAACTGCTGCCTTGCGTCCGGTGATAATTCAGAAAACTTTATAATCCCATTTCTATAAGTCTTTTCCATATTATTTCCCCTTTATGTTATTTTCCACATACAGCGGAATTAATCCGTTCAACACGTAGTTTTCTTGCGTGTTTTCTCTTTATACGTTATCTGCTTAATGATATTACTCCCCTCGATGATAATGGAATCAGCCTTTCTTTTCTTGCTGTGATACTTGGCGCAGTCCTCGGCCTCGTCTAACGTGTCGCAGAAATCGGCTAAAATGTAGCCATCCTTGACGCAAAATACTTTGACTGTGAATTTCATACAACCTTCCCACCGTGTAAAATCCGCTTGTTTTCCACTTCAAAATTCCCCTTGTCGTCTATCGTGACAATGGCGCAACCCCAATTCCATTTTGAACCAAAAGGCGAATAGTCTGGGTGAAGATCGCACAAACAACCCACGCTCCATGCTGTCAGATATGTGTCTTTGATGTTGGTGTCTGTATGCTCAGAAGTCCGGTGAAGGTGTCCGCACAAAGCCCAGGAATTAGCCCGTAAGAAAAGCCCTCTTGCTGGATTAACACTTGATGTTATAGTTCTAAACTCATGTCCATGAACAACGGGAAGTTCACCGGCCATTATCAGTTGATGATAGTCTAAAAACTCGATTCCTCGCCCCTCAAAATCAAGCAAGGTTTCCATAGCCACCAATGGAGTTTCAACTAATTCGGGGCATCGTTCAGCGAAATAACGGGGCAATCTGTATTCGTGGTTTCCAGGTTTATACACGATATTCTCTTTTGGGAACATCTGCCGGAGATAATCAAGAAATTCCAAAAAAACCAAAACCTCTTTCATAAAGTCTTTTCTGATTACCGACTTCCAGAAGCTCAAGGCCGAGCAGTCTTGCATATCACCGTTCATTACAATACCGTCAACCTTGCGCTTCAATCCGTATTTCAAAGCAGCTTCAAGAGGTGTTCTTTCGTGAAATGGAATATGAGCATCCATAATGAAAAGATATTTACCTGCTGGCAGGTCATAGGGAGTTGTTACCCTTCGCCATGTGTCGGGCATATCCTGTTTTTCGGCTGGAATAATCATGGGATTTTTCTCCCTATTTTCTACCCCATTTTCTCCCCTGACATAACGAACTGCCGATCTCGCACGTTCTAAATTATTCTCAAACATCCCGCCGTGTATAGATAAAAGATACCTGGCGATACTCCGTGTCGGTAAGTGGTTCAGTCTTTGCACTACGTCTCTTACAATGTTATTTTGTTCGGTTGCCATTACTCCTCCTCGTCTTCGATTATTTTGACATGCCCACTGAACACGAAAGAACAAGCCCTCAAGAATAGCTCAAATGTTTCGCAAATTTCATCAAGGTTTGAATCATTCGGGATTTGCAATAATACATCCGAAACATCAAATTGATTGTCAGGGTCATGGCTCTTATAAAATTTTATCATCTCGGCCTCCTAAAAGGGAACTTCAGTTATAGGAACTTGTTCTCGGTCAATGGGCTTTTTGTCGCTTCTGATCTCAGAGCAAAGTATTTGCCATGACTTTTTCTTGTCACCTTTTTTGTCAGTGTATTCGCTCAATGTCAGCCTCCCAAAAACCGTAAGATAATCGCCCTTTTCAATTCCCTCACATTGAGGAATTAGGTCTTGAAACACAACAAGGTCAATCCATTCATTGACGTAACTCTTGTCTTGTTGCTTAAACCCCATTGAGCAGGGTATTCGCCAGACTTTATCAAACTTCTTAACAGCGTTACTCACCTTGACTTTTAATTGCTTGGCGTAAATTCCAAATTCTTCCATTGTGGCCTCCTATTTCTTTTTAAATAATTTCGTAACGTCCTTGCCTGTTTCTGTGTCAAATACTTGCAAAATCTCAATCATGTCAGCCGATGCTTTGCCATCCGTTGCCCACGGTTCATTGATTTTAGCTTTTAGTGGTATTTTAATTTTCGCTTCTAAATGGCGTTCTGGATAATTAACGGCGCACCAACTTCTTGATGCAAAATGAAATCCTGGTGACGAGCAAGTTACCCGTTCATCATCGGCAAAAACTTCACCTTTATTGAGTTTGTTAATACCAACTTGAAACTGATAACCGTTATTGCATAAACCATCTTCAAACCGTTTCCAGTAAGTGTTTCCTGGCTCAACACCCATAATCTTAACCATGTTTTTTGTGTTACGCAGGTCGGCAGAACTCAGGTCGGCAAAACGCAGGTCGGCAGAACTCAGGTTGGCAGAACGCAGGTTGGCAAAACGCAGGTTGGCAAAACGCAGGTTGGCAGAACGCAGGTCGGCAAAACGCAGGTCGGCAGAACGCAGGTCGGCAAAACTCAGGTCGGCAAAACGCAGGTTGGCAGAACGCAGGTCGGCAAAACGCAGGTCGGCAGAACGCAGGTCGGCAGAACTCAGGTTGGCAAAACGCAGGTCGGCAGAACGCAGGTAGGCAGAACGTAGGTAGGCAGAACTCAGGTCGGCTTTATTTTTAACCGCCCACTTTACCGCTAGTCCTATCTTGATTGATATTGATTCGTCTTTATTGCAGTCAATTTTTGCCGTGAATTGGACTGCACCCGTAAATATGTTTAGTATGTCGAATTTCATAACCCCTCCTAATGTTTATGTATGATATTTCTTGAATCAAATACCGCCTTCAATGCGTTCCGTGATGCCCTCTTTGCGTCCATGCCTAGTTGTTCGCAAATCCAATCCCAGTTGCCGCCGCCAGCTATAAACTCTAGGCTTTCCTGCCACTTTGGAACCTTAAACCGCACGTTGACAATGGCTTGTAGTATCACCCCGCACCACAATTCACGCTCGGCGTTCGGTTCTTTACATTCGTTTAAAACTTCACCCCGTCCGTAAGAGTCAATTCGGGTTTCATCTTTTTTAGTGATTTTTCTCCGTCTCATTATTTCACCCAGCAGAACTGAAAATTCTTTCTCATTCTCCCCCGGCAATCCCCAGCGATGAAACTCCGTGAACACAAGGTGCATTGGTCGGCGGCATCTTTACTTCTCTCCCTAGTTAAAATCTGCTGCCAAACAATAACCCCTTCGCTCATGTGAGGATTGACGTAGCCTTCTGACTTGCACTCCGATAAAACACGCTGAAATTTCTTTAATAATTCGTCAGGGATCTTCTTTCTAAAAACATCCCATTCAGGGGAAGTCTTTTGGTAAGTCGCCAAAAACCTTCCCATTTCTTCCTCGTCCGAACCTAGTATCGAAAACATGATCGTTTCCGGCGATCTTTTAGGTATGACCATTGGAGGGTGGGTGTTTAGCGTAGTAGTCCTGGGCGATTCTATCGGCCTCATCACAGGCGGCCTGATTAATTGCGTCCCGTTCAGTCCGTATTTGCCGTTTAAAGGTTGCATTGCCTGTTCCATTGTTACCACCTCTCGTTTCCCAAGTTCTTATGACTGCTTTCCAATCTTTCATTTTATTCTTGCCGACCATCCATCCGTTTCCGGTGTAATGGTCAACAAAGGTTTGAGGATTGATTGAGTTGTTGCGTTCTTTGCAATAAGTGGAAATTTCTTGAATGGTAGGTTCTTTAAAAACCTTCCTTGGGGATTTCCCTATATGTATATCTTTATCTTTATCTAATTCTTTATCTTTATCTGTCTTGAGGATTTTCGGAGTGACTCCCGAGTGACTCCCGAGTTTACGCCTTGACCATTCGTCTAGTAATTCGGTGAATTTAGGAATAAATATAGTTACTTTGTCATCTTCAATAGTGACGTTCCATTTTCCAGAGTTTGAAATAGTTTGCAAAGGGTTTGTTATGAGTTGTCTGTGAGTTTTATGAAACTTTCGCTTGAGATAGGATAAAGTTACGCATAAGTTCCATGAATCTTCGGAGTGAAATTCCCGAGAGTATATCTCAAGAATACCAAAAAACACCAAATACCCATCAGCCCCATGCTTCTCCATTAACTCAAAAATGAACGGGTCATCTAGGCTGTCTGATATGTGTTTAAACCATTTCATTGTGCTTCCCATCATAAGTAACTGCCACAGCAAGAGCCGCCCACATATCCTTTGAACAGCCCTTTGTTTTCTCTTTCCCTAGCAGGTCAATGAGTGCTTGCCGGATGTTGCTGTCTTTGGCCTTCATGGAATTACACAGGAACATTTTTTCATCTTTGCGGTAGATGAAGTGGTATGGTCTCTTTGCGGCTTCGATCAGGCGGCCTATCCAAACACAGGTCTCGAATACCGTCTTGCCAACGGGCATACCGTAGCAGGCAATCATTTCAATAACCAACTCATCAAAGTCAACGTCGCCCATGTAGCCCATCAATAGGCTGTTATCTAAAATGCGCTTATCAATAATGTCTTTGGTTTCTGTGTCGTACAAGACAAACGCCGATTGCTCACTGCCTGGGTCTATTGCGAGTAAAATCATTTATAATCCCCCTATTCATGCCAATCATAAAAGTCTTTAGAAGCGCAAATTAAGCCCATCAAGAACACGCCGATGAACGCTCCTATGAAAATTCCAACGATAAATCCGATCATAACGACCTCCTTAAATTATTGGACACATTATAGGCACAAACGAAAATTAATAGCAAGTAAAATCTTTTTTAAAATAGTGCTTGCATTTTAATTTAAAGTATGAGCATAATAAGGCCAACAAACCGGAAGCCCTCGGTCACTAAGTTCAGATTCGATTGGCAGCCCATTGGGACATAAGACCTCTCAATCAACGAACACGACCACAAAGAGGCGACAGACCAACGACATCAGGTCTGTACTGTACGGGAAAAGGGCGGATGCAACCCAGTGTTCAAGTTTGAAAAGTGGTGCAAACAGTTTTGAGGTTTGAACAAACCGGAATTTCCGGTCAGTTGAAGCGGCGGCCAGTAACGCCGGAACTATTAATAGAGGCACATGTAGTGTGATTATGGGAACTGCTGGGTTCCCATTAGTTGACGACTTGTTTACAGCTTTTAAGATGCAAAGGGGCGAAAGTTGATTACCATGAATAGAATCTGGATCGCAATTATCATAATGCTGGGAGTCCTGTTTGCCGTGAACTGGTTTTGCTACACTCAACCTTTAGTCATGGACGTTACACAAGCAGAGGCCGACTATATAATTGCTCAACTAAAGGCAAGACGGGCGGGGGATTGCGTTGTCGTCAGGACGGATTACGGCTTTCGTGCAGAGAACCTTAAAACAGGCGAAGTGTATAAAGTGAGGAAATAATGGAAGACACATCTTATTTATTTACAGAATACGGGCGAAGAAAAGAGTTTGAGGGATACGAAATGGAGATGAAGGATAATGAGTCCTTTCAATTCAAGGACGACATTTATAATCAGATTGAAGAAGCAGTCAAACTCACGACTGATTGGGAGTATGGAAAACGAACCATAGAATATCGGGATAAGTTACAAGAGATATTTGACGGTGTAATTGAAACCGTGAATAACCTCAATAGCGCAAAACGTGCTGAAAAATTCACCGATGATTTACTAACTGTGTTGGGCGACATATTGAACCCAAGAAAGGTTGCGTGATGAACGGAAAATTTGTAATGACTTTTGAACAGTATCTTGCTGACCCTTGCCCCAGACCGTCATTAACACGGTCAACCATTAAGGACTTGATTACCAAAACGCCACGACACGCATTTTGGAATCATCCGAAATTGAACCCTGATTTTCAACCGGAAGAATCGGCAACCCACTTTGACATTGGAACGGCGGCGCATACGATCTTTTTAGAAGGAACTGATGATGTTGCTGTGTCGTTGCCTTATGATGATTGGCGTAAGAAGGAAGCACAGGCCGCAAGAGACGAAGCAAGGGCAAACGGTAAAGTGCCATTACTGGCAAAACAATATGACAGTGTAATGGCAATGGTTGAAGTGGCGAATAAGAGCCTAAGTGAATCGGAGCTTGGATTAAAGGTTGAATGGGGCGAACCAGAATTAACCTATATTTGGAAAGAACAACCAGACGACCTTTATTGCCGGATACGCCCTGATTGGATTAACACAGAACGCACTATTATTTTGGATTATAAAACATCTGGACGATCAGCAGAACCGGAAGATTTCAGCCGTGTTATTACACAAAACGGTTTGGATATTCAAGATGCTTTGTATCGCCGTGGCGTGTCAGAGATTGAAGGGACAACACCGGATTTTATTTTCATGGTTCAGGAAGTCGATCCTCCTTACCTTTGCTCGTTCATAGAATTGGATTTGCAGTTTCAAGAAATGGGTAAAGAAAAGGTTAAGAGAGGGTTGCACCTTTGGCGTGAATGTATGAAGTCGGGCGTGTGGCCTTCATATTCAAACAGAATATACACTGTTGAGCCTCCAAGTTATTCACTGGCGCAATGGGAACTAAGAAAGGCGGGTTAATATGTACGTTTTTAAACAAGCGAAAAAAGAGGCCGTTGGGTTGCTGATCGGATTAGTCGGCGCAAGCGGTTCAGGAAAGACTTATTCAGCAATGCGCCTGGCTTCTGGAATAGTCGGCAAGGGAAACAGATTTGCCGTGATTGACACGGAAGCAAGACGGGCGTTGCATTATGCCGATATGTTTGAGTTTGACCATTGCGAATTAGGCTCACCGTTCAGGCCGGATAATTACGCCAATGCTATACAGGCGGCAGACAAGGCCGGATATAAGGCCATTGTCGTTGATTCAGTCAGCCATGAATGGGCGGGTGAAGGTGGAATACTCGATTGGCAAGAGGAAGAACTTACCAGAATGGCAGGGGATGACTACCGCAAGCGTGAATCTTGTAAAATGGCGGCGTGGATAAAACCAAAAATGTCACACAAGCAAATGGTTCAACGGTTGCTCCAAGTCAATTCTCACCTAATTCTCTGTTTTCGGGCAGAAGAAAAAACAAAGATGGAGAAAGACGCAAACGGCAAAATGCAGATTATCCCTATTGGTTGGCAACCAGTTTGTTCCAAGGAACTGCCGTATGAATTGACGGTATCGTTTTTACTGACCGCCGATAAGCCGGGAATCCCGCAACCGATTAAATTACAGGAGCAACATAAGATCATGTTCCCGTCCGGCAAACTGCTTTGTGAGGAAAGCGGCGTTCTGGTGACTGAATGGGCTGCAGGGTCATCGGTTAAGAAACCGGAAGTCACCCCTAACCGTTATCCCGAACTTATCACACTCGAACAGCAGACAACCCTGAATGGTATTATAATTGACAAGGGAGTTGAGCAAGAGAAATTCCTTAAATACATGGGCGTGGAATCATTGGAAACCATTCAAGCCCAGGATTACAAGAAAGCTCTTAATGCTCTGAAATTGGCGAAAGGGGCGGAAGGGAAAGGGGCAAAGGCCGCATGACACCCAAGGAAGAGAAGTTGGTTAGAATGACCTTATACGAGATGATCGACAAAGACGGGTTACAGGCGGTAGGTAAGGCTAATCTACTCAAGCACCTTGACGGGGGGAAATTAACCCGCAAAGAGGCAATGCAGGCGAAATGTTATGACTGCATGGGATATTTTATTGACGGTCGGGCTGATTGTTGCATTAAGAATTGTCCGATGTTTGATTATCGACCTTTTAAAGACCGTCCAGAATCCAAAAAACTGGACTTTACTAAGCCCCTAGAGGCCAAGAAAGCAACTAAAGAGAAAAAGGCGACCAAACGTACCACTGACACGAAAAAAGGGCATATTAAGGGTGTGAAGTGAAGCCGATATACGTTCTCGAAAGAATCGCTCTCCTTGAGTTAGAAAAATGTTCAACGGCTGGAAAATAACCAACATTCTCGACGTGGGTCTGTGCGAACTGGACACAGCCGACGGGCCCTACAACAAGACCGGATCCCGACTTGAGCATCGAGAGGACGGATTTGCAATCACGGTCGGCCTGATGGAGTACATATCTGGCTGGTCAGCGTTGGAGATACTTTACTGGCTGCACGAAAAACAAGCGATACCAAGGAGATACGACAATGCGAGAAGGCAATGAAGACAACAAGCCTCATTTGTGCGTGCCGACGTTGGACGGCAATGCTCACGTA
>Ga0209507_1000707_pt1 | contig 32582 bp, 38 predicted proteins | sample AD_UKC028_MetaG_FD_184414 | JGI IMG/M metagenome (GOLD analysis project Ga0209507, IMG submission 184414) | Active sludge microbial communities of municipal wastewater-treating anaerobic digesters from USA - AD_UKC028_MetaG (SPAdes) (version 2) | ecosystem: Engineered > Bioreactor > Anaerobic >...
CGAGCGTAACCTCGAAGGTGCGCAGGTTGCGGTTGTTGATGCCGAGCAACGGGGTTTCCAGTTGCAGCGCGGCATCGAGCTCTTCGCCGTTGTGCACCTCGACCAGCACCGCCATGCCGTAACCGTGTGCTTGCGCCTCCAGCGCCCGCATCTCCGCCAGGTTCAGCGCGGCGGCGATGAGCAGGATGCAGTCGGCCCCCATGGCGCGTGCTTCGGCCACCTGGTAGGCATCGACCATGAAATCCTTGCGCAGCACGGGCAACTCGCAGGCTGCACGCGCTGCCTGCAGGTACTCCGGACAGCCCTGAAAATATTGCCTGTCGGTCAGTACCGAAAGACAGGCCGCGCCATGCTGCGCGTAGCTGCGGGCAATTTCCGCTGGCTGAAAATCAGGGCGGATGACGCCCTTGGACGGACTGGCTTTCTTGATTTCGGCGACTATGGCCGGTTGACCGCAAGCGATCTTACGGCGGATGGCACCGGCGAAATCACGCGGCGCCGGTTGGGCTGCCGCTTCGGCTTCGACCACGGCGAGCGGCCTGACGGCCAGCGCCGCGGTAATTTCCTCGCGCTTGGTAGCGACGATCTTGTTGAGGATGTCGGCCATTACTTCGCCAACCGTTGCGTGCATTCGACGAATTGCGCCAATTTGGCACGCGCGGCGCCGCTGGCGATGGCTTCGCGCGCCCGGACGATGCCGTCGCCGATGCTGTCGGCTACATTGGCGACGTACAGCGCGGCACCGGCGTTCAGGCAGACGATTTCACGTGCAGCACCGGGCTTGTTGTCGAGCGCGCCGAGCATCGTGGCCTTGGATTCCTCGGCGCTGTCGACGCGCAGATTCCTGAGCGACATCATCTGCAGGCCGAAGTCCTCGGGATGCACTTCGTATTCGCTGATCTCGCCATTCTTCAGCTCGCCAACCAGCGTCGCCGCACCAAGCGAGATTTCGTCGAGGTTGTCCTTGCCGTGCACGACCAGCACACGCTCGGCGCCGAGGCGCTGCATGACACGCACCTGAATGCCGACGAGGTCGGGATGGAAGACACCCATCAGCGTGTTCGGCGCGCTGGCCGGGTTGGTCAGCGGACCGAGGATGTTGAAAAGCGTGCGTACGCCCATTTCGCGGCGCACCGGCGCCACGTGTTTCATCGCGCTATGGTGATTGGGCGCGAACATGAAGCCGATCCCGCATGCCTCGACACAGGCGGCCACTTGCTCGGGCGACAGCATGATATTGGCCCCCAGCGCTTCCAGCACGTCGGCGCTGCCGGAACTCGACGACACGCTGCGCCCGCCATGCTTGGCCACCTTGGCCCCGGCGGCGGCGGCGACGAAAATCGACGTGGTTGAGATATTGAAACTGTGCGCCGAATCGCCGCCAGTACCGACGATGTCGACAAAGCGGCTGTCGTAAGGCACGTCCACCCGGGTGGACAGCTCGCGCATGACGCTGGCGGCGGCGGCGATCTCGCCGATGGTTTCCTTCTTGACCCGCAGCCCGGTGATGATGGCGGCGATCATGACCGGCGTGACTTCGCCGCCCATGATCTGGCGCATCAGCGAGACCATTTCGTCATGGAAAATTTCACGATGTTCGATCACGCGCTGGAGGGCGGCTTGCGGGGTCATTTCTTGAATTCGTCCAGGAAGTTCTTGAGCAGGTCGTGACCGCGTTCGGTCAGGATGGATTCGGGGTGGAACTGCACGCCCTCGACGGCCAGCGTCTTGTGGCGGACGCCCATGATTTCGCCGTCGTCGGTCCACGCGGTGATGTCGAGGCAGTCGGGCAGCGTCTCGCGCTCGATGGCCAGCGAATGGTAACGGGTGCAGGTCAGCGGGTTGGGCAGGCCCTTGAAGACGCCGACATCCTTGTGGTGCACCGGCGAAACCTTACCGTGCATCAACTGCTTGGCATGCACGATCCTGCCGCCGAAGGCCTCGCCGATCGCCTGGTGGCCGAGGCAGACGCCGAGCAGCGGAATCTTGCCGGCGAATTCGCGGATCGCCGCCAGAGAAATGCCGGCCTGGGCCGGGGCGCAGGGGCCGGGCGAAATGACCAGATAGTCGGGCTTGAGGCGGGCAATGTCGGCGACGGCGATAGCGTCGTTGCGGTAAACCTGCACCGCCTGCCCCAGTTCGCCGAAATACTGGACGATGTTGTAGGTGAAGCTGTCGTAATTGTCGATCATCAAAAGCATTGCAGGGCCATCTCCTTGATTATATTAGCCCCTGATGCCAATTGCAGTAAATATTATCCGGTATCTTATCCGGTTTTTCTATCGCTACCCCCTGATTGGGTCGGCGAGGGGAAACAAAATCGGCTATATTCCGTTCATTATCCCCTGTTGTGGTATGGCCCCGCAAGAAATCGGGATATTGGTTTAGAACAGTCGCCCGTCACTAACGCTCACGGACAACAATTCTGCGAAAGCCACCTTTTTGGGCTCAGCAACGACGCTCCCTCCGCTTACCCCCTACGCGCAATGTGGAACAAGCAAGAGCACCGTATCGCCTATCCAATATTCAGCATTTTTCGAACAACCCATCAATTTCGCGCGGATTATCTTAAAACCGATGAATAAATGGCATTTCATCACGCGGAAGAGATGTCCAACAATCGCCCGCACTTCCAACAGCACACTGCTGAAATCTGCGGAATATCACGTGAGTTGACCATGAGTTCTCACTGGTGATGACCAACAAATATCGGGCACCTGACCACCCTGGCAAAGGGACAGTAAAACTGTCATCAGGCAATGATCGGCCAACAAGAGACGCTCTGCAAGCACTCAATTTCCACCGCTGAATGACGGCTATCTCATGCCGAAGCGGACCTTTTCGAACGGCAAACTTCCGCTGCCAAGGTGGTTACGGTCACTCGTGCCGGCTCGCGATCGCTGGCTCAGCGGTAATCTCCGTGAGTTCGTAATGCGCCAGGAAAGGCCGGCTCGTGATTAACGGGTTGATTTGCCGGAGATTCAGGAATCCTTCCGCGTTAGTTTCAGCGATTCTGCGTTGGCGGCGTCCGCTGAAGGTGTGCGAACTGTGCGCAAAAAGCCCAGCCGACCAATGAGCAGGGCGCGACCGAGCTCCCGTTACAGGCCTATCTGACGATTGTCGCACTATGAAATCCCGCGCCAACAATACATAAGCCAAGGCAAATACTTCACAGCAATTTGTTTAATTGGATTAAATCCCCATATCCATGGATAGTGACTCTGTGCCCACAGCAAAGGGGCCAATCCGAAACCCCAACCTGACTTTCAAGGAGCTTCAAAATGCGTCACTACCCTTCCGACAGCCCCGAAGCCATGGGCCGACTTGTTGCCCTGACCCTGATGGCTGATGGCGCAATCGATGCGAGTGAACTGAAGAAACTCGATCACACCGACACCATTCGCCGCTTGGGCCTCAACGAAGAGAGCTTCGACCGAGTGATCCATGAGCTCTGCGACGACATGCTGACCAGCGCCCATCGCACCCCGGCCGGACATCTGGAACTCGATGTCAAGAGCGTTGACCTTCTGCTCGCCGAAGTTCAACACCCCTTGCTGCAAAAACAGGTTCTGCGCATGATGCTCGATGTCGTCAATGCCGACAGCGAACTCTCCGGCGGCGAGGCCGTACTGGTGGCCGAGGCGATGAAATTCTGGGGCATCGACCTCTACGAAGTCTCTGACTGCTCGGTACCTTCGCTGCGCCTGCGGAGCCAGGGGCGCCATGAGCCTGTCCGCGCCTGATTGTTGATAAACGCCAGACTTTTGTAGTCTGGAGCGAAGACAAGGGGGAGTAGTTCTCCGCCGCGACGTCGTCAGCACGGAATGACTCATTGGTTCCCGGCGTCACGGGTGGTTCTAGCAACAGAGCCGCGAACAAGACCTTTGCAGCACCACAAATGCGGCGCATTCCACAAAATGCACTTGCACGGCGCTGACTATAGGTTTTACCGACAGGGAGAGAATACTCATGGAAACAATCGTCACCCGGTGGACGTGGTCCGGTTTTCTTGTCATTGTCCTCATCATGCTGGCCAACGACCCTTTCATGATTCCGCTGACGGTATCGCTCGGCGTGGTCGCAGCAATGATCGCCACCTCGATCATCCTCTCCCTTAAAATGATTGCCCGCGAGCGAGGAAGGGCGTGTTCAATCGAGGAGACAATGCACCATGACCCCTGTTGATGCCAGCCTTTGCGGCGCAGGCTGGCGGCCTCGCCTGGCCGCCACACTCGAACTGCCGACGGTCCAGCATGCGCTGATCGTGCTGATCCTGATCAACGCCGTCATCCTCGGCATGGAGACCAGTTCGGCCCTGATGTTCAACTGGGGGGACTGGCTGAATATCGCCGACAAGGCCATTCTCGCCATATTCGTCGTCGAAATCGCGCTACGCCTCATTGCGCACCGTTTGCGCTACTTCCGCGATCCTTGGAACGTATTTGACTTCTCCGTGGTAGTCATAGCGCTATTGCCGGCATCGGGCCCGCTGGCTGTGCTGCGCGCACTGCGTGTCCTCCGGGTGCTGCGCCTGGTCACGCTGGTGCCAAGCATGAAGCGTGTCGTCGCCGGCCTGCTGTCGGCATTGCCCGGTCTCGGTTCGGTGACGGCGATCATCGGTCTGATTTTTTATGTCTCGGCCGTGATCGCCACCAAATTGTTCGGCACGGCCTTTCCGCAGTGGTTCGGCACGCTGGGTGAAAGTGCCTTCACCCTGTTTCAGGTCATGACCCTTGAAAGCTGGGCGATGGGCATCGTTCGCCCGGTGATGGAGGTTTATCCGAATGCCTGGGTTTTCTTCCTGATTTTCATCCTGGCCTCCACCTTCACCTTGCTCAACTTGTTCATCGCGGTCATCGTCAATGCGATTCAGCAGGAACGACACGGCGATGGGCAGCCAAGCGTTGAAAGCGAATTGACGCGACTGCATGAGGAAATCAGCCGCCTGCGCGAGGATCTTGCACGCCATGGTGGCAGACTGCCGGAGACCGGACAACATTGATGCCCCGACAACCAGCTGTCGCTGCGGCCTGGTTAACCGGCTCGGCAGGCGTCCTGACTCTTGGCGCCGCCCTGGTCTGCACCGGGAGCCAATGCAGCGTGACGCAGTTCGATACCGTAGTGCTTGGCTTGCTCAATGACTGGAAATCGAACGGCCTCGACACATTCTTTGCCACCGTAACCTGGCTGGGATCGTTGTGGGTGCTGGTGCCCATTGCTGTTTTGACAGCCTGGCAAGAATACCGGCGCTCAAGTTGGCGCGCCGCTCTTTTCGTGCCCTTGAGCCTGCTCCTGGCCAGCAGCCTTGCCCACATCACCAAGATCATGGTCGAACGCCCCCGCCCCGAACTTTACCCCGCAAGCATTCCAGTTCCCATGGATTGGAGTTTCCCCAGCGCGCACACAATGCAGGTCACAGCATGCCTTCTGGCCATGCTTCTTCTGCACAGATCCGGCTCCCTAATCGCCCAAACCCTCGGCGCTGCAGCAGTCATTCTGCTGGTCATGGTTTCCCGTGCCTACCTGCAGGTGCATTTCCCGACAGACATCGTTTTCGGACTTGTCGCGGCCATCGCTTGCGTCATCGGTGCCCAAAAACTGACGCTCGAACAAAGGAGGGTTTCATGAGGCACAAGTTTCTCGGTATCGGCGAGCCGGGCTACCACCCGCTGCGCAAGCTGAGAACCGTTTTTTCTGGCCTGCGCTACGCCGTGATCTATGACTGGTCAGTGACCTACAAGCTTGTCGTATCGGCGATCATATTGATTGCAGCCTTTTCGCTACGTGCCTGGGTCGATTTTCTGGTCATCCTCCTTGCCACCGCCTTCGTTGTTTTTGCAGAAATCATCAACAGCGCGATCGAAGCGCTATGCGATTTCGTTGAAGATCGCCATAACGAAAAGATCAAGGTCATCAAAGACATGGCTGCTGCCGCCGTCGGCATTTCAATGTTCGCCTGGGTGGTGGTCATTTTTGTTGAAGCAGGGCAGCTGCTTCAACATTAAAGGCATCTTGAAATTTGGCAAGAGCGACCCGTCTGATCGAGGATTTGTCATTCTGCCCCCCCCGGCACGTTGCTCGTCGGTTTGGTTGCCTTGAGGAAGATACAATTGACTTCAAGGAGAAACTGAATTGACCACACTGATCTTCGCCCTCGGTCTTGTCACGCTGGTCTGCGGGGCTCAAGTCCTGATTCGTGGCGCCTCGAAGCTCGCCTTGTCGTTTGGCATTTCACCGCTGGTACTGGGCCTGACGATCGTGGCCTTCGGCACCAGCCCGCCGGAACTGGCCGTTTCGGTGCGCTCGGCATGGGGTGGCCAGGTTGATATCGCGCTGGGTAACGTTGTCGGCAGCAATATCTTCAATGTGCTTTTCATTCTTGGCGTGTCGGCACTCATCGCCCCACTGGTGGTTTCCCCCCAATTGATCCGACAGGAAGTGCCCATGATGTTCGGCGCCTCGGTTCTGCTGTTTGCGCTGGCGCTGGACGGCGGCATCAGCCGGCTGGATGGGGCACTGCTGTTTGGCTTGCTGGTCACTTACACGGCGTTTCTGATCCGCCAGAGCCGCAAGGAAACGCAACGCACGAAAGACGAATACGCGGCGGAGTTTGCCCCGCCAGCGAGCCCGACGTGGGATCGCCACTGGAGCGTACAAATTCTGCTGATCCTCGCCGGACTCGGTTTGCTCGTGCTCGGGGCGCACTGGCTGGTCGATGCAGCGGTCAGCTTTGCCAGAGCCCTCGGCTTGAGCGAAATGGTCATTGGCCTGACCATCGTCGCTGCGGGCACCTCCCTGCCCGAAGTAGCGACATCGGTCATTGCCACGCTGCGCGGTGAGCGCGACATCGCCGTTGGCAACGTCATCGGCAGCAACACCTTCAATATCCTCGGCGTGCTCGGCGTCTCGGGCCTGGTCGCGCCGGCGGCTTTGCCCGTCGCCCCGGCCATGCTCAGTTTCGACCTGCTTGTCATGATCGCTGTGGCTTTCGCGTGTTTGCCAATCTTTTTCTCCGGTCACTCGATTGAGCGCTGGGAAAGCGGGTTGTTCCTATTTTATTACGCTGCCTACTCGACCTTCCTGCTCCTTGCCGCCCAGCAGCACGATGCGCTTGCGACCTACAGTACGGTTATGGTGACTGTCGTGTTGCCGCTAACTGCCATCACCCTGGCCGTGATTACCTTGCGCCATTGGCGGGGTCGCGAGCGCTAACGGAATGGCATGATGATTCGGTCTTTTTTCTTGCGCGGACTGCTGTTCGCCGTCTTTTGGTGGATCCTCGCAGAAGGCCGTCACGATGGCTGGTTGCTCGGTGGCATCGCTGTCGCGGCGGCCACCTGGACGAGCCTGAAGCTGCTGCCTCCGGCAAAGCCATCGATTCGACTTGCTGGCTTCTTCGCCTTTCTCCGCTTTTTCCTTTGGAATTCGCTGCGCGGTGGCATGCAAGTGGCCGGAATGGCTCTGCGCGGGCGTCCAGCCTTGCAACCGGCGATCATCGAACTGCAGGTGTCGCTGCCGCCGGGGAGCGCGCGCATCTTGCTGGTCAATGCGCTGGGCTTGATGCCGGGCACACTGGGTGTCGATCTGGACGGCGCCAACTTGCGCCTGCATGTGCTGGATGACTGCCAGCCGATTGTTGCCGAAACGCGGGCCCTGGAAGCCCTGATCACCGACCTGTTCGAGTACGTGTCATGACGACGCTGATGCTGGCCGTCGCGCTGTTCCTGCTCGCAAATCTGGTGCTGGCGCTGATTGTCGCGGCACGCGGGCCGACGCCGGCGGACCGCATGCTGATGGCACTGCTGATCGGCACCACCGGCACGGGCATCCTCGTCCTGTTGGCGCAGACCATGCATCTGCCTGCGCTGGTCGATGTCGCCCTGGTCCTCGCGCTCCTCGCCGCCATCGGCGGCATCGCCTTCGCCAGACGCGCCTGGCAGGTTGTGGAGGGTAAGCATGATTGAATGGCTGAGCATGGCCCTGCTACTTGTGGGTGCCTTCTTCTTTTTCGCCGGAACTGTCGGGCTGCTGCGCTTTCCGGATGTTTATAGCCGGCTGCATGCGCTGGCCAAGGCCGACAACCTAGGGCTGGGTTGCGTCTTGTTCGGACTCGCGCTCCAGGCCGAAAGCCTCGCGGCGGCGCTGAAGCTCTTGCTGATCTGGCCCCTCGTCATGGCGGCAAGCGCCAGCATTGGCTTCGCCATCGCCCGCCGCGCGCACCGACTCGGCATCGCGCCCTGGCGCAAGGGGGGGCAATGACGATCGCCTTCGACCTTTTGCTCGCCCTGTCGCTTCTCTGGAGCGCCTGGCGTACGCTGGCGACACCCCGACTCGACCGCGCCATCGTGCTGTTCACCATTTTTGGGCTGCTGATGAGTCTGGCCTGTGCGCGACTGGCCGCGCCCGACATCGGGCTGGCCGAAGCCGCGATCGGCGCGGGTCTCACCGGCGCCTTGCTGCTTGACGCGTATGGTGCGTTGAGCCGACGGCGGAACGCACCATGAAGCGCTTTTTGCATGCCTCGCTCGTTCTCACGCTTGCCTCAGCCTTCGTTTTCTTTCTGGCCGGTGCGATGCTGGAACTGGGGCCGACCGCCATCGACCTGCGGGTGCCGGTGGCGGCACACCTGCCGGAGAGCGGGGTGACCCATCCGGTAACTGCCGTACTGCTCAATTATCGCGGCTATGACACTTTGCTCGAAATCGCGGTGTTGCTGCTGGCCCTGCTGGCCATCCTGGCGGTGGTTGGTGAGGCGCCGACATCGCCCTCACGCCGGGGGCACTCGGTGCTCCAAGCCATGGCGCGGCTGGCGGTTCCCTCGATGGTCGTCGTCGCCATCTATTTACTCTGGGCCGGAGCCTTCCGCCCGGGCGGCGCCTTTCAGGCGGGTGCGGTGCTGGCTGCGGCTGCCGTGCTGTTGCATCTGGTCGGCCTGCTGCCAAGTTGGAGCAGGCCCCGGCTTGGGTTACGAATTGGCCTCGCGGCCGGCTTTGCGCTTTTTCTGGCGGTAGCCGCCGGGCTGCTGACGCAGGGTTCGCTGCTCCAGTATCCACCTGCGGCAGCAGGCGTGCTGATCCTGCTCATCGAGAGCGGTCTGACGGTATCGCTGGCGCTGATCCTCGCCGGCTTGTTCCTCTTCCTCTCGCGCGAGGCTGAGGCATGAGTACCGGTTTCATTTTCGCCTTGACCGGCGCGATCCTTTTCGCGGCAGGCGTGGCGGGCATGATATTGATCGGCCACCTGCTGCGGCGCATCCTCGCCTTCAACCTGATGGGCAGCGGCGCTTTTCTCGTACTGGTGGGACTGGCGCAGCGTCAGGACGTTGTCGATCCGGTGCCGCAAGCGATGGTGCTCACCGGCATCGTCGTCGCCGTCGCCGCCACAGCCCTCGCCCTCGCCTTGGTGCGCAAGTTGCACGCGCTGACCGGGCAGTTCGAATTGCCGGATGATGTCGATGATTGAGCCCCTGCTCGACCCCCTGGTCTGGCTGATTCTGCTGCCACTCGCCTGGGCGGTATTGGCCTTCGTGCTGGGGCCAGGACGCGGCGCCTGGCCAGCCATCGCCAGTCTGGCAACGCAATGCTGGCTGGCTTTTGACCTCGCACAAAAAGTCGGTGCTGGCGGGGTGGCGAACCATGTCGTCGGCGGCTGGAGCGCGCCGCTGGGTATTGATCTCGCTGTCGATGGCCTCTCCGCCTCCATGCTGTTGTTAACGCAGGCCGTGGCGCTGCTACTGGCCATCTATGCGCGCAGTTACTTCAAGTCAGATGACCCGGCAGGCACCTGGTTCTGGCCGCTGATGGGTTTTCTGATCTCCAGCCTGAATGCCTTGTTCGTTTCAGCCGACCTGTTCAACCTCTACGTTACCCTCGAACTGGTCGGACTCGCCGCCGTGGGGCTGGTCGCGGCGGGTGGCGGGGCGCAACAGATGGCCGCCGCCTTGCGCTATCTCTTCGCTACGCTGGTGGGGTCGGGCGCCTATCTGCTTGGTGTCGCGCTGATCTACGGCGCTTACGGTACGGTGTCAATCGCCACGCTGTTGCCGCTGGTGACGGACGATGCACCGCGTCTGGTGTGGATAGCCGGCGGCTTGATGGTGACCGGCCTGATGCTCAAGACGGCGCTTTTCCCCTTCCATTTCTGGTTGCCACCAGCGCATGGCGGCGCGCCGGCACCCGTTTCGGCCTTGCTTTCGGCACTGGTGGTGAAGGCCTCGTTCTACTTGGTCCTGCGGCTCTGGCTGGGGCCGCTGCAAACCGTGTTGCCAGCCTTCGCATGGCTGCTGGCAATGCTTGGCGCAGCTGCGATCTTCTGGGGTTCATGGCAGGCGATTCGTGCCGTGAAACTAAAACGACTGATCGCTTATTCGACGGTGGCGCAGTTGGGCTACCTGTTCCTGATCTTTCCTCTGCTGGCGGCGCACGGTGCACTTGAGGCAGGTGTGATGCAGATATTTGCCCACGGTATGGCCAAGGCCGGCATGTTCGCCGCTGCCGGCGTATTGATCAAGGCCACAGGGCAGGATACGGTGGCCGGACTGGCTGGAGCGGTCGAGCGCCTGCCGGTGACCATGTTTGCCTTTGGCCTTGCCGGTATTACCTTGATGGGATTGCCACCATCCTCGGGCTTTCTGGCGAAATGGCTGATCATCGAGGCGGCGCTGGCACAGGGCCACTGGATCATCGCCGTCGTGGTGCTGGCCGGCGGCCTGTTGGCGGCGGTTTATGTCTTGCGCGTACTGCGCCAGGCTTTCCTGTTGACGCCGGCGAGCGCGACGCTCACGCCCGTACCCCGCATGCTGGAGTGGAGTGCCTTCGCGCTGGCGGCAGCCAGCGTGCTGCTCGGTCTACGCGGTGTCGAATTGATGCAGTTGCTGGGAGCGATGGCATGACCAGCCACGAATTTTTGCCGCTGGCCTTGCTGGCATCTTCGTTACTACCAGGACTGATTATTTTCGGGTTGCCGGAATCCTGGGTGCGAGTTCGCACTTTCCTCAACCTGTTTGCTGCCGTTGGCAAGATTGGCCTGGTGGCCATGCTGCTGGCCGGCGTCGCGGCAGGCGAAGAATACAGCGTACGTTACGCGGTACTGCCTGGCCTTGAACTAGTACTCAAAGCCGACGCACTGGGCATGATGTTCATCACGCTGTCGGCCATCCTTTGGTTATTCACAACGGTTTACGCCATCGGCTATCTGGAAGATGCGCCGCACCGCAGCCGTTTTTTCGGCTTTTTCAGCCTGTGTGTGACGGCGACGATGGGTATCGCTCTGGCGGCGAATTTATTCACCTTTTTCATCTTTTACGAACTGTTGACCCTATCGACCTTCCCGCTGGTCGTGCATCGTGGCACGGACAAGGCGATGAAGGGCGGCACGATCTATCTTGCCTACACGCTGATTGGCGGAACGGCATTGCTGGCGGGCATTGTCTGGTTGCACCACCTGCTCGGCCATACCGAGTTCGCCCATGGCGGCATTGCTGCCGCGCTTGGCCCGGAATTCGCGGGCCAGTTGAAAATCATCTTTCTGCTTCTGATCGCCGGCGTCGGCGTCAAAGCCGCCATCGTGCCGCTGCACGGTTGGTTGCCGCAGGCGATGGTCGCCCCGGCACCAGTATCGGCGCTGCTGCACGCTGTTGCAGTGGTCAAGGCGGGCGCCTTCGGCATCGTGCGCATCGTGTACGAGGTGTATGGCGCTGAATTCTCGCAGTCGCTGGACCTGCTTTACCCGCTGGCCCTGTTTGCCGCCGTGACCATCCTTTGGGGCAGCTTTCGCGCGCTCTTTCAGGATGATCTGAAAAAGCGGTTGGCGTATTCCACGGTGAGCCAAGTGTCTTACATCGTCCTCGGTGTCGCCATGTTCGGCCCCATCGGCACGATCGGCGGTCTAGTTCATATGGTCCATCAGGGCATCATGAAAATCACCCTGTTCTTCTGTGCCGGCAACTACGCTGAAACCCTGGGCATCCATAAGGTCAGCGAAATGGATGGCACCGGGCGGCGCATGCCGCTCACCACGCTGGCCTTCTCCATCGGCGCGCTCGGCATGATGGGGGCGCCGCTCACGGCAGGCGCAGTCAGCAAGGCCTGGCTTTCCGATGGTGCGGCGGCAGCCGGCATGGACTGGGCCATCTGGGTGTTGTGGACATCCAGCCTGCTCAACGCCGCCTACTTCTTGCCCATACTCTGGCGGGCATGGTTTCGGCCTGTGCCAGCCGCATGGCCGGAAGAACACATTGCCCGCAGCGGTGGGCGGGAGACGGTCCTGCTGCTGCTATTACCCCCACTATTCACTGCCGCTGCAACCCTGGCAGCAGGCACTTTTGCCGATAGTGAAGCGACACCACTGGCATGGGCCAAGCTGATTACCGAACGGGAATATGTCGGACAAGGTGCGCCGTGAAACTCGTTGAGGCGTTCTTGTGGCAACCCCATTGGCCCCATAAAGAGGGGATTCTGATCAATGCTGCCATCCTGGTCACGGCGATCAGCCTTCTTCACACCGCCACCGGTCTGACCTGCGAGTTTCATACCTTCTACATAGTACCGGTGCTTGCATTGAGTTGGTTTCTCGGGGCGCGCTATGGCTATGCGCTGTCCTTGCTTGCCAGCGTGCAATGGTTTCTGGCTGACCGCATCCTGGCAGGGGAACAGGCTGCACTCCTGCCCATGGTTTTCAAGCCGCCAATCCGTTGTCCAGGCACAACGCCAGCAGGAGCCGTTTACTGCGGTGTTCATTGATATCGATCGCTTCAAGATAGTTAACGATTCCCGAGGCCATGGCCTCGGGAATCAACTTCGCAAGGCAGTCGCTGCAGCGATGCGCGACCATGTCCGGATCAGCGACAAAGCGGGCCGCTTGGGCGGCGATGAATTCGGCTTGCTTCTACTTGGCATGAAGTCTGCGTCGGCCGAAGCCTGTGTTGAACAATTGCAAGGCCGCCAGCTCCACGCCATGAAGCTGAATGACTGGCCGGTCACTTTCAGTCTCGGCGTTGCAAGCCATCGCGTCACGCCAGATAATTTTGACGGGCTGCTGAAGCGGGCGACGCGGTGATGTACGAAGTCAATAACGGCGGTCGTCACCGCACCCTCCTGCGTGAATTTTGAATGGAAGACGCCAAGCAGGAAGTTTCCGGGTGTCGCAAGCCCGAATCCAAAAACTCCAAGCTGGCGGTTCCGCGCCTCGACCCCGCGGCGGCCCTGCTGTTCGTGATCAATGCTTCGGCGGGCATGCACGACGCCGATACCAAGCGAGCATTGATCGAATCGACCTTTGCGGCGGGTGGGCGAAAGGGCATTTTTCTGACTTGCGGCCCCCGTGATCTGCCGCAGGTGGCCAGCGAGGCCGCAGCAACAGCGCTTGCAAGCAATTCAGCGGTAGTTGTCGTCGGCGGCGATGGCAGCCTCAACACGGTGGCCCAGGCCGCGCATGCCGCAGGTTGCGCCATGGGCGTCATTCCCTTTGGCACGTTTAACTACTTTGCCAGAACACACGGCATTCCCAGCGAACCGTCAGCAGCGGCGCGACTGCTGCTGGAGGCGCGCCCGATGCCGGTGCAGGTGGCCGCCATCAACGACCGGGTATTCCTCGTCAATGCCAGCCTCGGCCTCTATCCCGAAATTTTGCTGGATCGTGAGGCCTACAAAGCCCGCTTCGGTCGTAGCCGCTGGGTAGCGTTTGTCGCGGCCTGCGCGACCCTGTTACGTGCGCAGCGAAAGCTGCGCCTGCGCATTGAAATTGGCGATACGGAACGTGATGTGCAAACCCTGACACTCTTCGTCGGCAACAACCGGCTGCAGCTGGAGCAAGTTGGCGCGGAGCCGGAGGATACGCTAGCCGGCTCCCCCGGCGACGGCAGTATGGCCGCGCTGATTCTGCGGCCCATCAGCACGCTCTCGATGATCGGCCTGATGCTGCATGGCGCGATGGGCAGGCTGGGGGAAGCCGCCGGCGTGGAAAGCTTCGAATTCCATCGCATGTTAGTCAGGCCCGGACGCTCGCCGGATCTCAAGAAAGTGATGGTAGCGTTCGACGGCGAGGTAACACGCATGAACTCGCCGATTGAGATTCGTGTGCTCGACAAGCCGTTATACTTGCTCCAAGCCGCTGGCACTGGAAGCGCTGCTGTTCTGCCGGTGATTGCGAGATGAGTGTCCTGCTGCATATTTCCGACACCCATTTCGGCACCGAAATACCGGAGATGGTCGAGGCCTTGGTTGCACTGGCAACCCAGCAGGGGCCGGAGATCGTCGTGCTATCTGGTGACATCACGCAGCGGGCACGGCCAGTCCAGTTTCGTGCGGCAAAAACCTTTGTCGACCGACTTGGCGCGCCGGTTCTGGCCATCCCCGGCAACCACGATATTCCATTGTTCGACCTTTGGACGCGGGTGACCCGTCCCTACGCACACTACGCTGCCGTGTTCGGCGCCGATCTCGGTCCCGTGTACTCGTCGCCCGATTTTTTGGTCCTTGGCGTCAACACGACGCGCGCATGGCGGCACAAGAACGGAGAGGTATCCGCAGCACAGATCGATCATGTCGCCAGGCGGCTGCGCGCAGCCAGCCCGAAACAGTTGCGTATCGTGGTGATACACCAGCCAGCAGCCGTGGCCGAGGCTTGCGACCGGCCCGATCTTTTGCGCGGTCACGCTACCGCCCTGCAGACCTGGTCGGACGCTGGTGCAGACCTCGTCTTAGGTGGCCACGTTCATACGCCCTACACGCTGGCGCAACAAAACGTGGCGGGTCGGATATGGGTTGTCCAGGCAGGAACCGCCTTGTCGTCGCGCGCACCACCCGGGATCCCAAACTCAGTAAATATCCTGCGCTGGGGTGAGGCCTCCGACGCGCACGATGGCAAGATGCGGAACGCCGCCGACGCGAGCAAGAACTGCCTCATCGAGCAATGGGACTTCGCGCGCCGCGATCAAGCATTCGTTCGTACCGCGATCACAAGCGTGCAACCGGAGCGTGACTGAGCGCAAAGCTTTCCGGCAGGGATCCGGGCAAAGCACGGGGCCGTCGTCGGACAATTTCGCCTTGTCAGACCAGCAAGGCCGCCAAAAAAATACCCACCATGATGAACGCCAGTACCACTTTAGCGATGAGCCCCACCATGATCCCGAACCAGGTTGCGACGCCGACCTTGACGGCGCGTGTCTGGTCTTTCTGCGCCAGATACTCGCCCGCGGCTGCGCCGACCAGGGGCATGAAGAGCACACCGACCAGACCCATGAAAAGACCGACCACGGTGCCCACCGCCGCGCCGAGCAAAGCCAGTTTGCTGGCCCCGGCCTTTTTCGCTCCCATCAGCCCGGCCACATAGTCCAAACCCCAGGCCAGCATTGCCAGCACACTGATCAGCACAACGCTGGTCACGCCGACGCGCGTGAAGTCGTCGATCCAGGCACCGAGCAAAATGCCGCCCCAAACCAACACGGTGCCCGGCATTACGGGTAGTACCGTGCCAGCCAAACCGAGCAGAATCAGGGCTGCGCACAAGACCCATAACAAGGTGATTGCCAAGAAAAGTCCTCCAGATCAAAAATGCACACCATAGCTCATATTTCAGGCGGCTTTTTCCTGAAGTATTTGCCGCAACACATAGGGAATAATCCCGCCGTGGCGGAAGTATTCGACCTCCACTGGCGTGTCGATGCGCAGGTGCAGCACCTCGTGCTCAATGCGGCCATCGGCTCGCCGCATGACCAGGTTCACGTCCTGGCCAGCCGCCAGGCGCTCCAAATCGACGTCGAGGTCGAAGGTCTCGCTGCCATCGATCCGCAGCGAGGCCGTGGTCACGCCGGGCGGAAACTGCAGCGGCAAGACGCCCATACCGACAAGATTGGCGCGGTGGATGCGTTCAAAATTGCACGCAATCACCGCACGCACGCCAAGCAATGCGGTGCCTTTGGCTGCCCAGTCGCGTGACGACCCGGTGCCGTATTCCTCGCCGCCGAAGACGATCAGAGGCACGCCGGCCACCTGGTAACGTTCGGCGGCATCGAAGATCGTCATTCGTTCTCCGGCAGGCTGGAACAGGGTCCAGCCACCCTCCTCGCGCTCACCGGTGGCCTTTAACGGCAACATCAGGTTCCTGAGCCTGACGTTTGCGAACGTGCCCCGAACCATGACTTCGTGATGACCTCGCCGGGCGCCGTAGGAATTGAAGTCTACTTTCGCGACGCCGCGTGCCTTCAGCCATCGACCGGCGGGCGACGCTTCGGCGATGTTGCCGGCCGGCGAAATGTGGTCGGTCGTCACCGAATCGCCGAGGATGGCCAACGCCCGGGCATCGCGGATCGCGCCCGGCAGGCTCGGCGCCGGTGCGAAGGCATCGAGGAAGGGCGGTCGCGCAATGTAGGTCGACTCCGGCCATCCATACACGGCTCCCTGCGCCCGTGGCTCGGTCTGCGCCCACAGCGGATTGGCCGATACGAAGTTGCCGTACAAGCGGCGGTAGGCTAGCGGATCGGCCGCCATCGTGAGCGCGGCGTCGATCTCGTCGACGCTCGGCCACAGTTCGCGGAGCCAGACCGCCTGCCCCCGTGAATCGACGCCAAGCGGCTCGCTCATCAGGTCCTTGCAGACGGTGCCGGCCAGCGCATAGGCGACGACCAGCGGCGGCGATGCCAGGAAATTGGCGCGCAGATTGGGGTGGATACGGGCCTCGAAATTCCGGTTGCCGGACAGGACGGCGGCACACACCAGTTGCTCGCTGTCGATCGCCGCATTGATCTCCGGCGCGAGGTCGCCGGAATTGCCGATGCAGGTGGTGCAGCCATAGCCGGCGACATGGAATCCGAGCGCCTGTAGCGCCGGCAACAGGCCGGTGCGCTCGAGGTAGTCGGTGACAACCCGCGAGCCAGGCGCCAGCGACGTCTTGATATGTGCTTTGACGCGCAGCCCGCGCGCCACTGCCTTCTGCGCCAACAGGCCGGCGGCGAGCATGACGCTCGGATTGCTGGTGTTGGTACACGAGGTGATGGCGGCGATCAGCACGTCGCCGGAACCGATATCGGCACCCGACGGGAGGGGCACGCGCTTGGCCAGTGCCGTTGCCGGGCGTCCGAACCCGCCCGCGTCGACGGGCGCCGAATAGAGGCGCGTGAATTCCTCGCGGACGTGGCCGATCTCGATCCTGTCCTGCGGTCGTTTCGGTCCAGCCAGCGAGGGCGCGACGGACGCGAGGTCGAGGGCCAGCACCTGCGAATAGTCGATCTCGCCGGCTTCGGGCGCGCCGAACAAGTCCTGTGCCCGGTAATAAGCCTCAAACAGATACACCTCGTCGGCACTGCGGCCGGTCGCTTCCAAGTAGGCCACAGTCTTCTCGTCGACTGGAAAGTAGCCCAGGGTTGCACCGTACTCTGGCGCCATGTTGGCGATCGTTGCCCGGTCGGGAACCGACAGGCTCGCCGTACCATCTCCAAAGAACTCGACGAACTTGCCGACTACGCGCGCCTTGCGCAGCAGTTCGGTCAGGGTCAGGACGAGGTCGGTCGCCGTCACTCTGGGACGCAGCCGTCCGCGCAATTCGACCCCGACCACGTCAGGTGTCAGCAGATACACAGGTTGGCCGAGCATCGCCGCCTCCGCCTCGATGCCGCCGACGCCCCAGCCAACGACGCCGATACCATTGATCATCGTCGTATGGCTGTCGGTGCCGACCAGCGTGTCGGGAAACACCACCCCGTCGCGGACGACCACGCCACGCGCCAGGTATTCGAGATTGACTTGGTGCACGATGCCGGTGCCGGGTGGCACGACACGAAAAGTCTCGAAGGCCGACATGCCCCACTTCAGGAACTCGTAGCGCTCGCGATTGCGCTGGAATTCGAGCTTCATGTTGAGGTCGAGCGAGTCGGCGCTGCCGTAGTGATCGACGGTAATCGAGTGATCGACGACCAGATCGACCGGTACACGCGGTTCGATGCGCGCCGGATCGTGGCCCTGGGCTGCCGCCGCGTCGCGCATCGCCGCGAGATCGGCAAGCAGCGGAATACCGGTGAAATCCTGCAGCACCACTCGGGCGACGACAAAGGGAATCTCGTGCAAGCGCTCGGCGCCGGGGCGCCATTCGGCAAGTTGCCGGACGTGATCATCGGTCACCAGCCGACCGTGGCGGTGGCGCATCACTGATTCGAGCACGATGCGTAAGGCGCGGGGCAGGCGTGGCACGTTTGGAAACCGGAGGCTCAGGATCGGCAGCGACTCGATGAGGTATCGGCCGGGCACACCTGCAAGTGCAATGCGGCAATCGGGCAAGTCATGCATGGCAATACTCCTGGTTTAAATGGATTCGCAATCGTTGGGATAGCGCTTGGATTGGCCGCAGCGAGACGCGTTCCCTCCTAAGAATAGGAAGTTCGACACAACATTCACAGTAACGCCGCAACCGACGCTACAGCAACAGCAGGTGGATTCCACGATATGTTCACTGCACAACAACGATGAACCGCTGGAGACGGTGTTGGTGGCCGATATCAGCCTTGGTTTGATCCGGCGATTGGCTTTTTTTGATGGCTATCCGGATTTGGCTGTGTTTGAGGGGTCACAGCTTCCCTTCTTCGAGTAGCCGAATCAGTGTGGTTATGTCGGCCCCGTAATTCTTCTCCACCTTTTCGTTTTCGTGTGGATCCGTCGGCTTGAGCATCGGTGGTTGAGGCGGCGGTTTCACCCGCGACAGGGCGGGCAGTCCGTAACCCACCAGATCGTCCGCCATCTCGTACCCCCGTACCGACACCGGCTCGCGCTTCCGCTCGAACTTGGGCCGAGACTGTTTGTGCTTGTGGGCACCCTCGGTGAAGAGAATTTTGGCCCGCAGGGCTTCGAACGAGTAGCCCCGACCAAGGCGGTTCATCACGCGGATCAGGCTGTTCAGACTCTCGGTGTACGCATTGGTGACTGGATGCTCAAAGTAGCCGAGAATCTACGGCTGCCAGTTCGACCAGGCGCAAATCAGGTCGTGGAAGGCATCCCTTACTTCTGGCGTCACCGACCGATTCCAAGCCTCGTAGCGCCGCAAGGCATCCTCCGGGCCACCCAACCCTTCATAGACCCTGTAGAACTCCTCCTTGAGCCGGTACGCCAGCCCTAGCTCGGGAGAGTTCTTCGTCCAGCCGTCCATCAGCAGCCGCTCCTGGTCGTTCAGGTCGCGTTCTCGCTTGAGCAGCACGAAGCGGTCGTGTATGAGCCCCCGACGCTGCTTCGGCGTCAGTTGCTCCCGAAAGCTTTTCCTGACCTTCTCCAAGGCGTCGTTTGCCATGCGGACGACGTGGAATTTGTCGATGACGATTCGGGCATCGGGAATGACCGCCTGCACTGCGTCGCGGTACGGAGTCCACATGTCCATTGCCACGTACTGAACCTCGCTCTTGCCTTCGAGGTTGTAGAGGTAGTTCACCACCGTCTTCTTGTCCCGGTTGGGAAGCATGTTGACGATGGTGTTGTTGCGGATGTTGCTGATGACACACCGGGGCCGGATCAGGTGGATTTCGTCGATACCCATCCACTTCGGTGTCTCGAAGCGGAATTCCGCCTCCAGCTCGTTGATGTAGTCACGGAAGATATATATTACGCACGGTCTTCTCGTCGACGCCGACCTCCTCGGCGATGCTGGCGAAGGTGCACGTGAGACTCTGCTGACCGATCCACTTGGTCAGCCGGTCGGTCATCTCCCGCTTGACATTCACCGCGGGCAGAGACTCCATGAAGGTCTTGCCGCACGCGAGGCACCGCCAGCGCCGGGTATTGACGTAGATGCCAACACGCTTGCCGTGGGTTGGCATGTCACGGATCACCTGTACGTTGCGGCCGTGGCCGCGCAGAGCGTCCGACTGGCAAGAGGGGCACACCGAGGGCGGGTTCGAGACCTCGGCCGCGATGTGGTAGTCGTGGTCGGTTTCCTCGACCCGCACTACTTTGTAGTCGGGGAGGTTCAGGATGTTCGTGGGCATTACATTCCGTGTTTCCGTTTGGCCTCGGCAATCGCCGTCTCGGCCCACTCGCGCTGCTGACATTGCCGCGTAGAATCGGGTTGGGCCTTGAGCCAGCCCTGGATTCTCTCGGCGACCGCCAAACCCACCACCAGAAGACCGGCCCGGAACTGCTCTTGCCCATAGTCATCCAGGGCAGCGAGAACGGTTTCACGACTCATGGAATTCTTCCGCCGCCCGTACTTTCGGTGGTTAGAGCGGACTGGGTGACGATGGCTTGTCTGAGGCATCAGCCTCCTCGACAAGCGTCTTTATCTGCTGATACAACCCCGGCAAATCGCTCTGACCGTCTTCCAGACGATTTCGAGGTCCACCTTGTCGTAGCCGTGCGAGACACGGTTCGCATCGTGTACATGACCAGCCAAGGAATGTTGTCGTGTTGTGCAGCGAACTCCGGGACCACGCGCTGTATGTTGTTTGACGCCTCGCCCACGATCTCGATGTTGCCGATCACAGCATCTTGCACCAGTTCGCTGTTCAGGAACGCACCCTAATCCATGTCTGCCGTATAACGGTCGATGCGTTCAATGGCTTTCAGGATGTGCCCGAGGTAGTCGGGAACACGCAGGGCTTTGGTCATACCGGCACCGCCTCGGATAAAACCCGGCTGCGGAAGGCATCGGGCAAGGCTCTGGGCGTCAGCACATCGACCGACACGCCAAGAAGGCGTTGCAGTTCCACCTGGATGGCAGCCACGTCCATCAGCGTCGTGTCCGGGGTGGGGTCGATGAGGATGTCCAAATCGCTGCCTTCGGCGTCGTCACCATGGACGACAGAGCCGAAGACGCGAGCATTGCACGCATGATGGGATTCCACCACGCGCCGAATATCTGCCCGGTGGGAGGCAAGAGCCAAGGAGGGTTTCATCATTAGTGCCCCACATTGAAATCCGATTTCAGCATGGCATGCGACCAAACGAAAAGCAACAACAAAGTCCGGTTTACGCATCGCGTGTCACGCGCCCGCCATTCATCGGAAAACACAGTCAAATCCGGATAGCAGAAATATCTTGCCAACAGAAGCCCATAACGAGAGAGAGAGAGGGGATTTTATGCCCCCTCCTACCAATAGGCTTCCCGCAACCGCCTAAGACTTTGGATTGATTGCCAATTGGCCGGCTTTACGGCGAATCCACGATTGGACTGCCGACTCAAGCCAGCCTGAAGCATGCCGACCCAACTTTACTGGCCCGGGAAAGTCTCCTAGTTTGATTAGCCGATAAATCGTTGCCCCGCTTAGCCCCACGGCCGCCTTGACAGCCGGTAATCGAATGATTTTTTCATCGTATCGCGCCGCAAATTCACCACTGGCGCTCTCCGGCTGAGCATGCATCTTGTACAGGTCTTTCGTATCCATCTGTTGGTTCTCCAAGATTTCAAGATAAAGGAAAACCGACGCGGTTGAATCGGTTGCGCCAACTGGCGAGCCCACCCGTTAGCCTTACGGGAGGGAAAATACGAGTAATACATTGCCATCCAGTCCGACACTGATGATGGCTGTAAAGCACAGCGCGGTGGTTAGAGAGGTTAAGCGGTCTGGCGCTCGGCAAGTCGCATTTCTGGGACTTGTCGGCGATGGCGCCGCATCACATGCGTGGCCATCCGAGTCGGTAGTCATTCTGCTCGCAGCAGTTTGACCGAGGTGTCGAGCTCAGCTCGACGGGAGCACCCCATTAGATGCCCTCAAGCGGATTTTTGGCCGCACCGATCCCGTCCAAATCTACGACAACGACCGTCACACGGCTCGCTTCGTAGTTCGATCGTTTGGCCAACTCTCAACCAGGCCAAGTGTGCTGCCCAAATACTCAGGCAGTTCCGATCGCTCCATATCTGAGATTTGCTCCGGCCCCAACAGGGGACTTTTGCCGCCTGCCACCGGCGACCTCGGTTGCGTTGTCCAGGCAGAGTTAATGGCAATTGCCATGGTCTGACCCGGTGTCCATAAGGACACGCTGCAAATCCGTGAATTTCGTCGGCGCTTGGGGTGCGTCGCTGATCGAGGAAACCGCTTCATCGATAACGCGCATGCCAAGGCCCAGATAAGTTGCTGTCCGATACAGACTGGGACAGCGCATTGTTGGTCGTCTCACGAGCTGTTTATTGCTCCGCATGGAGCGCGGTGCCCTCAAAGGACATCGATTGGCGCAGCTCAAGGCTACGCTGTCCGGCTGGCTCAGCCGAAATAGCAGTGGCTTTACCGACTCAAACTTCGTCGGCTCCAGGCGGCCACCGTGATCCTAGGCGTGCATCACTGCACACAATAATGTCATTTTGTTCACTTTTGGCCGTCCGTGTCAACTCGGCTATTTGATTAAGATTTCTGTTAGGGGTCGATACTGTTGAGGATATGACCCTGAAAATAAGTCGGAATCAAGGAATCGATTGCCGTCAGGTTCGATCCGAATCTCGAAGTGGTCTCGAATCCTCATCTTTTGCCGGCAAACACTACCCTCCAAGGAATTCAGGGTTCCGACCTCCGGATCGACCTTTTCCGTTGGCCGTCGCCATCGAAGCCTGCATACGCCGCAAAAACACCAAAGGACGTCGCTAGGCCGTCGCTAGGCCGTCGCCTGGCCGTCGCTGCGACGTCGCTATGCAATTTTGCGCAATCCGCCCTCGCGACCGTTCCAGAGGACGTCGCCAGGACGCCGCTAGGCCGTCGTTGCGACACCCTCCCCGTTGCCGAAGCGGAGAAAATCCAAACAAGATGGCGGCAAAGTCCATTACTGCAGCCACGGGCCATTTTTGACCCCTTATTGAAGCTTGGCTGGCACTTGCGGGCTACGGAAAATCGGCCGCACCACGTTCCCAGGGCTTCACTATGAACCACTACCCCATTGTTCGCGCCATCGATGTCGGTATCCGAAAGATTCCGGAAACAAGAAATCGAGCGGGGTATAAAGAATCCACCCACAACGCGGGTTGCTTGTTGCAACTCGCCGAGTACCCGACCCTGTATTAGCAAAGGAGGCAATCATGTTGATCGCAAGCACAGCAGACGCCATTCAACTGGCTATCGGCGGCACTATCGGTTTCGCGCTGTCGATCAATCTCGATCGATTCGGCATTTCGCTCCGCGACCCGAAAACACGCTGGCTGGCACTAGCCGCCATCATCATGTTTTCAGCGACTTTCCTGCTGCTTACCGAACCGTTGTTGACCTGATCGGCAAGACTTTTTCAGGCGCCAGACACACTGGCACGGGTGGGCGCCTCTGAGGAAAAAATACGCTCCAGCGTTGCAGGCAGCAATGCGGCGTTGGCTTTGCGGATGGCGGAGTGTCGGGATTTGAGGGCCGCAACTTCGGCTTGCAGGAGACTAAAGGCTTGCTGTGCGGCTAGTGGAGGTATCGGCACTTCGATGGCCATCAGCTTTTCCAGTCCCAAGGTCCGGTTGCGCCCTGCTCCGCCTGGCGACGCTTCGCCTATCTTTAGCATCCCCTCTTCGCTCAGGAAGTAGTAACGCAAGAACTCCGCTGTTGTCAGTTTCTGGCTAGTTTGACAGGTGATGAAGCGGTGGGAACCGAAGCGACCAGCATCTTCGGGTTGGGCGATGGCAATCGCACCTTCCCAGGCGAATACGTTGGAGAACAGGAGATCTCCTGGTTCAATGCGATACAGTCGCTTTGTGCCGACGCCGCTGCCAGACAGTGGTGGCTTGTGGAAGGTGCCTTTTCCGAACGAGCGGATACCCAGCTCGGGATAGCTACCATAGAGGTCGATGGACTGCTCTCTTCGTAACAGCGGCGCCACTTCCGCCATCTTCCGTAGCGGAGCATCGGCGATGGTGTCGCGAAAGCGTAGGGCAAGTAGATGTTCGGCGCCGCGTTCGACGGCATCAAGATGCGCTTCGAGCTGTCGGGTTTTCTCGGCCAGTACATCGAGGCGGGCGACAATAGCTTCCTGTTCTGCAAGCGGGGGGAGTGGAACTTGAATCTGTCCAAGCTTTCCTATTCCCAAAGTTCTGTTTCGTCCCGCTCCCCCAGGTGATGCCTTCAGGATTTTCTCGCGACCTTCGGGGGCAGTCGTCAGATAGAGCTTCAGGTAGGTCGCGTTGACATTGGCTGCATCAACGACGCAGGTAATGAATCGATGAGATCCGAAGCGTCCTGCATCCGCCGTCGAGGCGACCGCAATTGCACCCTCCCAGGCAAACACGTTCGAGAAAACCAAGTCGCCCGGTTCGATCTTGAACAAGCGTTTGGTTCCTACCTGCACACCGGAAATGGCTGGCTTGTGGAACGTCCCTCGGCCAAACGAACGAATGCCCAGTTCGGGATACATCTGATCATGACCGATATCCACAGGGCGGCGAACGATTGGCGCTATATCTCTGAGGGCGACTTTGGGCCAAGCCTTCATGCTCCACTCTCCGCATTGCCACCCCGCGTAGTCCGTCTTGCCTCTAGCTCTTGTCGAGTCCTATCTAATTCCTCCGCCAGCATCCTTTCATCCGGCAACATGGTCTGGTATTCGGCAGCCAATACCTTGTTGGGCAGGCCGTCCAGCGCGTAGCGTGCCTCGTTGCTACCCTTGCTGGCACACAAAATCAGACCTACCGGCGGATTTTCGCCGGGTTTCATCCAGTGCTCGCGGGCGTAGTTGAGGTAAAGGTGCATCTGGCCGGCGTCGGCATGGCTGAACTTGCCGATCTTGAGGTCGATGATCAGCAGACATTTGAGGCGGCGATGGAAGAAGAGCAGATCGACGCGAAACCAGTTGTCGTCAATGCGTAGCCGGCGCTGGCGGCCAACGAAAGCGAAGTCGTCGCCCAGTTCCAGCAGGAAGTCAGCCAAGTGCTGGATCAGCGCCTCTTCCAGGTCGGATTCGGAATACTCGTCCTTGAGGTTCAGGAACTCCAGGACGAATGGATCCTTGATGGCTTGCTCTGGTGTTATCGCATCGTCCGGTTCGGCGATTTCGCCTTTTTCGAGCATCGCAGCTTTGTTTTTCGACAGGGCTGCGCGCTCGTAGAACTGGCTGTTGATTTGACGATCGAGCTGACGCACAGTCCAGCCACAACGTAACGCCTCGGTTTCATAGAAGCTGCGGGCCAGCGGATTGTTGACCGAGAGCAGGCGAACGTAGGCTGACCAGGGCAATGGAAAGGCTTGTGCCAGCGCTGACAGATCCGGAAATTGTCCAGATGTTTTCTGGAGGTTTCCTGCTGCAGCGGATTTCGCAGACAGCATCTGCGAAATCAGGGGGGCAGCCAATTTCGCAGATGTCGTCTGCGAAATTTTCTCGGGTAGCCAGGAAAGATAGAACAGCCGCATCTGCTCCAGGTTGCGTTCGGAATAGCCCCTACCAAAGCGTGCAGATAGGTCGCCCGACAGACGCTTGAGCAGCGCCTGCCCGTATGCCGCCCGTTCCTGCCCACCCTGTTCGAACTCCACAATGCTCCGACCGACCGCCCAATAGGTGGCTGTCATCACTGCATTGACGCTGCGGGCAGCGGCGCGGCGGGCAGCCTCCAGCAGCGCGACGATGTCGGCGTGGACAAGCGCGTAATCGCTCTGGTTGGGAACCGCAGGCGTTGTGGATTCCGTCATGCGTGCACCTCGGCGACCAGCGCCTCAATTTCACCCAGCAGGCGCATTACCTCGGCTTCGTGGCTGCGCATCGAGGCAATCAAATCTTTCGGATCGGCGTGCTCCAGTCCGACCTTGGCATGAGGGTTCTTGATGTCCAGGTTGTAGATGGGCCAATACAGGGCATCGCCTTCAGCCTGGGCGAGCTTGGCAGCTTGCTCACTTGCTTGTTGCCTGGCCTTGAGGTCGCGCTGTTGTTGTTGCAATTTTGCCCTGTTTTTCTCGTCGACCGCGGCAACTGCGCTTTCCGTCTCGCGGATTGCCTTGCCGAGTGCCAGCGCGGCATTTTTCTCCGTATCCGCTTTCTGCCAATGTGGTGTGGCAGCCGCAACCGCGGTGGCGCGCTTGGCGGCGAAGTCGACCTTCCAGGCCTGCGGGCCTTCCTGGCGGTCATTCCACCAAGCCTGAGCTGCGGCGAATTCCTCAAATTGGAGCGGTGCGGTCTTGCTGTATTTCTTGCGGCCTTCGGGCAGCGGCAGTTCGTAGTACCAAATGGTTTCAGTCGGCCCGCCGCGCTCGAAGAACAACAGGTTGGCCGGGATGTCGGTGTACGGTGCAAACACGCCTTGCGGCAAGCGCACGATGGTGTGCAGGCGGAATTCCTTGAGCAACTCTTCCTTGATGACGGCGCTGATGCCGTCGCCAAACAAGGTGCCGTTAGGGACCACCACGGCAGCGCGTCCGCCGCGCGCGGCAGGCTTGCCACCCGACACCGGTGCGCCGGCCACGCGCAGCTTGCGCATGATGTACTGCAGGAAGAGCAGCGCGGTTTCCGCTGTCTGCATGTTGGGTGGGAAGTTGGCCTTGATGCCGACCTCTTCCTCGCCACCGAAGGGCGGGTTGGTGAGGATCACGTCCACACGTTCGCTGTGACCGATTTCGTTGATCCGGCGGTCCAGCGTGTTGCCGTAAGCAATCTGCGGCGCTTCGAGGCCGTGCAGCAGCAGGTTCATCTGCACCAGCATGTAGGGCAACGGCTTGGCTTCCTGGCCGTAGAGTGTGTCACGCTGCAAGGAACGGCGCTGATCTGTGGTGGCGACTTGCCGCACGATATGGTCGTAGGCCTCGACCAAAAAGCCGCCGGTACCGCAGGCCGGGTCGAGCACAGTTTCGCCCAAGCGCGGGTCGGTAACCTGCACCATGAAGCGGACGACCGGGCGCGGCGTGTAGAACTCGCCCGAATCCCCGGCCGCATCGCGCATTTCGCGCAGCATCGACTCGTACAAGTGCGAGAGAGTATGGATTTCCTCGCTGGCGCTGAAGTGGATGCCGTTAATCTTGTTGATGATGTCGCGCAACAGGTAACCGCTGACCATGCGGTTCTGCACGCCCTTGAACACGTTGGCGATAACTTCGCGCTGGCTGCCCTTTTCGCCTTCGCCAGCCAGTCCGCGCAGGTACGAGAACAAGCCCTTGCCGGTGCTGCCATCGGCGCGCACGGTGAATTCCTGGCCGATGAAGGCGAGCAACTCGTCGCCGGTAATGCCGTCCTCGCGCGCAGCCCAGTCGCGCCAGCGATAGGGAGCCTCGATGATGGACTGATAACGCTTGCTGTCGAGTTCGGCTTCTTCCTCATGGACGATTTCGAGATCGTCGAGAAATTTCAGGAACATCACCCAGGTCAGCAGCGGCAGGCGATCCACGTCGCCATTGAGCCCCTTGTCCTTGCGCAGGATCTTGCGGGCAGTGCCGATAAGCGCGGAGAGATTCTCGCGGGTGGTCAGTGGTGCTTTTGCTTGGCGCGGGGCGCGTGATTTCTTTTCTGCGGTGGTGGTGGATGCGGCTTTGGCCATTGGCTTGGTTTCTCGTTATTGGTAGATGGCGGTTTGCAGTCGTGCAACCGCGTCCTTCATGCCGCGCACCCCGCCGAAATGGCGGGCGGCGATCTCGGAGGGACTGCCGTAGCGGTCAAAGGGCTGAACTTTCATCAGGTCAGACAGTGTATTGAATTGGAGGATGCCGCGCTCGATATAGCGTTCGAGCAGCAGTGTCAGGATTTCGCGGGCGGTCTCGCCGTGCCGGGCAAACAGGTCTTGCGCTTGGCGGCGTGCCAGTTCGGCACGCTGGCGACGGGTCAGCAAGGGCGCATTCCAGGCGAGATGGCAAAGGAGGTCGAAGGGGTCGGCATCCGGTTGCTCGCTGCTTGCAGCAAGCTCCTCAAAGCTGATGCCGCGCTCGGTCAGCTCTCGGAGCACTTCGCTGCGCGTATCCGGATTGGCCCAGGCCGATTGCAGTGCTTCGCGCGTCGGGTACAACGTGCGCACGGCACGGCCGGAGTATTCGGTGTATTTGACGACCTGCAGCTTCTTGCCGTCGGTATCCAGGTCATAGACCAGATGGCCGATAACCTCCACTTCGCCGCCGTCGATATAGAACTTTCTGGGCTCTGCGGGCGGCTCGGTGATGAGTACGCCGCAGCCCGGGTCAATTTGCTCCTCAGGCAGTTCGTATTCTGGCGATGGCGCTTCGGGCGTTTCTGGCGCTATATCAGTGATGCCGAGTTGTTCGCCTTCCTCATTGATTGTCACCTCCTCGATGCGAGCAGGCTCACCGTCGAAATCAGGGTCGGCGAAGTGGTGTGTGGCGGTGCCGGTGAAGTCGACGATATTGAAGTACTCCTTCCCGTAATCCACTTTCAGGCGCGTTCCTCGTCCGACGATCTGCTTGAATTCTGAGCGGGAACCGACGACCCGGCCAAGGACCACGTTCTTGACCATCTCGGCATCGACGCCGGTGGTCAGCAGTTGAGAAGTGGTCAGAATGACAGGGGCAGGCTTGTCCACATCCTGAAAGTGCGCCAGATGGGTCAATCCAATCGCGCCTTCATCGGCAGTGACACGACAGACGTAATCCGGGTATTGCCTGACCAGATCGCTATTGAGGTTGAGCAACTCCTGCCGCATTTCTGCGGCATGTTCCTGATCGACGCAGAACACCAGTGTCTTGGCAAAACGGTCAGTGCCTTTCAGAAAATCCGTGAGGTGCCGTGCCATGGCACGGGTTCGCGCGCGCAGGGCGATGACACGTTCAAAATCCTTGGTCTGATATTCCTCGTCCGGTATCTCGCGGCCGTAGCGATCCAGCTCATCCTTACTCGGCCGCCAGCCAGCAGCATCGACGGTGGTAATGACGCGGTGGACCCGATAGGGGGCCAGAAAACCGTCCTCGATGCCCTGCCGCAAGCTGTAGGTGTAAACGGGATTGCCGAAATATTCGTAGCTGTCGCGGGACTCATCGCGCAGCGGCGTTGCGGTCATGCCGAACTGCACGGCCGGCTCGAAATAGTCGAGCACGGCCCGCCAGGCGCTCTCATCCCGACTGGATCCGCGATGGCATTCGTCGATGATGATCAGATCGAAGAAATCAGGCCGATACTGGCGGAAGACGTCCTCGCTGGCGGTGGTCAACGCCTGGTAAATGCCGAAATACATGTCCCGACTCTGGCTGACATCGCCACCGGCAATCTTGTGCCTGGCGTCGCCAAAGGGCGCGAACATCTTGGCCATCGGGTCATCGACCAGAATGTTGCGGTCAGCCAGGAAGAGAATCTTGGGACGACGATATTCGCCAGTGCGGTTCCAGCGGCTGTTCCACAGTTTCCAGCAAATCTGGAAGGCCACACAGGTCTTGCCGGTGCCCGTGGCCAGCGTGGCGAGGATGCGTTTCTGTCCGTGCAGGATCGCTTCTATCACCCGATGAATCGCGATTTGCTGGTAATAGCGGGGCACCTTGCCGGAAACGAGGTTGAATGGCTCCAGCAGATGAGACGCGCCCGCTTCTGGCAATTGGGCTACGACCGTCAGGCGGGCAAACAGTTCGTCGGGCGTGGCGTATCGCTCTACCTCGCGTTCCGTGCCGGAGGTGTAGTCGATTTCGATGATGCGGTGGCCATTCGTTGCGTAGGCGAACTTGAGACCAAGGATTTCAGCGTACTCGCGTGCCTGTTGCACGCCCGTTTCGGCGGGCAACCCACTTTCCTTCGCCTCGACAACGGCAAGGGGATAATCGCGGCGGTAGTAGAGCAGGTAGTCGGCGCGCTTCTGTTTCCCGCGTCGCACCTTGCCGCCTGCGACAATGATGCGGCCATTGGTGAACGTACGCTGCTCCCCGATGGAGTGGGGTGAGGCTGACCAGCCAGCTTCGACCAGGCGGGGCGTGACGAATTCGCGGCAGGTGTCTGCTTCAGTCATCACACTATCTCGGAGTGCATCCCGTTTCATCGTCGCCTCTCAGTCGATCAGAATCTTGAAACTGATTGCCAGCGCGATGGGCTCAATCTCTCGCACATTCTTTTTCAACGCCACCAGGCCGTAGCTTTCCATCATGCGCAGCGTGCGCGACAGGTTGGGTACCAGACGCCCCGTCAACTCGGCCAGCGCTGTCAGCGACTTTGGCTGCTTGTCACGGATCAGGCGCAACAATGCCTGGTTGTCCTCGGATAGCACGGCCGCCATGGTGGCCATTGAGGGAAAGAAGACTGCAGGCGCATCTTCTTGGCCGGCGGGCGCCTCCCGCTCGCCTGGACGACGAATTCCGACAACGCAGCGCTTCATCCCGGATGTCCTGATTTCTTTGGCATAAGTCGGTGATTTTATCAATGTGGCACAAGCGCAGCCACTACCGGGGTGGGAAAGTTTTCCGGAAATGCCATATCCACCCGCGTAAATTTGTTCATGACATCGCAGGAGGTGGCAATGAACTTTTCATACAGGGACTGGATTCGTTTTTTTGATCGACTGGGCATCACCCTGTTCCGTCATGCGTGGTACCCGACGGTTGCATTCGGACTGGGGCAGGCAATTGTCAGCCCGGAAGCCACCTTGCTTGACTGCCTGGCGACTGCTGAGGACGTTCTCGCATTCACTACGACCGCTGCGATGTTCTTCCTTGCCGTTGGCTGGGGAATTGCCCTCGGTGGTGGTGACTAACTGAAGGAGTTGGAAATGAAACTGTTTGGGTGGCTGAATAGCCTGTTTGACGACGCCGATACGACGTATTTTTCCCTGGACCCTTGTGAGTCTGAGTCGACACTCTTCATGGAGGACAGTGTGTCCAATCCGGCGAATGGGTTGCCGATGATCGGGGGAATTGCGGGACTTGATGTCATGGGAAATTCGTATGGCACCGACTCCGTCTGCGCTTCATCTTGGGATAGCACTACCCATGGGTGTGGTATTTCAGATTTTGGCGGAGACTGGTAATGCCAAGCGTGGCGATCATGTAGGCGATTCGGCGAGGAGGCGCTGGCGATTGCCGCCAAAGCATTCGTGAAATGTGCGGCACACTTGGTCTGCGGTTAGTTGGAAGCCAGCAAGTCGACCACATCCACACCCAGTGCATCCGCCAACCGCTCCAGGCCATCCAGCGAAATGTTCGTCACGCAGCGTTCGAGCTGCGACACGTATGTCCGATGGAATTCCGCCAACTCGGCCATCGCCTCCTGACTCAGGCCACGTTCCTTCCGCAAGCGTTTCAGGTTTGCGGCAACGCGTTGGCGCGCTGCCCCCACCGATTGTGTCTTTGTCTCCATAGTGGCATGAAGGGTGAGCGACTACGGGGTTTGTATCTACAGCTCATCGCTCTACTGTTTTTGCATCTCTTTTTGTAGAATGCTTTCTTTTAATGCCATCGTGCTTGGCGCTACCTTATCAGGGGAGATAGACCAAGCGTTATTCAGGAACCACCATGAACCCGCTCCGACTCTTGTCGCCAATGCTGCTTGCGCTCGCCAGTTTGTCTGCCCACGCCCAGAACCCCCTCACCGAAATCGCCGGTTCCACCTTCCGCGAAAAAACGGTCTATGCCGTCTACGACCTGCCCGGTAAAGACCTCAAGGTAGAGGCCATCGAGAGTGCCGCGCTCGATGCCGTTCGCACCTATGCGCGAAACTCACAGGTTCGCCAAGGCATCCCGATGACACCCTTTCCGGAGTATCCCGGCCAAATGACCATCGGTACGCGTAACAGCGGCGGCCCCAAGCCGGACTGTGCCGGCGAGGTGTTCTCCATCGAAGGGCTCGACAAATCGATGGCGAAATACGGGGAGGCAACCTATCACCGCTTTTGTCTATTTCCCTATGCCGGCGGTTACCGCCTCAATTACTTTGCCCTTTATGGACAACAATCCGGTGTCGGGAATGCCAATCCGAATGTGCTGTCCGCCATGCTGGGACGCGCAATGGGCAGCCTGGTCGGACTCGGTGACAGCAGCGTCACTATCAACAAAATGCTGGAGCGCCTGGAGAGCAATTTGCACGATGCCGGGATGAACTACAAGCTGGTGCAACTGCATCCCAAGGACATGACCGGCCGGGTGCTGCTCGAAGACGATCTGGTGCGCCCGACAGCGCCGGCCGTGACCGCATTGCCGCCGTCAGCCGTACCGGTTGCCGTTCAGCCGCAGCCCACCCCGATCAATACCCCGCTCCCCGCGCAGTCTGCGGCAGCGCTGCCCCCGGAACTCGCGCAGTTGCAGCTCGCGATGCAACGGCAAAACGAATTGGTTCGTCAGCAGATGGCGGCCAAGCAGGCAACTCCGAGCGTGCCGAAAAAGCCAAATGCCGCCGATGCGCGCAAGGAACTGACCGCGATGGGTCTCCAGTATTTCAGTCAGGAGCAGTTCATGGCAGCGATTCGTCGCGGGGACAGCATGGCGGTCGATCTCTTCATCACCGGAGGCGGGGTCGACCTCAATGCGGCCACAGCGGGCGCAACGCCACTGAAGATCGCCGAAAGCAGTGGACATAAAGAGATCGTGGCATTGCTCAAGAATGCCGGGGCAAACTAACCGAGAGTCGCCTACCGAGAACCAGAGGCAGGTTTCCTGGAAGCACTATCAAGATGAATATGAACCGACCTATCAGCAAATTTATAGCGCGGCTTTTGCCTGTCGTGCTTTTCGCGCTATCCATGAATGCTTTCTCTGCCGATGAAGTGAAGCAGGCGCCGACTGAACCCAAGCCCGTTGAGGTCAAGCTCGACGTGCACATGAACGT
>Ga0209507_1000714_pt1 | contig 32416 bp, 32 predicted proteins | sample AD_UKC028_MetaG_FD_184414 | JGI IMG/M metagenome (GOLD analysis project Ga0209507, IMG submission 184414) | Active sludge microbial communities of municipal wastewater-treating anaerobic digesters from USA - AD_UKC028_MetaG (SPAdes) (version 2) | ecosystem: Engineered > Bioreactor > Anaerobic >...
GAGGGCGCGCGGCAGGCGCAGTTGGCGGATGATGTCGGCGCCGGGCGCGTCGCGCCCAAGCAGGGCGGCAAGGACGTCGGCCGCCGCGACCGGGATGCTGCCGGCCGCCAGCGCCGCCCAGAAACTCGCCAGTGCCAGCAGCACGAGGATGGCGAGGATCAGGAAGGCACGGCGGCGGTTGGGCATCAGCAATTACCTGAGTGTATAGCGTAGGCCGACAAATGCATTGAACCCTGCAGTGGCGTAATCGAGAACTTGTTCGTAATTGCGGTCGAACAGGTTGTTGACGCGGGTGAATGCTGTCCAGTTTCGGTCAATGTGGTAAGCGCCATAAAGGTTGAAGATGGCATAACCGGCAACCTTGTTGGTGTTGGCGGCATCGTCGTAGCGATAGTCGCTGGCCTGCATCTCGACGCGCCATTCGTAGGGCCCGGTTGCCTGGCCTAGCGCCAGCATACCGAATTGCTTGGAGCGTCTCGGCAGGAGTTTGTCGCTGTCCTCATTGCGTGGGTCGACATAATCGTAGGATGCGCTCAGGATAAAGTCGCCAATACGGCCGTTGTAGGCCAGTGTTCCACCTTTTATCAAGGCACTAGAGACGTTGACCATTGTCGAGTTGAAAGTAACCGGATCCATCTCAAATGAAATCAGGTCGTCCACGCTGTTACGGTAAACCGTGAGCGAAACGTGTTGCCGAGCCGATTCCCAGTGAACGGCTGCCTCGGTATTGCGCGAGGTCTCCGGTTTCAGGTTGGGATTCCCTTGGAATCCCCAGGTGAGCGGAAAATACAAATCGTTGAAGGTTGGCGCCTTGAAGGCGGTGCCATAGCCAATGTTGGCCCGCCATGCCGGGGTGAATTGATATCCATAGGCAACCGACCCGGTAGTTTTGTCACCGAATTGCGAGTTGTCATCGTTGCGCACGTTAGCCTGAAAGCTGTTCGCGCCGAATTGCCCACGCCAGCCCAGCAAGGCTGAATTGATGCTGCGCGAGATCACGCTATAGGCTGTTGTACTTTCCACATCCTGTTCCAGACGTTCCAGGGCGGCGAGGAAGGTTCCATACGGCGAGCTTATATCGTTTTGCCAGAGATACTGGTTTTGTGCCGTGCGGAACTTGCTGGAGCGTACGCCATCCGTAAGGTTGTCCGAGTCGTCTACAGAGCGGCCGGCGCGTAGCGTGCTTTTCCAGTTTGCCGTCAGTGCGTTCCGTAGATAGGCGTTATAGCTCGAAAGCGTCTGTTTGTTGCTGTCATCGGTCATGGCGCCGGCGTCATAATCATTTTCGCCATTGCTGTAAAAGACGTTCACCCCGGCCTCGTTATCCTTGTCGAACGCGTAGGCCAGATTGCCGCTAACGCTGTTCTGGCGAAAGCCATCGCGGTCCGGGTTATATGAAAAATTTTTTGGGTTTCTAATGCTGTTGAAGCCTTGGGTGTATTCAGTCGCCGCATTGAGGGCATAGCGCCAGTTTTCCGTGCCACCGGTGAATCCGCCGCTTGCCTTGTACGTGTTATACGATCCGCCACCGACTTCAAAATAAGGTGTGAATGGTCCGCTTCCCTTGCGTGTAAATACCTGAACAACCCCCCCGATGGCATCGGCACCATAAAGGGACGAGGCCGGGCCACGCAGAATTTCGATACGCTCGACCTGGCTGCTTGGAATGCGCGACCAAGTGGGGCTACCTGTGGTCGCGGAGCCAACGCGCATGCCGTCGATAAGGAGGATGACCTGATTGCTGTTTGTTCCGCGCATGAACAAACTTGAATTTGCCCCCGGGGCGCCGCTCGTGTTGGCCTGGATGCCCGGTTGGCGGCCGAGAATTTCTTCGAGCGTGGATTGCCCGGCGGCGTCGATGTCTTCCCTGTTGACGACCGAAACGTCGGAAAGCAATTCGGATGTCCGGGCGGGTTGGCGTGTTGCCGTAACAAATATCGTGTCAAGCGAGGCGGATTCTTCCTGAGCATGCGCCGATGAAAGGATGGCGACGGATAGCGCCGCGGCGAGCGGCGTGAGACGTGGATTCATGATTCTCCCTTTCCCGGCTGGCGTCCCCGCATGCCGGAATGACTGAAAAGGAAGCACTGGGAGAATGAACGCAGGTCAAGGCCCGGTACCACACCCCCGTGGCACTTCCGCTGGTTTGTCCCAGGCCGGTATCCGGGCTCGCAAGTCTTGACGCGCCGCCTTCCCAGGGAGAACCCAGTGGCGTTGTGGCGCGTCCGCACTTGCTTACCGTTGCGGGGGCAGCAGCGGATTTGTCTCCTTGGAGACGCACCGCTTTCCCGTTTAACCGCGGTTGGAGAATCCTTCCGCAGCACCTGACACGGCGCGCATTCTACATCGGCAGTTGTTGCATTGCATCAGGAGATTCGTCGGCGGGTGTAGATAAACCACTTTCAGAATAAAGGCTTAGTCCTTGACCATGCGCTGTTTTAGCCTCTATAGTGCGCGCCATGAACAAGCATCTTGAAGAGCTCGAAGCCAAGATCGAACAAGTCGTCGCCCTGGTTCACCAGTTGCGCGCCGAAAACGATGTGCTGAAAAATCAGATCGCGGAAGCAGAAGCCGAGCGTTTGCACCTGCGCCAGTCGATGACGGTCGCCCGTGAGCGTCTCGAGGCGCTGATGGACAAGTTGCCCGAGGATGCCTGAGATGAGTGCAGAACCAAATTTCCTCGACGTCAGGATCATGGGCCGCGAATACCGCGTGGCCTGCACGCCGGAAGAACGTGACGGCCTGCTGGCGGCCGTCGAACTGGTCGATCAAAAGATGCGCGAAATCGCCCAGCGCACGAAGAGCACCATCGCCGAACGTGTGGCCGTCATGGCTGCCCTCAACATCGCGCACGAATACCTTGCATCACCGTCAGTCTCAGCCGAAAAAGAAGTCGATTACGCAGTTGATACTTCCGATGCAAAGCGTAGAATCGCCGATATGGGAGCACGAATCAGTACCGTGCTTGCGCCCCAGCAGCAACTGGACTTGTAGTCATTTTCTGCTGACCCCGGCGCCGCCCGCCGAGCGTCCCCTGCGGTGTTTGTTAAGGCCATGATTCCTTGAACCAATGCTAATTGGCATCGGTTGCCGACCATTGAAACCGTTGTTGTGCGCCCTCTTCTTCGAGAGTGCCTGATGCGGAAGGAAAGCAGCCACTCTGGACTCAGGTTCAGGATGCCGGCCTGACGGCACTTGCGGGGGCCATTCTTCTGGATGATCCGATGAGAACCCTGTTTACCGTTCTGCTGCCGGGGTTTGTCCTGGTCGCCTGCGCCAGCGGCAACAGGCTTGCCATGACAATCACGATCGGGGTCAGATGAAGCCGCTGTCAGGAGTCGATAACCTGTTCCTGCATATGGAGCAGGGCAATCAATACATGCATGTCGCCGGATTGGGCATCTATGATCCGTCCACCGCGCCGGGCGGCAAGGTTCGCTTCAAGCAAATTCTGAATTTCTTCGCCAACCGGCTGGACAGCGCCAAGGTTTTTCGCCGGCGACTGGTGTCCGCGCCGCTCGGACTCGACCGGCCTTACTGGATCGATGATGGCGAAATCGATACCGAATACCATGTTCGCCACATCGCCTTGCCCCAGCCCGGCGACTGGCGCCAACTGATGATCCAGATGGCGCGCATCCATTCGCGTCCGCTGGATCGCAGCCGGCCGCTCTGGGAAGCCTACGTCATCGAGGGGCTCGACAATATTCCCGGTATCGCCAAGGGCAGTTTCGCCCTCTATGTAAAGTTTCACCACGCCGGGGTCGACGGCGAAGGGGGCGCCGAAATCGTCAGGGCCATCCATTCCCTGTCCGCCGAACTTGCGGAGACGCCGCTTGGCGAGCAGGCCGTGTTCGCGGACCGCGAGCCGTCGGCGCTTGAACTGTATTCGCGCGCGCTCGCCAACCGGACGCGTCAGGCGCTCGACGCCGCCCGGCTGGCTGCCAGTCTGGGCGGACGCGCGGCACTGGCCGGCAAGGATCTGGTGACTTCGGGGAAGGCGCTCGAGATCACCCGGAGCCTGATCGCCAAGCATTTCGGCGGATCCGGTAGTGGCGACAGCAAGATGCCGGGCGATCTTGCAGGGCGCAAGCCGCGGACGCGATTCGATCTTCCGATATCGGCGCATCGAGTGGTCGACGCGGTGGGGATTTCGCTGGCCGATTGCCAGACCATCCGCCAGCATATCGACGACATCACGATCAACGATATCTTCATGGCCACCACCGGCGGCGCAATCCGCAAGTATCTCGAGCGCAAGGGCGAATTGCCGGCGCGCACGCTGAACGCCATGGTGCCGATGTCGACGCGCGGTGGCAACAAGGCGATGGATGCCGGCAACCAGTTCGGCATGGCGCCGATGGCCTTGCGGACGGATATTGCCGACCCGGTCGAGCGCGTGCTGGCGATCAGGCGCGGCACGACCAAAACCAAGGCGGCGACCTCGGCGCTGGGCAAGGATCTGGCGGCGAAGCTGGTGCAGGTGATTCCGGCGGTCGCGGCGGAGCAGCTGGTGCGCCTCGGCATTGTCTCGCTGTGTAACGTGACCGTTTCCAATGTCCGCGGGCCCGACCTTCCGCTCTACATGGCCGGGGCGCAGCTGGAACTGTTCCTTGCCGTGTCGATCGTGTTCGACGGCATCGGGCTCAATGTGACCGGTTTCAGCTACAACGGCACCTTGTGGGTCTGCTTCGTCGCCTGCCGTGACATGCTGCCCGACCCGGAAGAATTCCGTAACTGCCTCGAGGAAAGTTTCGCCGAACTGCTGTCCGGGGCGCTGGCGCACGGAAAAAAGCCGGCCGCCGCCGCTACCAAGCGTAAACCGGCCGCGGCAAAGCGCGGCCGGGCGGCTGCGGAAAAGGCACCGGCACGCCCCGGCCGGAAAGCCGCGAGCGCCATGGCAGTGCCGGAAGAGGGCGCCGCGGTCGCGCCACGGCCGGCAAAGAAGGCAAGAGCATCGAGGGTGGCCAGGCCGCCCAAGCCGTAAGGCAAATTTCTGGAATCATCGGCATGGCCATTTTGTGGATTGCGGCATACCTTGCTCTCGGCGCCTTCGCCGGCGTTTTCGCCGGCATGCTGGGGATCGGCGGCGGACTCGTGCTGGTTCCCGCGCTGACGCTTATGTTTGCGGCGCAGGCGCAATTTCCGGCCGGTGAAACCTTGCACCTGGCGCTGGGAACCTCCATGGCGAGCATCATCTTCACGGCAATCGCCAGCATCCGCACCCACCATCGCCATGGGGCGATCCTGTGGGATCTTGTCAAGACCATCACGCCCGGGATACTCCTCGGTACCGGCCTGGGCACGCTGGTTGCGGCAAATGTGCCGACCCGGCCGCTGGCGGTATTCTTTACCTTATTCGTGTGCATCGTGGCCGTGCAGTTGGCCCTGAATCTCAAGCCGAAATCGACGCGTGAACTACCCGGGCCGGTGGGGGTCGCCGGCGTCGGCTTGGGGATCGGGGTTCTGTCGTCGCTGGTGGCCATCGGCGGCGGTTCGCTGACGGTACCGTTCCTGACCTGGTGCAACGTGCGGATCCAGCAGGCCATCGGCACTTCGGCGGCGGTCGGCTTGCCGATTGCCATCGGCGGAACGTTGGGCTACGTGTTCAACGGCTGGGGCAAGGCGGGGTTGCCGGCAGGCAGCCTGGGTTATGTCTATCTGCCGGCCTTGGCGATACTGGTGGCGGCGACGATGGTTACGGCGCCGTTCGGTGCGCGATTGGCGCACCGACTGCCGGTGGCGACCTTGAAGCGGATTTTCGCGGGACTGCTGATCCTGCTTGCCGCAAAAATGCTGTGGAACCTGTTCAGCGTGCCTTGAAAGCGGGTTTGCGCTTTTCGAAGAAGGCGGCGAGGCCTTCCTTGTAGTCGTCGGTGTCGAGGAAGACGAAGGAGGCGGCTTTTTCTTCGTCGTCCAACGGCTTGCCGCTTTGCAGGCGGCGAATCCACTGCTTGTGCCAAGAGGCAACCAGCGGGGCACCAGCGCAGATGCGGCGGGCCGTGGCGTAGGCTTCGTCCACGACCTGGCTGTCGGGCGCGATGCGGGTGACGAGGCCTTTTTCATAGGCTTCGGCAGCACTGAGAATCCGGCCCTCGAGCAGGATTTCCTTCATCACGGCGGCGCCGGCCAGCTTGAGCAGGCCTTCCATCTCGCCGGGATACATCGAGAAGCCGAGCCGGTTGATCGGCGCGCCGAAGCGGGCCGATTCGTTGCAGATGCGCAGGTCGCAGGCGCCGGCGATTTCCAGCCCGCCGCCGATGCAGGCGCCCTGAATCAGCGCCACCGTCGGCTGCGGGCAATCGGCGATGGCATGCAGCGCCACGGCTACCCGCCCGTGATAGTGCAAGGCTTGTTCAAGCGTGGCGCGGGCGGTGAGGAATTCCTCGAGGTCGCCGCCGGCGGCGAAGGCATCACCGCCCGCTCCGCGCAGCACGATGCAGCGGATGTCGCGGTCGACCGACAATGCGGCCATGTTTTCGGCGAGTTGCAACCACATGCCGAGGTCGATCGCGTTCAGCTTGCCGGGATTGTTCAGCGTCAGGGTGGCGATTTCGCCGCTGCGGGAGAGGTCGACGGTGTTCATGAGCGTTGTTGGTTGGTGACTGCGCCCCGTCCCGCCAGGGGATTTGAGCCCAAGGCCCCGTCGGCTTCGCGGCACAGGAAGTGTTCTTGGGGTGCGACAGTCGACAGTCCGATTTGTCAGGCCGTCTTGGCTCCCTTGGGGTCCATCTTGATCAGGGCATCGTGACCTGAAAGCAGATGTTCGTGCATCAGCGCTTCGGCCTTGACGGGGTCGCCGGCCTTGAAGGCGGCCATGACGGCACGGTGCTCGTCCAGCGATTGTTGCAAACGTCCCTCGATCGACAGGGAGTGCAGGCGGCACAATTTGAGTACCTTGCGCAGATCCTGAATCACCGAGAGCATCCAGCGGTTGCCAGCCAGTTCCTGAATCCGGAAATGGAATTCCTGATTGGCCTCGAAGAAGGCGTCGATACGACTGTCGCGCGCAGCCGCTTCGAGGCGCATATGGATGTCGTCGAGCGCCGCGATATCGGCCGGACTTGCCTTGCGAACCGCGTCTCCGGCGCCGCGCCCTTCGAGCATGGCCATCAGCGGAAAGATGTCGTCGAGATCCTGTCGCGAGATTTCGGTCACGTAGCAACCACGGCGCGGCTTGAGTTCGACCAGACCTTCCGAGGCCAGAACCTTGAGCGCCTCGCGCAGCGGCGTGCGCGATATCCCGTACTGGTCGGCGAGTTTCTTCTCGTCGATCCAGTCACCCGGCATCAATTCATGGGCGAAGATGCGCTGGCGCAAACGTTCCGCCACTTCCTGATAAAGGGCGGTAGGGGCAATTCGGGTCATATTCTTGGTGTGGTGATAACGGACAAGCCCGTACTTTGCAGACTTGCTTCCATAATTATGGATACAGTATTATGTAAGACTTGGTATGTCAAGCCGAGGCCGGAAGCGTAGAATTTTCAATTCTGCATCTTGGATCTCAAGAAATCGAATCAGCAAGGGGTGCGTCATGTCCGAAAAATTTTTAGATTCCAGCAGTCTGGACGCATGGGAGAAAGCGGCCGCGAAGCACTCCCCGGGCGGTGACGTCAAGAACCTGAACTGGAATACCCCTGAGGGCCTGGCCGTCAAGCCGCTGTATACGAAGGCCGATGTAGCAGGCCTCGAGTTCGCCGACACCCTGCCCGGCTTCGCGCCCTACCTGCGCGGGCCGCAGCCGACGATGTACGCGGTCAAACCGTGGACCATCCGTCAGTACGCCGGCTTCTCCACCGCCGAAGCCTCCAATGCCTTCTACCGCAAGGCGCTGGCTGCCGGCGGACAGGGCGTCTCCGTCGCTTTCGATCTGGCGACGCACCGCGGTTACGATTCCGACAATCAGCGCGTCCTTGGCGACGTTGGCAAGGCCGGCGTGGCGATCGACTCGGTCGAGGACATGAAGATCCTCTTCGACAGCATCCCGCTTGACAAGGTGTCTGTGTCAATGACGATGAACGGTGCAGTGCTGCCGATTCTCGCCGGCTACATCGTCGCTGCCGAGGAGCAGGGCGTCTCGCAGGACAAGCTGTCCGGCACCATCCAGAACGACATCCTCAAAGAGTTCATGGTGCGGAATACCTATATTTATCCGCCCAAACCGTCGATGAAGATCATCGCCGACATCTTCGGCTATACCGCGCAGCATATGCCGAAGTTCAACTCGATCTCGATTTCCGGTTACCACATCCAGGAAGCCGGCGCCAACCAGGCCATCGAACTGGCCTTCACGCTGGCCGACGGCATGGAATACGTGCGCACCGGCGTCGCTTCAGGCATGGACGTCGACACCTTCGCTGGCCGTTTGTCCTTCTTCTGGGCAGTGGGCATGAATTTCTATCTTGAAATTGCCAAGATGCGCGCCGGCCGTTTGTTGTGGCACCGCATTATGACCAAGTTCAATGCCAAGAGCCCGAAGTCGATGATGCTGCGCACGCACAGCCAGACCTCCGGCTGGTCGCTGACCGAGCAGGATCCGTACAACAACGTCGTGCGTACCACCATCGAAGCGATGGCGGCCGTCTTCGGCGGCACCCAGTCGCTGCACACCAATGCGCTCGACGAAGCCATCGCGCTGCCGACCGAGTTCTCCTCACGCATCGCCCGCAACACGCAGCTGATCATCCAGGAAGAAACCCACATCACCAACGTCGTCGACCCGTGGGCCGGCTCCTACATGATGGAAAAGCTCACGCAGGACATGGCCGACAAGGCCTGGGGCATCATCGAGGAAATCGAGGCCATGGGTGGCATGACCAAGGCGGTTGAATCGGGCTGGGCCAAGATGCAGATCGAAACCTGCGCCGCCGACAAGCAGGCGCGCATCGACTCCGGCAAGGATGTCATCGTCGGCGTCAACAAGTACAAACTGGCCAAGCAGGACGCGATTGACATCCTCGATATCGACAATCACGCCGTGCGTGATTCGCAGATCGCCCGCCTCAAGAATATTCGCGCCAGCCGCGATAGCGCCGCGGTTTTGGCCGCTTTGGAGGCGTTGACCGCAGCAGCCGAGTCCGGTCAGGGAAATTTGCTCGATTTGACCGTCAAGGCGATGCGCCTGCGCGCCACGGTCGGTGAAGTGTCCGATGCGCTGGAAAAGATTTTCGGTCGTTTCCGCGCCAACAACCAGACTATTTCCGGTGTCTACGGAGGCGTCGTCGAAGGTATGGAAAGCTGGGAAAGCATCAAGGCCGATATCGCGAAATTCGCCGAACAAGAGGGTCGTCGTCCGCGCATCATGATCGCCAAGCTCGGCCAGGATGGTCACGATCGCGGCGCCAAGGTGGTGGCCACCGCCTTTGCCGACCTTGGTTTCGACATCGACATGGGACCGCTGTTCCAGACTCCGGAAGAGGCTGCCCGCCAGGCCATCGAGAACGATGTGCACGCCATTGGCGTCTCCTCGCTTGCTGCCGGCCACAAGACCCTGCTGCCTGAACTGGTCAAGTCGCTGAAGGCGCAGGGCGCCGACGACATCATCGTCTTTGCCGGCGGCGTCATCCCGGCGCAGGATTACGATTACCTCTACAACGCCGGGGCCAAAGCCATTTTCGGGCCGGGTACGCGGATCGAGGATTCGGCGGTCAAGGTTCTGGCTGAAATCCGCAAGGCCCGCAGTCAATCCAGTTAATGAACCTGAGCGAGACTTCCGTGTTGGCTCAACAGCTGACAGTGGCTGACCAGGCGCTGGTGGATGGCGTGCTGGCCGGTCAGCGCAGGTCGCTGGCCAAGGCGATTACCCTGATCGAATCGACACGGCCCGATCACCAGCAGCGCGCCCAGCAGGTACTGAACGCCCTGTTGCCGAGCACCGGCAAGGCGATCCGCATCGGCATCTCCGGTGTGCCGGGAGCGGGCAAATCGACCTTCATCGAGGTGCTCGGGATCTGGCTCATCGAGCAGGGCAAAAAACTGGCGGTGCTGGCGGTCGACCCCTCGTCGTCGGTATCCGGTGGCTCGATCCTCGGCGACAAGACCCGCATGGAAATGCTCAGCCAGCGCGAGGAAGCCTTCATTCGGCCAAGTCCGTCGGCCGGTTCGCTTGGCGGCGTCGCCGAGAAAACGCGCGAAGCCATGCTGCTCTGTGAAGCTTCCGGCTACGACGTGATCATCATCGAAACCGTTGGTGTCGGCCAGTCGGAAACGACGGTCGCCGGCATGGTCGATATGTTCTGCCTGCTGCAATTGCCCAATGCCGGCGATGACCTGCAGGCGATCAAGAAGGGCATCGTCGAGATCGCCGACATGGTGGTCATCAACAAGGCCGACATTGACCGTCAGGCGACCGCTGTCGTCCGCGCCCAGTGGCGCAATGCCCTGCACATGCTGCGTCCGGCCTCGCCCAACTGGGCGCCGCCGGTGATCACGCTGAGTGCCCTGCACAAGGAAGGTATTGCCGATTTCTGGGAACAGGTCGAGAAATTCCAGGCTGCGCTCAAGCCGACCGGCGAGTTTGCCGCCAAGCGCCAGCATCAGGCGCTGTCGTGGATGTGGCAGATGATCGACTCCGGCCTGCGCCAGTATTTCCGCCATCACTCGCGCGTCCGTGCAAGTTTGCCTGCCCTTACCCAGTCCGTCGAGCAGGGCCGTACGACCCCGGCCGCCGCAGCCCATGCGCTGCTCGATTATCTGAAACACTGAATCAGCCGACCCGCCATAGCCAGGGAGTTTTCCATGCACGACATCATCCGCCAGCTCGAAAAAAAACGTGAAATGGCCCGCCTCGGCGGTGGCCAGAAGCGTATCGACAGTCAGCACGCCAAGGGCAAACTGACCGCCCGCGAACGCATCGAGTTGCTGTTCGATCCGGATTCCTTCGAGGAATGGGACATGTTCAAGGAACATCGCTGCACCGATTTCGGCATGGATCAGGCCGAGAAGATTCCCGGCGACGGCGTCGTCATTGGCTACGGCACCATCAACGGCCGCCTGGTTTTCGTCTTTTCGCAGGATTTCACCGTGTTCGGCGGCTCGCTGTCCGAAACCCATGCCGAGAAGATCTGTAAGGTGATGGACCATGCGATCAAGGTCGGGGCACCGGTGATCGGCCTCAACGACTCGGGCGGCGCGCGCATCCAGGAAGGCGTCGCTTCCCTGGGTGGCTACGCCGACGTCTTCCAGCGCAACGTGATGGCCTCCGGCGTCGTGCCGCAGATTTCCATGATCATGGGTCCCTGTGCCGGTGGCGCGGTCTACTCGCCGTCGATGACCGATTTCATCTTCATGGTCAAGGACTCGTCCTACATGTTCGTGACCGGCCCGGAAGTGGTCAGGACCGTCACTCATGAAGAAGTTACCGCCGAGGAACTGGGCGGCGCGGTCACCCATACCAGCAAGTCCGGCGTCGCCGACCTGGCCTTCGAGAACGACGTCGAAGCGCTCGCCATGCTGCGCCGCTTCATGAATTTCCTGCCGGCCAGCAACAAGGAAAAGCCGCCGGTCATGCCGACCAACGATCCGGTCGGTCGCATGGATTTCTCGCTCGATACCCTAGTGCCGGACAGCGCCAACAAGGCCTATGACATGAAGGAACTGCTGATCAAGGTGGTCGATGACAACGACTTCTTCGAACTGCAGGCCGACTACGCCAAGAACATCATCATCGGATTTGGCCGAATGGATGGACATCCGGTCGGCATCGTCGCCAACCAACCGCTGGTGCTGGCTGGCTGCCTGGACATCAAGTCCTCGATCAAGGCTGCCCGTTTCGTCCGCTTCTGCGATGCCTTCAACATTCCGGTGGTCACCTTCGTCGATGTGCCGGGCTTCATGCCGGGCACCACGCAGGAATACGGCGGCATCATCAAGCACGGCGCCAAGTTGCTCTACGCCTATGCCGAATGTACCGTGCCCAAGGTCACCGTGATTACCCGCAAGGCTTATGGTGGCGCTTACGACGTGATGTCGTCCAAGCATCTGCGCGGCGACGTCAATCTCGCCTGGCCGTCGGCCGAAATCGCCGTCATGGGCCCGAAGGGGGCGGTCGAGATCATTTTCCGCGAGGAAAAGAGCGATACCGCCAAGTTGGCCGAGCGCGAAGCCGAGTACAAGGCAAAATTCGCCAATCCGTTCGTGGCCGGCGCCCGCGGCTTCATCGACGATGTCATCATGCCGCACAACACGCGCAAGCGGATCGCCCGCTCGCTGGCCATGTTGCGCGACAAGAAACTCGACAACCCGTGGCGCAAGCACGGCAACATTCCTCTGTGAGGATGCCATGTCCTTGGTAAAGAAACTCATGCCTGCGCAACTGGAAAACGTGTCGGAGCATCCCGAGGTCGAGTGTACGTACGCCATTGTGTTGGATGCAGCTGGATCACGTCACCTCCAGATCGACACCTATGATTCCAAGTCCCGCCAGATTCTGGGGAAGAAAAGCCAGAGCCTGAGGTTCTCGCCCGAGGCAATCGAGCAGTTGAAACAGATCATTTCTGAAAGCGGATTCTGAATATGTTTACGAAAATCCTGATCGCGAACCGCGGCGACCAGCCGCACAGCGGCGCAGCAGCGCAGCCAAATTGCCTTGCACGCAAAGCGTGCTCAGGCGATTTCTCCCCGGAGGTGAAGCACAATGTTTAACAAGATCCTGATCGCGAACCGGGGAGAAATCGCCTGCCGCGTCATCAAGACCGCCCGCAAGATGGGCATCGCCACCGTTGCCGTCTATTCCGAGGCCGACAAGGATGCGCTTCATGTCGACCTCGCTGACGAAGCCGTCTGTATCGGCCCGGCCGCCTCGAAAGAGTCGTATCTGGTCATGGACAAGATCATCGCTGCCTGCAAGCAGACCGGTGCTCAGGCTGTCCATCCGGGTTACGGCTTCCTGTCCGAGAACGCCGAGTTCTCGCGCCGTCTGGAAGAAGAAGGCATCAAGTTCATCGGCCCGAAACACTACTCGGTCGGCAAGATGGGCGACAAGATCGAGTCCAAGAAGCTGGCGCTCGAAGCCAAGGTCAATACCATCCCGGGTTACAACGAGGCCATTTCCGGCCCCGATGAAGCGGTCAAGATCGCCCAAGGCATCGGTTATCCGGTCATGATCAAGGCATCGGCTGGCGGCGGCGGCAAGGGCCTGCGCGTCGCCTTCAACGACAAGGAAGCGCACGAAGGTTTCACCTCCTGCGTCAATGAAGCCAAGAACGCTTTCGGCGATGACCGCGTCTTCATCGAAAAATACGTCCTGGAACCGCGCCACATCGAAATTCAGGTGTTGGGCGATTCCTTCGGTAACTACGTTTACCTGAACGAACGTGATTGCTCGATCCAGCGCCGTCACCAGAAGGTTATCGAAGAGGCGCCGTCGCCCTTCGTCGATTCGGCCATGCGCAAGGCCATGGGCGAACAGGCTGTCGCCTTGGCCCGTGCCGTGCAGTACGAATCGGCCGGTACGGTCGAGTTCGTCGTTGGCGCCGACAAGAGCTTCTACTTCCTGGAAATGAACACCCGTCTGCAGGTGGAGCATCCGGTCACCGAACTGATCACCGGCGTCGACCTCGTCGAACTGATGATCCGCGTCGCAGCCGGTGAAAAGCTGCCGCTGACGCAGGATCAGGTCCAGCTCAACGGCTGGTCCATGGAATGCCGGATCAACGCCGAAGACCCGTTCCGCGGCTTCCTGCCATCCACCGGTCGCTTGGTCAAGTTCCAGCCGCCGACGGAAGTGCCGGGCCAGGTGCGGGTCGATACCGGTGTCTACGACGGCGGCGAAATCTCGATGTTCTACGACTCGATGATCGCCAAGCTGATCGTGCATGGCGCCACCCGCGAGCAGGCCATCGCCCGCATGCGCGACGCGCTGAACGCCTTTGTCATTCGCGGCATTTCCTCGAACATCCCGTTCCAGGCGGCGCTGATGCAGCATCCGCGCTTCCAGTCCGGCAACTTCAACACCGGCTTCATCGCCGAGGAATACCCGAAAGGTTTCGACGCCTCGATGGTGCCGCACGACGATCCGGCGTTGCTGGTGTCGGTCGCCGCCTACGTCTATCGCGCCTACACCGACCGTGGCGCTTCCGTGTCCGGCCAGTTGCAGGGCCATGAGCGCATTGTCGGCGACCACTGGTGCGTGGTGCGCCTGAACCCGAACGGCAACGAGAGGCACATGGTTGTTGCCCGTCCGGTGCCCGGCGGCTATCACATCGAGTACAAGGGCGAGACCTACGAGATCCTGTCCGACTGGAAGCTCGGTCAGTCGCTGTTCAACGGTACTTGCAACGGTGAGGAATTCACGCTGCAGGTCGAGCGCCACAAGACGAAGTACTCGTTATTCCACTGGGGCACCCGTGCCGACTTCATGGTGATGAGCGCCCGCGCCGCCGAACTGCTGTCCCTGATGCCCGAGAAGCCGGCGCCCGACCTGTCCAAGTTCCTGCTCTCGCCGATGCCCGGCCTGCTCCGCGAAGTGGCGGTCAAGGTCGGTCAGGAGGTCAAGGCCGGCGAGAAACTGGCGGTCATCGAAGCGATGAAGATGGAAAACATCCTCAAGGCCGACCAGGACTGCAAGGTCAGGAAGATTTCGGCGGCCGCCGGCGAAAGCCTGTCGGTGGATCAGGTCATCATCGAGTTCGAGTAACGGGCTTTATTGCTTGATCCGGCAGGCGAGGAGAACGAAGTCGGTGCCCCGTTCCACGACTTCGGCGGGTATCAGCTCCTCGAGCGACAGATCGGTGAGTTCGAGGGTGACGCCGAGCCGTACACCGGCATCGGCGGGCACGATCAACGAGTAAGCTTCGCCGTGCCTGAGCAGGAATGCCGGCACGCGGACCAGCTTGGTGCCTTTCGGGGCAAAGCGCTTGAGATTGCCGGCCTCGGCGCTGTCGTCATACCATGACAACTGTGCCGAGAGCGCACCGTCGGCATCGCATTGCAGGCTGGACATGACGCCAAGCCGCGACTTGCCACCGACATGCGCGGCAACGAGGCACGGCGCGAGCAGCCGGGAATCGCTGGCCTTCGGCGCGCGCGTGGCGCGGCCGTTGAGGAGCGTCCACGGCTCGCTGTCGACTTTCAGCCGTTTCTTGCTGGTGGGCAACTCTGAAACCTGGTCACGGCCGAAAATCGCCATTCGCTGGTAGTTGACCGCGCCCCCGCTGTCGCCCAGGCCGGCCGCCGGATTGAGAAGCCGGTTGTTCAGCACCGCGTAGGCATTTTCAGCGCCGAAGACCAGTTCGAGTTCGCCCTTTTCGCTCGCGATGCGCTTTTTGCGACGATAGAGGTGTTGTTCGAGATCCTTGAGCAGGCGGATAGCCGCAGCGGCGGATAGCGTGCGTCCGAGTTTCAGCGCTTCCGGCGACTCGCCAGATTCCAGAAGCTTGATGCGCTGGGCAAGCTTGTGTGCGACCGAGCGCAGGTTGAGATAATGCGGAATGTTGGTCGGCAGGTCGCTGCCGAGGAGCTGCGCCAGGTCGAGCCGGTAGGTTTCCTTCGTATCGGGCGCCTCGTTCTGGAAGCTGAGCAGTTCGCGCCAGCGGCTGAAAGCGCGATTGACGACTGGCAACTGGCCGGCCGTCAGGTGGTAGGGGTCGACGGCGCTCATCAGGAAGGCCCAGGCCAGTTGCCCGGAAATGCCGCCCTTGCCATATTTCGGGAAATCCGGATCGGCCACCGGCTTGCCCAGGATGCTGTTGAGTTCCGCTGCGGCGAGCACCGCAACAAGCAATTGATCGAGCAGCTGCGGGCACGTCCGGGCGGCCAGAAAATGGCAATACTGGGCCATCCGGAAAGCGGTGGCGGCCCGATGCAGCGGCAGAGCGCGGTTGGCCGGCGTGCATTGCGGCACAAGGCGCAGGTAGGCAATGCCGAGTCGTGCCCAGAGCTGGTGAGTGATTTCGAAGGTGCTCGTTTCGCCCGCCGTCATCGGCAGGGCTTTACGCGTGAATTGCTCTTCGAGTGCGGGCTGAAGCGGAACGGCGGCGGAGCGCAGCAGGTTGAGCAGGGTGACTGCCTGGGCGGCGGGGATGGAAGCACCGTCGATCGCCTGGATCTGTTCGAGTAGCGCGGAAAAAACCGCAAGTGGCGGCGCCGATCCCTGTGCGCCAAGCCAGGCTTGCGCCGACGCGGCATCCTTGAAAGCCGGCGCAATATCGTGGCGGGGTTCGGGCAGGCGGAGCCAATGCATGGCGGATCCTTTCAGATTATGCGGTGACCATGGACGAATTCGAGCATTATCGGTTCGAATCGCTCGCATTGGATCACGAATTTCGCCATCATGCAGCGCCTTGTGGCGCCGAGCCCTTCAATCTCAGCCCTTGACCCGGATTGCCGCGGTCGGGCAGGGGGCCACGCAGGCGCCGCAGCCGGTGCATGCCGCGCTGTCGATGGCCGGCAGCGGGCTGCTGCCCAGGCGGGGCGTGAAGCGGATGGCGCGCACGTCGCAGAAATCGCCGCAGACCCGGCATTCGACACCGTGTTTTGGCAGGCAGGCATCGCCCACCACGGCCTTGTACGGCCACGCCGGCAGTCCTTCGGCGCGGACGAGCGCCAGCGGCCGGCATGCGGTCGCGCATTCGCCGCAGAAAGTACATTCGCGCCGGCTGAAGTCGACGGTGGGGAAACCGCCGTCTCCGGGGACCAGGATGCTCTGCGGGCAAGCGCTCAGGCAATCGCTGCAGCGGGTGCAGCGGTCGACAAAGTCCGTTTCGCGCAAGGCCCATGGCGGCCGGATTTCCGCTCTGGGGCGGGGGTGACCGCGCAGGAAACCGCGGCGGCTGGCGTCGACCATCGCGTCGCCTATTTCGCCTGCTTCATCTTGTCGATGCCGCTGCGCAGCATCTGGTCGATTTCCGAACCGGGCTCGACCTGCGGCAGCAAGGCCTCCCAGTAGGCGATGCCCTTCTTGTTGTCGCCGGCGTCCATGGCGGCGGCGCCGGCGAGGAACAGGGCGTGCGGATGCTGCGGATCGATTTTCAGGGCGCGCTCGACCAGCTGGCTCGGTTTGCCCTTGAGTCCTTGGCCGCCGGCCATGGCGAGAGTCTCCGCGTAGCTGGCGAGCAGCTCGGGGTCGTCGTTGATGACCTTTTCCGCCTTGCCGTAGGCTTCGGCGGCTTCCTCGTAACGGCCCATGGTCTTGTAAGAACGCGCCAGCATCAGCCAGCCCTGCAAGTTGTCCGGATTGGCCTGCATCCGCTCGGCCAGTTTGGCGACCATGTCGTTGATCTGTTCCGGGGTCATTTGTTGCGGCGCGGCGGTCCGCATCGGGTCGAGCGCGTTCAGGTTGCCGAGCATGCCATAGCCGAGCACGGCGAGAATCGGCATCAGCACCAGGATGGCGAGCGCCGTCTTGCGGCTCGCGCCATGCGTGCCACGGCTTGCCGCGCCGGCGTCGGGTTCGACCTCTTCGAGCAGTCGCCGTTGCAGTTCGCGCCTTGCCTGTTCGAAATCACCTTCGGCGAGCGAGTCTTCGCTTTTCTCGCGCTCCAGCTCGGCCAGCTGGTCGCGGAAAATCGCCAGATTGGCTTGCTTGCGATCCGCCTTGCCCTCCGGCGAGCGCAGGCCAAGCCACAGCGGCGGCAGAATGAAGGCGGCGGCCACGACGACGAGCAGGGTGGCGAAAATGGCAAACTGGGTCATTTGGTATCGCCTTCCTTGAGCAGCGCATCGGCGCGGCCGGTTTCGGCGGCGGAGAGCGGCCGGTCTTCGGCCATGCGCCGGGCGCGCTGGCGCAGGTAGCGCTGCAGCGCGAAGAGGCCGAGCAGCAGCAGGGCGATCGGGCCGCCCCACAGAAGCAGCGTAATGCCCTTGACCGGCGGGCGGTAAAGCACGAAATCGCCGTAGCGGGTAACCATGAAGTCGATGATCTCCTTGTCGCTCTTGCCGGCCTGGATCATGCCGCGGATTTCGCGGCGCAGATCCTGCGCCAGTTCGGCGTTGGAGTCGGCGATGTTCTGGTTCTGGCAGACGAGGCAGCGCAGTTCTTCGGACAGGCCCTGCAGGCGCTTCTCGGCGACCGGATCGGCGGCGATGGCAGCTTCGGTGGTGCTGGAAGCGACTGCTGCGGTCGACCCCAGAAAAGTGGCAAAAACGAAGGCAAAAATCAGGGCGCGGACAGTCATTTGTTCAGCTCCGCCAGCAACGGCATGATCTTGTTGCCGAGCACATCCGGGCTGATCGGTCCGGTGTGCTTCATGCGGATGACGCCGGCCTTGTCGATTACGTAGGTTTCCGGCACGCCATAGACGCCGTAGTCGATGCCGACGCGGCCGTCGAGATCCATCACGGTCAGCTTGTACGGGTCGCCGTGCTGGCTGAGCCAGGCGTTGGCGCGCTGGAAGGCAAGCTTTTTCTCTTCCTCGGCGCTCATCTTGCTCATGTCGAAGCCGCCGTCGCCGCGCACTTCCTTGTAGTTGAGGCCGATCAGCGGCACGTCGACCTTCTTCGAGAAGTCGACGAGGATCGGGTGCTCGGCGCGGCAGGAAACGCACCACGAGGCCCAGACGTTGAGCAGCCAGACCTTGCCCTGCATGTCCTTGGGGCCGAGCGTCTTGTCCGGCGTCGCCAGGATGGGCAGGTTGAAGGTCGGGGCCGGCTTGCCGACCAGTGGCGACGGCACGTCACGCGGGTTGAGGCCGAGGCCGATGGCGAGCAGGGCGACGAGGGCGGCAAAGCCGCCCAGTATCCAGAAATAGCGGTTCATGCTTGTTGGGTTCCGGCCGGGGTTTTGACTGGTGACGAGGTGCGCGCCTTGACGCGGTAGCGGCGGTCGAGCATGGCCAGCAGGCCGCCGAAGGCCATCAGCAGGCAACCGCCCCAGATCCAGTCGACGAAGGGTTTGTAATAGACGCGCACCGCCCATTCGCCTTCCGGATTGTCGCGGTCGATCGGCTCGCCGAGCGAGACGTAGACGTCGCGCAACAAGCCGGCGTCGATGGCGGCTTCGGTCATCGGCATCGTCGACGAATGATAGTTGCGCTTTTCCGGGTTCATCTTGCGCAGGAATTTGCCGTTGACCGCAAGATCGAAGTCACCCTGCGCCGCGACGTAGTTCGGACCTTCCACAGCCTTCACGCTGTTGAAGGTGAAGCGATAGCCGGCCACATCGACATGCTCGCCGGGCGCCATTTTGATGTCCAGTTCTTCCTGGAAGCTGCTGACCATGGTGACGCCGACGACGAAGACCGCGATGCCGATATGCGCCACGTTCATGCCGACGAAACTGCCCGGTTGCCTGAGGGCGGCGCTCAGGAAGGACTGTCCGCCCTGCGTGTGGCGGACGCGTTGAACGAAATTGAGGATCGAGGTCAGCGTGACCCAGGCCGCCGTCAGCAGGCCGAGCGCGGTCAGTGGCGTCCACGAGCCATAAATGAAGGGCAGGGCGATGGCGACGATTATCGCTGCGGCGAAAGCCCAGCGCAGGGTACGCAGGATTTCTCCGATCGACGCTTCCTTCCAGCGGGCGAACGGCCCGATACCCATCAGGAAAAGAAGGGGTGTCATCACCGGCACGAAGACCGCGTTGAAGTAGGGCGGGCCGACCGAAATCTTGCCGACGCCCAGTGCGTCGATCAGCAGCGGGTAGAGGGTGCCGAGCAGCACCGTGGCGGCGGCGACGACCAGCAGGACGTTGTTGGTGAGCAACATGGATTCGCGCGAAACCAGCCCGAAGCGCCCGCCCAGGCCGACCTTCGGCGCCCGCCAGGCGAACAGCGCCAACGAGGAGCCGATCACGGCGACCAGGAAGATCAGGATGAAAATGCCGCGTGTCGGGTCGGTGGCGAAGGCATGGACCGAGGTCAGTACGCCCGAGCGGACGAGGAAGGTGCCGAGCAGCGACAGCGAGAAGGCGGAAATCGCCAGCAGCACCGTCCAGTTCTTGAAGCTGCCGCGCTTTTCGGTGACCGCCAGCGAGTGGATCAGCGCCGTGCCGATCAGCCACGGCATGAACGAGGCGTTTTCGACCGGGTCCCAGAACCACCAGCCGCCCCAGCCCAGCTCGTAATAGGCCCACCACGAACCCATCGCGATGCCCAGCGTCAGGAAGACCCAGGCCGCCATCGTCCACGGCCGCGACCAGCGCGCCCAGGCGGCGTCGAGCTGGCCGGAGAGCAGCGCGGCGATGGCGAAGGCGAAGGCGACCGAGAAACCGACGTAGCCCATGTAGAGCAGCGGCGGGTGGATGATCAGGCCGAAGTCCTGCAGCAGCGGGTTGAGATCCTTGCCTTCCGCCGCCGCCGGCAGCAAGCGCTCGAACGGGCTGGAGGTGATCAGGATGAACAGCAGGAAGCCGAAGGCGACCAGGCCCAGCGTACCGAGGACGCGGGCAACCATCGTTTCGGGCAACTGGCGTGACAGCATGGCGACGGCGAACGCCCACCAGGACAGCATCAACATCCACAGCAGCAGCGAACCCTCGTGCCCGCCCCAGACGGCGGCGACGCGGTACTGGATGGGGAGCAGCGAATTGGAATGCTGCGCGACATAGACCACCGAGAAATCGCTGACCACGAAGGCCTGGGTCAGGCAGGCGAAGGAGAAGGTGATCAGCAGCGCCATCGCCGTCGCGGCCGGGCGGGCCAGCGCGACCCAGGCCATCCGGTTCTGGTGCGCGCCGAGCAGCGGCAGCGTGCCGAGAATCAGCGCGACCAGCGTCGCGAGAATGAGGGCGAAATGGCCAAGTTCGGGGATCATGTCAGTAACCTGTCTTCATTTTGTCTTCGCCGGGCGCCTCGCCGGCCTTGTTCACGGCGCCGCGTGCCTGGGCGTCACTGACTGCCTGGGCGGCTTCCGGCGGCATGTAGTTCTCGTCATGCTTGGCCAGTACTTCGCTGGCGGTAAAGGTATCGGTGCCGGTCATCTTGCCCTGGGCGACGACGCCCTTGCCTTCCTTGAACAGGTCGGGAAGGATGCCCTTGTAATTCACCGTGATGTCCTTGGCGGTGTCGGTGACGATGAAGGCGATGGTCACGCCATCGGCCTGGCGCTGCAGGCTGCCCTCCTTGACCAGGCCGCCGATGCGGAAGATCTTGCCCTGCGGTGCCTTGCCTTCGGCGACGTCGGTCGGCGAAATGTAGAGGGCGATGTTGCTGTTCAGCGCATTCAATACCAGTGCAGCGATGATGCCGATGACGGCCAGCGCGCCGCCGATCAGCGCGAGTTTCTTGTGACGGGATTTCATTCAGCAACGTTCCTGTTTTCGGTGCGGGTTTCCGCCCTCATCTGTCGTTTGAGTCGGGCAATGGTGGTCCTTCGATTGCGGGCGACCATGATCGGTTCAATGATCATGATCAGCGCCGTGACGCCGAAGGAGCCCCAGACGTAGACGCCGTAGCCGCCCATGGCGAGAAAGTCGGAGAAGCTGTTCCAGTGGATCATTTCTCGTCTCCGGCGCCGATGCTGGCCAATTCGGCCTTGACCCAGTCGGTGTGCCGTTCGCGTTCGAGCATGATGGTGCGCACCCGCATGAAGGCGACGGCGATCGAATACATCCAGAAGCACATCGCCATCAGCAGCATGCCCCAGAGCATGGTTTCGGCCATCGACGACTTGGTCAGGTTGACGCTGGAGCCCTGGTGCAGCGTGTTCCACCACTTCACCGAGAAATAGATGATCGGGATGTTGACCACGCCGACCAGCAACAACAGGCCGCCGGCCTTGTCGGCGCGGCGTGCGTCATCGATCGCTGCGGTCAACGCCATATAACCGATATAAAGGAAAAGCAGAATCAGTTCGGAGGTCAGGCGCGCATCCCACACCCACCACGCGCCCCACATCGGCTTGCCCCACAGCGCGCCGGTCCACAGCGACAGGAAGGCCATCAACGCGCCGGTCGGCGCCAGCGCCTGCGCCATCATGCCCGACAGCCGGGTGTTGAAGGCGAGGCCGATGGCAGCCCAGAAGGCCATCACCAGATAGATGAACATGCTCATCCAGGAGGCCGGGACGTGGATGAAGATGATCCGGTAGCCCTCGCCCTGCTGGAAGTCGGTCGGCGCGACCAGCATGCCGAGCCACAGGCCGGCCAGGCCGAAAAGGACCGAAACGGCGGCGAAGTACGGAATCATTGCCCCGGCCAGCGGGTAGAAGGTCGCCGGCGAGGCGAAGCGGTAGAGATTGAAGCGGTCTTTCATTCGAGGGCGATCTTCAGGGCAGCGGCCGACGCCCAGGGGGCGAAGCCAAGTGAGGCAAAGGTCAGGGCGGCAAGCAGGGAAAGGTGACCCTCCCCCCCGAGCCCGGTCACCGTCGCATCCACTGCGCCAGCGCCGAATATTAACACCGGGATGTAGAGCGGCAGAACCAGCAGCGACAACAAAACACCGCCGCCACGGAGGCCGAGGGTCAGCGCCGCGCCGATGGCGCCGATGCCGGACAGCGCCGGGGTGCCGAGCAGGATGGCGCCGGTGAGGACGACCAGCGCGTCGACCGACAGGTCGAACTGGATACCAAGCACCGGCGCGATCAGCGCCAGCGGCAGGCCGGAGACCAGCCAGTGAGCGATCACTTTGCCGGTAACCACCAGTCCAAGCGGGTATGGTGCGAGGGCAAGCTGCTCGAGCGTGCCGTCGCGATGGTCGTCGGCGAACAGGCGAGGCAGCGACAGCATGGTGGCGAGCAGCGCGGCGACCCACAGGACGCCGGGTGCCAGCTTGCGCAGCAGGTCGGGTTCCGGGCCGATGCCGAGCGGAAAAAGGCTGACGACGATGACGAAGAAGAACAGGGCCGAGACGATGTCTGCCTGCCGCCGCATGGCCAGCTTGAGATCGCGGGCGATGACCGCCATGACGATCTTGAACATCAGTGCGTCGCCATCAGCTGAGCCGCAGCTCGCGCACGTTGCCGGCCGGGATATTGACCAGCTGGTGCGTCGTCATGACGGCCAGGCCGCCGCGCTGCAGGTGGCCGGAAATGATGCCGGCCAGCCAGTCGACCGCGGCAACGTCGAGGGCGACGAAGGGTTCATCGAGAATCCACAGCGGGCGCTTTTCCTTGACCAGACGGGCCAGCGCGACGCGCCGTTTCTGCCCCTGCGACAGGTATTTGCAGGCGAGATCCTCGCGGCCGGCGAGGCCGACCTGCTCCAGCGCATCCAGCGCATCGTCCTCGGAGAGTTCCTCGTCGGCCAGCCGGGCGGCGGCCAGCAGGTTCTCCAGCGGCGTCAGTTCTTCCTTGATCGCGTTCAGGTGGCCGAGGTAGCAGAGGTCGGCACGGAATTCGTCCGCCAGGGCCTTGATCGGTTCGCCTTTCCAGAGAATTTCGCCGGATTCCGGCGGCAGCAGACCGATCAGCATGCGCAGCAGGCTGGTCTTGCCGGAACCGTTTCTGCCTTGGAGATACAGCAGTTCCCCCGCTTCGAGCTTGAAGCCGAGGCCTGCGAACAGGCGGCGCTCGCCACGCACGCATTCCAGATTGTCAGCTTCGAGCATTGGAAAAAACCGCGAAAAATCAGGGCCAAATTATGAAGTCGCAAGTGTACCGGCAGATTGACCGGAATCAAACAAAAGCGGGTCGCAATGACCTGAATCGACTTGACTTCCGAAGACAACGCTGAACACCAGTATCCCGCAGTAAACCTGTCGTGCAAGGTACGGTAGTTGAATGGCAGCTTCGGCCGAACTGCTGCCTGGTGAGGTTTGAACTTCTACGTCAGCAATGTGATGCGTAACCAGGCGTTCGGCACAGGTGATTTCCGACCGTTTCAGCGGCTGATCATGGCTGAATTGAGCCGGCGGGCCGGCCAATGAACGCTAAACGCCCGACGGGAGCTTGGCGGCCATCATCTTCTTCCGGTCAATCTTGCGCCCGTCGACAATGAACGTTCCGTCACCCACGGCGTGAACCGTGCGCCTTTCCGTGCGTTCTGTATCGACATATGCGGCAACCGCTTCCAATACAACAATGTTGTGCTTTTTGACGATGTCGATGACCTTGCACTCGATGTTGGCGAGGCACTCCTTGATCAAGGGCGGCCTGACGAGCTTGGCCGGTACGGGCGTGAGCTTGAATTTGGCAAACTTGTCCGTGTCTGCCCCGGAGCAGGTCCCGATGCCAACCACCTTGTCCAGCAGGTCAACGGTGGGAATTGCAATGACGCACTCCCGGCCCTTTCGCAATGCCGCAAAGGAGAAATTCCATGCACCCGTGGTGATAGCAAAGACCGGCGTGAAATCCATCACCATGGTCCACGAGATAGTCATGATGTTGTTCTTCTTCCCATCATGGGTCGTCACGAGGACCACAGGCCCTGATTCCATCAGTGTAAAGGCCTTGTTCAGGCTCAACTGTTGCATGAGAGCACCTCCGTTGCCATGCCAAGCTTGCGCGCAAGATGTTACCTGCCGGCGCATGCCGATGTGCAGCGCTCGCCGGCCACCTGCTCAGGGAAGAGCCAGTGGATGGCAGATTACACCGGAGGGACCGGCAAGAAGCCTGAGTCTCGCTGGCCGGCCACTTTTCTCACCGACAGCGAGACCAGGAAGGGGAATTCCTCGTCGGCAGACTGGACGATGCGAAACCCTCGCCCGACAGAACGCGCCATCCAGATCGCTAATGCCTCGAGGTCCACGGCTTCGCAGCGAAGGTCGGCGATGACGCTGCCCCGATCCTCATACACCGGGAAGTCCGAGCAGCCCAACGGCTTGATCTCCTGACCGTAGACTCGGCACGAGCGGCCCGTTTCGTCGTAGGCCGGGCAGGCCTTGCCATGGGCGAAGTAGAGCCCATCCCCCGCCCGGATTTCCTCGGGGCCTTCGCCCGAGGAGAGGCGCCGGTCAAAGGCGGTGCGTGACTCTTCAAGCTGCCATAGTGCCTTGAGCTGCTTCCAATCCAGTTCGAGGACAAGCGGGTCGAGTCGACAGCAAGGCTTCGCGCACTCGGTGCAGTGAGGGATGACGACGGCAACCTGGTAGGCGGCGGCCGTGGCGGCAAGCTCCTTGGCAAAGAGACGGCGGGAGTTCCGGGAACTCATCGAAGGGCTGGCAGGCGAAGCGCAGTGGATTGTGGAAGGAGGATCACTGACAACTGATAACACGTAGCGGAATTGGAGCGAATAGCTCAGTGCTGTCTCGGATGAACCGCTGATCAGTGGCCAGTATAAGGCGGCTAACAACAGCCATTGGCGGCGGGAACCACAAATGACCGCAAAGTCCGATAAACAGGTCAATGACAAGCGGAGCAGAGCGGCGGGTTTTTGGTCGGCTAGCGGTCATTCGCGCCATCCAATTTGTTGCCTGGGGCTGCGCGGAATGGACGATTCATGCCTGATGATTAATGGTGTCAACCGCCAAGCTAGGGTTACCAGTAACGCAACTTGCCGGTGTCGAGGTGGACGAACTTGTCGCGCGGGTAGAAGCCGACGCCACCCACTTTCTGGGCGATCGCGGCGTCGCGCAGGTCGGACAACGGGACGCCGGGAATGCGGATGTCGATGGCCTTGCCGTGGACATGCAGGCTGTTCCGGGCGACGCCGCCGCCGCGGCTGTTGCGCAGGTTCGAATTGGTGGTGGCGCAGCGGTAGCCGGAAATGACGTGGAAGGGCTGGTCGCAGCCGAGTTCCTGGCGGGTTCGGAACAGCAGGTCGAGCAGTTGCGGGTCGATCTTGCCGATCTCGCCCGAGTAATGGTCACGCAAAAAGCGGTTCACCGTGGTGAGCGCATCGGGAACATAGTGGTTGCCGACAGCGAAAACGATCGAGATCCGTTCGCCGGTATGGGTGTGATCGAATTCCAGGCTGCGCGCGTCGGGCAGCGAGGCGAGTGCGGGTTTGGCGAGCGGCAGTACGGCGCCGGCGACGGCGAGCCGGGCGGCATGGCTGAGAAAGAGGCGGCGCGAGTGTTTTATCGAGTTTGGCATTGCTGGTCAATAGATAGGTTAATTTATTGATTCTGCGCCAATTTTGCCCTGATTGAAAGCCTGGAGATTGCGCGAGCGCTGGCGCAGGGCAGCGTCGAGAATCCTGTCCTGCCCGTAAATGTCGGGGAAGAAATAAACCCTTCCGTCCCTGATGGCAGCGGTGGAGTAGGCAATGATTACCGGGAAAGGTTCCTGCAGTCGAAGGGTGGCGGAGCGGCCCTTGGTCATCGCCTGAACGATGCGTTCCTCGGTCCACTCCGGGTCGTCGGCGAGGACGAATTTCGCCAGCTCCAGCGGTTCCTCGACACGAATGCAGCCGTGGCTGAAATCGCGGCGGTCGCGCTTGAAGAGTTGCGGGGTCGGCGTGTGGTGGAGATAGATGTTGTCGCGGTTGGGGAAGACGAACTTGATGTCGCCGAGGGCGTTCCTGGCGCTCGGCCGCTGGCGGATGCGCATCTGGCCGCGCTGGACGGCGTCGAGATACGACTCGGAGAAGCTGCTGATGACCCGCCCGTCGCTGCCGACGAATTCGAAGCCTTGCTGGTCGAAATAGGCCGGGTCGCGCCGCAGCTTGGGCAGGGTTTCGCCGCGGGCGATCGAGGGCGGCACATTCCAGTACGGGCTGAATTCGACGTACTGCATTTCGGCCGCGAAGATCGGCGTGCGGGTCTTGCGGGCATTGCCGACGATGATGTTCATGGCGGTCTTCATCTCGAACTTGCCATCGCGCACCTCGTAAGCGCGCAGCCTGAATTCCGGAACATTGACGACGATGGCGCGCGCCGCCGGCGGCAGCGGCGTCCAGCGCAGCCGTTCCAGCGCCAGTTCAAGTTGCCGGACGCGTGCTTCCGGCGTCACGTCGAGTTGCTCGAGGGTACCCTTGCCGAGCACGCCGTCCGCCGTCAGGCCGTGCCGTTCCTGAAACGACCTGACGCCATCGACCAGCTTGCCTTCATAGCTTGATGACGGCGCGCCATTGGCGGGCAGATCGCCGAGCAGCTGCAGGCGCTCACTCAACGCTGCAAGGCCGGCATAGGTTTGCCCCGGTGTCAGCTTGCCGCCGGCGGGCGGCGGCAATTCCTTGTGCCAAGCCGGATTGCCCGCCAGTTCTCGATAGCGGGCGAGCGCTTCCTGCAGTTCGAGATATTGCGCCAACGGTGGCGCTGCCCGGCGCGCTGCTTCGGCGAGGCGGTCACTGGCGATTGCTATCAGCAGCAGGGCCTCGGGGTCGAAGCCCGGTGAAGAGGTAGGCGTGTAATTCTCGGCAAGCCGTTGCGGATCGACGCGGCCGCCGTGCACATCGGCCAGATAGCGCACCATTGCCGACGTCAGTGCCAGATCGATTTGCACGACGCGCTGGTCGGGAAGAGGCGGGCCGGATGTCGCGCTGTCGATCGCTTTTCGCAGGTGTTCGGCGCCGTAATCGTTCGCATCCAGGCCATCGTCGGCGGCGCTCGTCAGCAAGCCGACTGCCTGATGGGCCATGGCGGTCGGGCGCCCGGCGCTGAACCAGCGGAGCGTATCGGCGAGCGCCGGCGGCAGGCTGGCGATGGTCAAGCCGAAGGTCAGGCAGATCATCGCGAAATGCCGCTTACCGATGCCTCGGCGGGATGATGCGACAAGCGGCGGCGATTTTCGTGACATGGCGTTTAGCGAAGTTCGTTCGATCATCATTATGTACCATAGCAATAGTGTTCGAACTGCGTGCACTGTCAGGCATCGACGCCAGGCCGTATGATGGAAACCTTATTTCAGATGATCACCCATCCATCGTGTCCCGGAAAAACATCCTCCCCGGTTCGCCAATTCTTGTGCGGCTGGTAATGATCACATCGTGCCGCCCTGCCATGCCAGGGGTGGGCCAGTGATATCGGCGGGTTCGCTAAGGGTTCGGGCGACGTTGACCAACGGCCGCCTGGGCAAGCTCGCTGTCGATCTCCGGCGCCCGGCGGTGACGCAGATCTTTCATGGTCAGGCACCGGAAGCGGTGGTCAAGACCTTACCCTGCCTGTACACGATTTGTGCGCAGGCTCAGAAGGCTGCCGCGCAGGCGGCGCTGGCCGTGGCCGCAGGCGAAGAAAGGCAGACGGCGGACGATGCTGGTTTGTGGCTCGAACTGCTGCACGAAAATCTCTGGCGGCTGTTGCTCGACTGGCCGCCGGCGCTGGGTTTGCCGCCGGAGAAAGAAGCCTTCATTGCCTGGCGCGCGACGCGGTTTGGTGGGAATTGCACTGATGAAACAAAGGTTTTGCTGGCAAATACTTTGTCCGGTCTGGCTGAAAAATGCCTCGCGAAACTGGTCGACCGCAGCGGTCAGGAAGTGCCACACGGGTGCGACAGGCAGCTTCATGCAACTGGCACCCCGCCTCCGCTGACCCCGGGTGAATGGCTCGCCGGCTGGCAGGAGGCCGGCGCGGCGCAGCCGACGCCGATTGCGCCGACATCGATCCGGGCGGCCTATCAGGGGCGGGTTGCCGAAGTGGAGCGCGCTGCTGCGGCGCTGGCGGCCGGCGCGCCCTACCCGATCGCCGTTGCCGGCGGCGATGGATGGGGCGTGGCGCAGACGGCCACGGCGCGTGGCGTGCTGACCCATGCGGTGCAGCTTGCCGCGGGCAAGGTGGTCAAATATCGGGTCTGGGCGCCGACCGATGCCTTCTTTGCCGATGCCGTTGCCTTGTCCGGGCTGCTCGCTGGCCGGCGCTTCGCCTCGCCGGATGAGGCGCGGCGGGCGCTCGACCAGGCGATCCTTGCCCTCGACCCCTGCGTGCCCTATGCGCTGGAGCTGAACCATGCATGAAATGTCGCTCGCCGAGGGGGTCCTGCAGCTCGTCGAAGAAACGGCAATGCGCGAAAGGGCGCAACGGGTTAAGCTGGTGGTACTGGAAATAGGCCGTTTGTCGTCGGTCGAACCGGAGGCGATGAAGTTCTGTTTCGAGGCGGTGACGAGTGGCGGTATCGCTCAGGGCGCGACGCTGGAAATCGTCGTCGTGCCCGGTGAGGGTTGGTGCATGGCCTGCGGCGAGACGGTGCCAATGGGAGAGCCGTATGCCGCCTGTCCGCGTTGCGGCGGTTATCAGCTACGGCCGACGGGCGGTACCGCGATGCGGGTCCGGGAAATCGAGATCGAATAGGAGAAAAGGGCATGTGCACAGTTTGCGGTTGTGGCGAGGGTCAAGTGAAGATCGAGGGTGGTGCGCCGGAGAGTTCGCACGAGCACGCTCATGTTCACGAGGACGGCACGGTGCATAGCCACGCCCATGGCCACGATCACGATCATGCGCACGCCCACGGTAGCGGGGAGGCGCTGGCCGGCGTCCATGCGCACAGCCATCACCATGCCGATGGCAGCGAACACAGTCATGCCCATATTCATCAGGGTGAGCACGCCCATCAGCACGGTCACGAAGGCCACCATCACCACGAACATGGCGTCGCCGGTGATCTGGATTACGGCGCCGGCCCGGCCCGCGCCCATGCGCCAGGCATGAGCCAGTCGCGCATGGTGCAGATCGAGCAGGACATCCTCGCCAAGAACAACGCTTATGCCGCAGCCAACCGCCAGTGGTTCGACGAGCGGGGAATCCTGGCGCTCAACCTCGTGTCGAGCCCCGGTTCTGGCAAGACCGCGCTGCTGGTCAGGACCATCGAATTGCTGAAGGGAAAAGTCGCGATCAGCGTCGTCGAGGGCGACCAGCAGACCTCCAACGATGCCGAGCGCATCCGGGCGACCGGCGTCGCGGCGCTGCAGATCAATACCGGCAAGGGCTGCCATCTCGACGGCCACATGGTCGGCCACGCGCTGGAGCGCCTGCAGCCGGCCGACGCGTCGCTGTTCCTCATCGAGAACGTCGGCAATCTCGTCTGCCCGGCCGCCTTCGATCTCGGCGAACAGCACAAGGTCGCCATCCTGTCGGTCACCGAGGGCGAAGACAAGCCGCTCAAGTACCCGGACATGTTCCGCGCCGCCGATGTCATGCTGCTCAACAAGTGCGATCTGCTGCCCCATCTCGAATTCGACGCCGATCTGGCGGAAGCCAACGCGCGGCGGGTCAATCCGGAGCTGATCATCTTCCGCGTTTCGGCGACCAGCGGCGAGGGCCTGGCGGCCTGGGTTTCCTGGATCGAGGCAGGCCTGGAAGCGCAGCGCGGCAAGCATGCGGAAACGGTCGATGCGCTGCGGCGGCGGGTGGCGGAACTGGAGCGCCAACTGGAGCACACCCGGGCCGTAAAATGAATGGCCGGCGGGTAAGCGTTCGCGGCTTGGTCCAGGGCGTCGGCTTTCGCCCTTACGTCTGGCGGCTGGCCAGCGAACTGGGTTTGCGCGGCTGGGTCCGCAACGACGGGGCCGGCGTGACGATCGCGGTCGACGGCCCGCAGGTGCCAGAATTCCTGACCCGCCTGCCAAATGAGGCGCCGCGCCTGGCGCGCATCGACCATGTCGAAACCGTCGCTGCCGAGGTGGCGGGTGAAGGCTTCGCCATACTCGACAGCGTGGCCGGTGAGGTGAAGACCGCGATCGGTCCCGATGCGGCGATCTGCCTGGACTGCATCTCCGACATCTGCGATCCGCACAATCGCCGCTGGCGTTACGCGTTCACCACCTGCACGCATTGCGGGCCGCGCTATACGGTCAGCCGGCGCATTCCCTACGACCGTGCGCAGACCAGCCTCGCCGGGTTTCCCCTCTGTCCGGCTTGCAGCGCGGAATACACCGATCCGGTCGACCGGCGTTTTCATGCCGAAACCACCTGCTGTCCGGAATGCGGCCCGCAACTGAGCCTGCTCGACGCGGGTGGCTGCCCGATGGCGGGAGATCCGGTCGCGGAAACTCTGCGCCTGCTGCGCAGCGGAAGGGTCGTCGCGATCAAGGGGCTGGGCGGTTTCCACCTTGCCTGCGACGCCCGCAACGCGAGCGCCGTCGCCGAGTTGCGCCAGCGCAAGCAGCGCGAGGAAAAGCCGTTTGCCGTCATGGGGCTGAATGCCGCGTCGTTCATCGCGCACGCGCAAATTACGGAAGCCGGGCTGGCATTGTTGCAGGCCCCGGCGGCGCCTGTCGTGCTTTGTCCAAAGGCCGACGCAGAGCTTGAGGGGATCGCCCCGGGGCTGGCCTGGCTCGGCGTCATGCTGCCGGCGACGCCCCTGCACCTGCTGCTCTGGCACGAGGCGGCGGAGCGTCCGGCCGGTACGCGGTGGCTGGCTGAAGCGAGCGAGTTGTTGCTGGTAATGACCAGCGCCAACCCGCACGGCGAGGCGCTCGTCGTCGGCAACGACGAGGCACTGGCGCGTCTCGCCGGCATTGCCGACGCCTTCCTGATCCACGACCGTGACATCGTGGTGCGTTGTGACGATTCCGTAATGCGCGCAGGGCCCGCCTTCATCCGCCGGGCCCGCGGCTATACGCCGGTCCCGGTTCCGCTGGCCGGCGACGGGCCGACCGTACTGGCGCTCGGCGCCTACCTGAAGAACAGCATTTGCGTCCTGAAAGGCAGCGAGGCGTTCCTGTCGCAGCACATCGGCAGCCTCGACAATGCTTCGACGATCGGCTTTCTCGAAGAAACCGTCAGTCACCTGCTGGGCATCCTCGATGTAACGCCGGAGCTGATTGCGCACGACCTGCATCCGGATTTCCATTCGACCCGTCTGGCGCAGCGTCTGGCCGCCGAGTGGGGCGTGCCCGCCGTGGCGGTGGGGCATCATCATGCCCATATCGCCGCGATCTGCGCCGAACATCGGCTTGATGAACCGTTGCTCGGACTGGCGATCGACGGTGTCGGCCTCGGCCCGGATGGCGGTCTGTGGGGTGGCGAACTGCTCCGGGTCGACGGGGACGACTGCCGGCGGCTCGGCCATTTGCTGCCACTGTGCCTGCCGGGGGGCGACCGCGCCGCGCGCGAACCGTGGCGGATGGCGGCGAGCGCGATTGAGGCCTGCGGTCGACGGGCGGAAATCGCCGATTTCATTGCCCGGCGCCATCCGGGGCGTGACGGCGCGCGCCTGACGATGATGCTCGAACGGCGGATCAATTGCCCGGCAACGAGCAGTCTGGGGCGGCTGTTCGATGCCGCCGCCGGTTTGCTCGGCTTGCGTGCCGAGGCGCGATACGAAGGGCAGGCGGCGATGGAACTGGAAGGATTGGCCGCCGCGCATGGCACCGTCGACCCGTTGCCGGGCGGGATGGTCGTGCGTGGTCAGCTTGCCGATTTCACGCCGCTGTTGTCGCGGCTGGCTGATTGCGCCGATGTGCCCTACGGTGCGGCGCTGTTCCATGCCACGCTGGCCGCCGGCCTGGCCGAATGGCTGCTGGCTGCGGTCGACCGGGAAAAAGTGGCGAAAATCGCCGTTGGCGGCGGTTGTGCGATGAATGCCGTATTGATGCCGGCCTTGCGCCGGCGGCTTGAAACCGGTGGGGCGAGCGTCTTCGAAGCGAAACTGGCGCCGCCCAACGACGGCGGTCTGGCGCTTGGCCAGGGCTGGGTTGCGCGCGGCACCCGAAATGTCTGGTAACTTATGCCCGGGTCGAATCGGCGCTGCCGGATCGGCCTGCTTGGCGCGCGATTCGTTTGATCTGGCGCAA
>Ga0209507_1000716_pt1 | contig 32293 bp, 44 predicted proteins | sample AD_UKC028_MetaG_FD_184414 | JGI IMG/M metagenome (GOLD analysis project Ga0209507, IMG submission 184414) | Active sludge microbial communities of municipal wastewater-treating anaerobic digesters from USA - AD_UKC028_MetaG (SPAdes) (version 2) | ecosystem: Engineered > Bioreactor > Anaerobic >...
CGACAACATCGCCATGACCATCAAGCTGATCGCCCCGATCGCCATGGAAGAAGGCCTGCGCTTCGCGATCCGTGAAGGCGGTCGTACCGTCGGCGCCGGCGTCGTCGCTAAAATTATCGAGTAACTGCTCTTTTAAAACTGGGTGGAGCGTGCTTCACCCAATCGCTCTTTGGAAAATAAAATGCAAAATCAAAAAATTCGTATTCGCCTCAAGGCGTTCGATTATCGTCTGATCGATCAGTCAGCTCAGGAAATCGTCGAGACTGCCAAGCGTACCGGCGCAGTGGTTCGTGGCCCGGTTCCCCTGCCAACCCGCAAACAGCGCTTTGACATACTGCGCTCGCCGCACGTCAACAAGGCTTCGCGTGACCAGCTTGAAATCCGCACCCACTTGCGCTTGATGGACATCATCGATCCGACCGACAAGACGGTGGACGCGCTGATGAAACTCGATCTTCCGGCCGGTGTGGACGTCGAGATCAAGTTGCAGTAATAGGTATTTTAAAGATATAATCTCTCGTTTTCGGGGGTGGCCGTCTGCGGTTGCCCATTTGTTGTTATACATCGTCCGGCCAATCGTAGCCGGCGGTGAGGAGAATAACCATGAGTCTAGGCCTTGTAGGTCGCAAGGTTGGCATGACTCGCATTTTTGCCGAGGATGGTGTATCCATTCCGGTAACTGTGCTTGACGTGTCCAACAATTGTGTGACCCAAGTAAAAACGCCGGAGATCGATGGCTATGCAGCCATTCAGGTCGCTTTCGGTAAGCGCCGTGCCTCGCGCATCTCAAAACCCCTTGCTGGTCATCTGGCCAAGGCGGGTGTGGAAGCGGGGCATGTCCTCAAGGAATTCCGTATCGATGCCGATCAGCTTGCCTCGTTCAAGGCGGGCGATCAGGTTGCGGTTACCATTTTTGCCGAAGGGCAGAAGGTTGACGTAACGGGTACTTCTATCGGCAAGGGCTTTCAGGGCGGCATCAAGCGGCACAATTTCAGCTCGAATCGTGCATCACACGGCAACTCGGTATCGCATAATGCGCCGGGTTCCATCGGTATGGCGCAGGATCCGGGTCGCGTGTTTCCTGGTAAGCGCATGGCCGGCCACCTCGGTGACGTTCAGTCGACGATGCAGGGGTTGACTGTTGTGCGTGTCGATGCTGAGCGCCAACTCCTGCTGGTTCGTGGTGCCGTTCCGGGTGCCAAGGGCGCTGACGTTGTCGTGCGTCCGGCAGTCAAGGCGTAAGGGAGCGAACATGGAACTCAATGTTATTAACGAGCAGGGTCAGGAAGCAGCCAAGTTGCAGGCTTCGGATGCGCTGTTCGGTCGCGACTTCAATGAAGCGCTGGTTCATCAGATCGTTGTCGCCTACCAAGCGAATGCGCGTTCTGGTGACCGCCAGCAAAAGGACCGCTCAGAAGTTCGCCACACCACTACCAAGCCTTGGCGTCAAAAGGGTACGGGCCGTGCTCGTGCCGGTAGTAATGGCAGCCCTTTGTGGCGCGGAGGCGGTCGGATCTTCCCGAACTCGCCTGAAGAAAACTTCAGCCAGAAGGTAAACAAGAAGATGTTCCGCGCCGGCATGGCTGCGATTCTCTCCGAGTTGGCCCGTCAGGATCGTCTGGTTGTTGTCGATGGCTTGTCAATCGACGCGCCGAAAACCAAGCTCATCAGCCAAAAGCTGAAGGACATGGGTCTTGATGGCAATCTTCTGGTTATCACGGATGCGCTTGACGAGAATCTTTATCTCTCTTCGCGCAACCTGCCCAATGTTCTGGTCCTTGAGGCGCAGGAAGCCGATCCGGTATCCCTGGTTCGCTTCGCCAAGGTTCTCGTAACCAAGAGCGCTGTGGCCAAGTTCGAGGAGATGTGGGGATGAATCAAGAACGTCTGATGCAGGTGCTGCTAGCACCGCAAATCTCCGAAAAGGCTACCTACGTTGCCGACAAGCACGAACAGGTGATTTTCCGCGTTGCTACAGATGCGACCAAGCCTGAAATCAAGGCGGCGGTAGAACTTCTGTTTAAAGTGGAAGTCGAGGGTGTTCAGGTATCCAACGTCAAAGGCAAGGTCAAGCGCTTCAAGGGTGCGACCGGGCGTCGCAAAGGCTGGAAAAAAGCTTTTGTAAGCCTCAAGCCAGGCCAGGAAATTAATTTTGTTGAAGGGGGGAATGCCTGATGGCACTCGTTAAAGTCAAGCCGACTTCCCCCGGCCGTCGCGCCGTGGTTCAGGTCGTCAATTCGAATTTACACAAGGGGCAGCCCTTTGCTGCCCTGGTTGAATCGAAGTCGAAGAATGCCGGCCGCAATCACAATGGGCGAATTACAGTTCGTCACCAGGGTGGTGGCCATAAGCAATCCTATCGTCTGATCGATTTCAAGCGCAATAAAGACGGGATTCCTGCAAAGGTTGAGCGCCTTGAGTACGATCCAAATCGTACAGCGAACATTGCCTTGCTCTGTTATGCCGATGGCGAGCGCCGCTACATCATCGCCAACAAGGGCATGGTGGTCGGTCAGCCAATCATGAGCGGTTCCGAGGCACCGATCAAATCTGGCAACGCCTTGCCGATCCGCAATATTCCGGTTGGTACGACGATCTGCTGCATTGAGATGATGCCGGGCAAAGGTGCTCAGATGGCGCGCTCTGCAGGCACCTCTGCACAACTGCTAGCGCGCGAAGGTGCTTATGCGCAGGTTCGTTTGCGCTCGGGTGAAGTCCGCCGCGTACATGTCGAATGTCGCGCAACGATTGGTGAAATCGGTAACGAAGAACACAACCTGCGCAAGATCGGCAAGGCCGGCGCCAACCGTTGGCGCGGTATCCGCCCAACTGTTCGCGGTGTCGCCATGAATCCGGTCGACCACCCGCATGGTGGTGGCGAAGGCCGCACCGGCGAAGGCCGTGTGCCAGTCAACCCGTGGGGTCAGCCGACCAAGGGCTACCGCACCCGCAGCAACAAGCGCACGAACAGCATGATCGTTCAGCGCCGTCACAAGCGTTAAGGGGTAGGAAATGGGACGTTCTCTAAAAAAGGGCCCGTTTGTTGATGCGTACCTGATCGACAAAGTCGAAGCGGTTCGCGCCACCAGCGACAAGCGCCCGATCAAGACATGGTCACGTCGTTCGACGATCCTCCCCGAGTTCATCGGTCTGACGATCGCGGTACACAACGGCAAACAGCATATTCCGGTTTTCGTGACCGAGAATATGGTCGGTCACAAGCTTGGCGAATTCTCGCTGACCCGCACGTTCAAGGGTCACACCGCCGGCAAGAAGGCCAAGAAGTAAGGAGCTGACATGGAAACTCGTGCAAGTTTGCGGGGCGTACGCCTCTCTGCGCAAAAGGGCCGCCTGGTTGCGGATCTGGTGCGCGGCAAGCCGGTCGGTCAGGCTCTCAATGTCCTGGCTTTCTCCCCGAAAAAAGGGGCTGGCATTGTCAAGAAGGTTCTGGAGTCGGCAATCGCCAACGCGGAACACAACGACGGCGCCGATATCGACGAACTGACGGTAAAGACCATCTACGTCGAAAAAGGCATGGTGCTGAAGCGCTTTACCGCGCGAGCCAAGGGTCGTGGCAACCGGATCGTCAAGCCGACCTGCCATATCTACCTGACCGTTGGTAACTAAGGAAAAGCCATGGGACAGAAAATTCATCCGACTGGCTTCCGTCTAGCCGTCACCAAAAGCTGGAATTCACGCTGGTATGCATCCAGCAAGGATTTTCCCGGCATGTTGAACGAAGACATCAAGGTCCGCGAATATCTCAAGCGGAAATTGGCGCACGCTTCGGTTGGCCGTGTTCTTATCGAGCGCCCGGCCAAGAATGCCCGCGTTACCGTTTTCTCCGCTCGTCCGGGTGTGGTTATCGGCAAGAAAGGCGAAGATATCGAACAGCTGCGTACGGATCTTCAGCACATCATGGGTGTTCCCGTCCATGTGTCGATCGAGGAAATCCGCAAGCCGGAAATCGATGCTCAACTGATCGCCGATTCGATTGCTCAGCAACTGGAAAAGCGCATCATGTTCCGTCGTGCCATGAAGCGGGCCATGCAGAACGCCATGCGTCTGGGCGCCCAGGGTATCAAGGTGATGAGCGCCGGTCGTCTGAACGGTGCCGAAATCGCCCGTAGCGAGTGGTACCGTGAAGGTCGCGTGCCACTTCATACGTTGCGTGCCAATATCGACTATGCAACCTCGGAAGCGCTGACCACCTACGGCATAATCGGTATCAAGGTCTGGGTTTACAAGGGTGACATGCTTGATCGCAACGAGCAGCCGGAAGTTGTCGAGCCGGCTGCAGATGAGCGCAAGCCGCGTCGTGCTCCGGCTCGTCCGGAGGGCGAAAAGCCGCGTACCCGGACGGTTAAAAAGCCGGAAGGCGAAGCTGCTCCGGCCAAGCGCGTAAGAAAGGCAGGTGCTTAACATGTTACAGCCTAATCGCACCAAGTTCCGTAAAGCGCACAAGGGACGTAACGAGGGTGTTGCTACGCGCGGAGCGAAGGTTTCTTTCGGCGAATGGGGGCTCAAGGCGACTGGCCGTGGACGTTTGACCGCGCGCCAGATCGAGGCTGCCCGTCGGGCGATGACTCGTCACATCAAGCGGGGCGGTCGTATCTGGATTCGTATCTTCCCGGACAAGCCGGTTTCCAAGAAGCCGCTTGAAGTTCGTATGGGTAACGGCAAGGGCAACCCTGAGTATTGGGTTGCCGAGATCCAGCCCGGTAAAGTGCTCTATGAGATGGATGGTGTGAACGAAGCGCTTGCCCGTGAGGCTTTTGCTCTCGCTGCGGCCAAGCTGCCAATTTCTACCACCTTCGTCACTCGTCATCTGGGGTAATCATGAAAGCAAGTGAACTGAGAACCAAGAGCGCGGACGAGCTCAAGAAGGAACTCCTGAGCCTCCTGAAGGCCCAGTTCGGCCTGCGTATGCAGATTGCTACTCAGCAACTCTCGAATACCAGCCAAATGTCCAAGGTGCGGCGCGACATCGCTCGCGTTCGTACGCTTATCCGTGAAAAGGCGGTTCAGCAATGAGCGAGACTACAAGCAGTAAACGTGCTCTGGTTGGTCGTGTCGTTAGCGACAAGATGGAGAAGACCGTTACCGTGCTTATCGAACGCAAGGTCAAGCACCCGATGTACGGCAAAGTGATGGTTCGTTCAAGGAAATATCACGCGCACAACGAAGACAATCTGGCCAAAGCCGGTGACCTCGTTGAGATTGTCGAGACACGTCCGGTATCCCGTACCAAGTCTTGGGCGGTGACCAACGTATTGCAGAAGGCAATCATTGTTTAACGATAATTGTTAAAAATGCTTGCCAAGAGGTGAAAGAGGCCGGTATAATCCGGCTTCTTTTTTGCTGCCTGCCATTCTGGCGGGGCAACGATGTTCGACCCTTACGGGTTCCAAGACTGACCGCCTTGCGGATTAAGTTGGAGTTAATTTAAATGATTCAGATGCAGTCGACGCTGGATGTCGCCGATAACACCGGTGCCCGTTCAGTTATGTGTATCAAAGTGCTGGGTGGCTCGAAGCGCCGCTATGCGGGCATTGGTGACATCATCAAAGTCAGCATCAAGGATGCTGCGCCACGCGGTCGCGTCAAGAAGGGCGATGTCTACAATGCCGTGGTGGTTCGCACCGCCAAGGGGGTTCGTCGGCCTGATGGTTCGCTGATCCGTTTTGACGGCAACGCCGCAGTTCTACTAAACAATAAGCTCGAGCCGATCGGCACGCGCATCTTTGGCCCGGTGACGCGCGAGCTGCGTACCGAGCGCTTCATGAAGATCGTGTCCCTGGCTCCTGAAGTGCTGTAAGGAGCCGGTGATGGAGAAAATTCGCAAGGGCGACGAAGTGGTCGTCATTACAGGTAAGGATAAGGGCAGGCGTGGTACCGTCCTGCGCCGTGTCGGCGAGGAGCATGTGCTTGTCGAAGGTGTCAATCGTGCAAAAAAGCACGTCAAGCCGAATCCCATGAAGGGTCAGGCTGGCGGCATCGTTGACAAAGACATGCCTATTCATCTCTCCAATGTTGCGCTGTTCAATGCTGCTACCAAAAAGGCCGATCGTGTCGGCTTCAAGGTGCTGGATGACGGTCGCAAGGTTCGCGTGTTCAAGTCGAACGGCGAACTGGTGAACGCATAAGGGGTAGTCATGGCGCGTTTGCAGCAAGTATATAAAGACACGATCGTCGGCGAACTGGTCAAGCAATTTGGCTATAAGTCAGCGATGGAAGTGCCGCGTATCACCAAGATCACCTTGAATATGGGTGTCGGTGAGGCGGTTGCCGATAAAAAGGTTCTTGAGAATGCCCTTGGCGACATGCAGAAGATCGCAGGTCAAAAGCCGGTGACGACGAAGGCACGCAAGTCGATTGCTGGCTTCAAGATTCGTGACGGATACCCGATTGGTTGCATGGTCACCTTGCGCGGGCCCCGTATGTTCGAGTTTCTTGATCGTCTGGTGACCATTGCCCTGCCGCGAGTTCGTGATTTTCGCGGTATTTCCGGCAAAGGATTCGATGGCCAAGGTAACTACAACATGGGCGTCAAAGAACAGATCATCTTCCCGGAAATCGAGTACGACAAGATCGATGCTCTGCGGGGGATGAATATCAGCATCACAACGACCGCAAAGACCGATGCAGAAGCGAAAGCGCTGCTAGGTGCGTTCAAGTTCCCGTTCAAGAATTGAGGCAATCATGGCAAAACTTGCTCTGATCAACCGTGAAGAAAAACGTCGCAAGCTGGTCGCGCAATATGCAAAAAAGCGCGCTGCGCTGGATGCGATCATCACTGACGCAAGTCATACCGAGCAGGAGCGTTACGACGCTCGTTTGAAGTTGCAGGCCATGCCGCGCAATTCCAGTCCTTCGCGCCTGCGTAATCGCTGCCAACTGACCGGTCGTCCGCGTGGTGTTTTCCGCAAATTTGGTTTGTGCCGTAACAAGATTCGTGAACTTGCCTTCAATGGCGAGATCCCGGGTGTTGTCAAGGCCAGTTGGTAAGAGGAGATACAGAATGGCTATGAGCGATCCGATCGCGGACATGCTGACCCGCATCCGCAACGCCCAGCTCGCCGAAAAGGCGTCTGTGTCCATGCCTTCCTCCAAGCTCAAGGTGGCAATTGCCGCTGTGCTCAAAGACGAAGGCTACGTTGATGATTTTGCAGTTCGTGAGGCTGATGGTAAGCCAACACTCGAAATTGGCCTCAAGTATTACGCAGGTCGTCCGGTTATTGAGCGCATCGAACGCGTTTCCAAGCCCGGTCTACGTATTTACAAGGGGTGCGAGGATATTCCGCGCGTCATGAACGGTTTGGGCGTCGCTATTGTGTCGACTCCGAAAGGTGTCATGACTGATCGCAAGGCACGCGCCAGCAAGGTTGGCGGCGAAGTCCTGTGTATCGTGGCCTAAGGGGGAGAGCATGTCACGAGTTGGTAAGAATCCCATCATCATTCCCGCTGGCGTTGAAGTCACCGTTGGCGACCAGATTGTAGTCAAGGGTCCGCTGGGTACCCTTAAGACTGCTGCTCATCCTTCGGTAATCGTTGTTGTCGAAGGCCAGAGCGTATCGGTTTCCAAAGTTGACGGTGCGGTCAATGGGGGCGCTATGTGGGGTACCATGCGCGCCAATCTGAACAACATGGTAACCGGGGTCTCCACGGGGTTTCAGAAGAAACTGCAACTGGTTGGCGTGGGTTATCGTGCCCAGGCTCAGGGAGAGACCCTGAACCTGTCCCTCGGTTTCTCGCATCCGGTGTCCCACAAAATGCCTGCGGGTGTAAAAGTTGAGTGTCCGACCCAGACCGAAATCCTGATCAAGGGTTCGGACAAGCAGCAGGTCGGCCAAGTCGCTGCCGAAGTACGCGCCTATCGCAAACCGGAGCCCTACAAGGGCAAAGGCGTGCGCTATGCCGACGAGGTGGTGGTTATCAAGGAAACCAAGAAGAAGTAAGGGTGGCATATGTTTAACAGAAATGAAGCGCGTCTGCGCCGTGCCCGCAAAACCCGGGCCAAAATCGCCGAGCTCAAGGCTGTACGCCTCTGTGTCAATCGTACTAACTGCCACATCTACGCCCAGATCATTTCGTCCTGTGGCGGCAAGGTTCTGGCTTCGGCTTCGACGCTTGAAACCGGAGTTCGCAAGGATGTCACGAACGGCGGAAACAAGGCTGCAGCCACAACAGTGGGCAAATTGATCGCTGAGCGCGCCAAGGCCGCTGGCATTGAACAAGTGGCTTTTGATCGCTCCGGTCTGCAGTATCACGGTCGCGTTCAGGCGCTGGCTGAGGCTGCGCGTGAAGCCGGCCTGAAGTTCTAACCGACGGCGAAAGGACGAGGTTAAGAAATGGCTAAACCCGAAAGAAACAAGAAGCCCCAGCAATCTGACGAGCGCGATGACGGCATGCGCGAAAAGATGGTGGCGGTAAATCGCGTCACCAAGGTTGTGAAGGGCGGACGTATCCTTGGCTTTGCTGCGCTGACAGTGGTTGGCGATGGTGATGGCAGCATCGGCATGGGCAAGGGCAAGTCCCGCGAAGTGCCTGTCGCTGCACAGAAAGCGATGGAAGAGGCGCGGCGCAAGATGGCCAAGGTCAGCCTAAAGAATGGCACGGTGCATCATACGGTTATGGGTCGCCACGGTGCGACCACCGTGATGATCCAGCCGGCACCCGAAGGTACCGGCATCATAGCTGGCGGCGCTATGCGCGCTGTCTTCGAAGTGGTCGGTGTGACCAACGTGGTTGCGAAGGCGCACGGCTCGACCAATCCCTACAACATCGTGCGTGCCACCATCGACGGTCTGTCGAAGGTCAATACGCCGGCCGAGATTGCTGCCAAACGTGGCATGTCGGTTGATCAGATTCTGGGGTAAGTCATGCCTGACAAGAAAATCAAAGTGACGCTCGTCAAGAGCGTCATTGGTACCAAGCAGGACCATCGTGCCACTGTACGTGGTCTGGGGCTGCGCAAGATGAACAGTTCCTCCGAGTTGGTCGATACGCCCGCAGTGCGCGGCATGATCAACAAGGTTCAGTATCTCGTAAAGGTCGAGGGTTAAGCCATGCGTCTGAATACCATCAAACCGGGCGAAGGCTCCAAGAAGGCTCGCAAGCGCGTTGGCCGTGGCATCGGATCAGGCCTCGGCAAGACCTGCGGTCGCGGTCACAAGGGGCAAAAATCGCGTTCCGGCGGTTTCCATAAGGTTGGTTTCGAAGGTGGCCAGATGCCTTTGCAGCGTCGCTTGCCGAAACGTGGCTTCAATTCCCTTACCCGTGCCCGCAATTATCAGATCCGCCTTGCCGATCTGGAAAACCTGCCGCTCGATGAAATTGATCTTCTGGCGCTTCAGGTTGCCGGACTCGTTCCGGGCGATGCATTGTCGGCCAAGGTGATTCTTGCCGGTGCCATCACGCGCAAGGTTACGCTCAAGGGTGTCGGCGCGACCAAGGGTGCAAAGGCTGCCGTCGAGGCGGCCGGTGGCTCGATCGCCGAGTAAGCAAGGGAAAGGTTAGAGCGTTGGCTGCAAATCAAAATACCGTAAGCAAGGGTGGCAAATTCGGCGATCTGAAGCGCCGTCTCTTGTTCTTGCTCGGTGCGCTGGTGGTTTATCGCATTGGTGCGCATATTCCGGTCCCCGGAATCGACCCCAACGTTCTTTCCGATTTATTCAACTCGCAACAGGGCGGCATTCTGGGCATGTTCAACATGTTCTCGGGTGGTGCACTGTCGCGTTTCACGATCTTTGCGCTCGGGATCATGCCTTATATCTCAGCGTCGATCATCATGCAGTTGATGAGCGTGGCCAGCCCTCAACTTGAGGCGATCAAAAAGGAAGGCGAGGCTGGGCGCCGCAAGATCACCCAATACACTCGCTACGGTACCCTTGGCCTGGCATTATTCCAGGGGTTGGGCATTGCAGTAGCACTGGAATCACAGGCCGGCCTTGTTAACGACCCGGGCATGATGTTTCGTCTGACCACGGTTTCGACGTTGGTAACCGGTACCATGTTTTTGATGTGGCTCGGTGAGCAGATTACCGAGCGCGGTCTGGGCAACGGCATTTCGATCATCATTTTTGCCGGTATTGCGGCAGGCTTGCCCAGTGCCATTGGCGGGTTGCTCGAATTGGTTCGCACTGGCGCGATGCATCCGCTGACGGCGCTGATCATTTGCGTACTGGTCGTTGTGGTTACCGCCTTCGTTGTTTTCGTCGAGCGCGGTCAACGCAAAATTCTGGTCAATTATGCAAAGCGTCAGGTAGGGAACAAGATTTACGGTGGCCAAAGTTCACACCTGCCGTTAAAACTGAACATGTCGGGTGTCATCCCGCCGATCTTTGCCTCTTCGATCATCCTCTTTCCGGCGACGCTGGCCGGCTGGTTTGGCTCCGGGCCATCGATGGGTTGGCTGAAAGATGTCGCCGCCACGCTCTCTCCGGGGCAACCCATCTATGTAATGCTTTATGCTGCGGCAATCATTTTCTTCTGTTTCTTCTACACGGCGCTGGTCTTCAACGCCAAGGAGACGGCAGACAATCTGAAGAAAAGCGGCGCATTCGTACCAGGCATCCGTCCCGGTGAGCAGACAGCCCGTTACATCGACAAGATTCTCATGCGTCTGACGCTGGTTGGCGCAGCTTATATCACCATCGTTTGTCTGCTGCCCGAGTTTCTGATTCTGAAGTGGAACGTGCCTTTCTATTTTGGCGGCACTTCCTTGCTGATTATCGTTGTGGTCACCATGGACTTCATGTCCCAGGTTCAGGCCTATGTTATGTCGCACCAGTATGAAAGCCTCTTGAAGAAAGCTAACTTCAAGGGATCGCCAATGATCAAATAGCCGGTAAATGGCCAGGGAAGATTACATTGAAATGCAGGGAGAGGTCATCAAATCTCCCGAACGCGACCTTCAAGGTCAAGCTGGAAAATGGGTACATCGTGCATAGTTATATCTCCGGAAAGATACCGATCGATCACATCTGAATCTTCCCGGGGGACAAAGTAACAGTGCAATTGACCCCAAACAATTTAACCAAGGCGCGAGTCGTTTTCCGCGCCAAGTAACAGTCTCTACGCAATAAACCGCAGGGCAAGGAATCACGGCTGCTTCCAAGCTCTCGCAGACGAGGAGTAAAAGATGAAAGTTCAACCTTCAGTGAAGCGTATTTGCCGCAACTGCAAAGTCATCCGTCGCAAGGGTGTCGTGCGCATCATTTGCAAGGACCCGCGTCATAAGCAGCGCCAGGGTTGATTCTCTGTCGAGTCCGGCATTTGTTAATTTTCGAAATAGTGGAGTGATTCAATGGCCCGTATTGCAGGGGTAAACATTCCGAACCATCAGCATGCTGAAATCGCCTTGACCGCGATTTACGGCATCGGCCGTACCCGCGCACAGAAAATCTGTGACGCAGCCGGCGTTGGTCGTGCAATCAAGATGAAGGATCTGTCCGATACGGACATGGATCGTCTGCGTGACGAAGTGGGTAAGTTCATCGTCGAAGGTGACCTGCGTCGTGAAGTGACGATGAATATCAAACGCCTGATGGACCTCGGTTGCTACCGTGGCCTGCGCCATCGCAAGGGCTTGCCCAGTCGTGGCCAGCGTACGCGCACCAACGCACGTACCCGCAAGGGCCCGCGCAAAGCCATCGCCGGCAAGAAGTAATAAGGACAGAACATGGCAAAGACTGCTACCAAAGTTCGCAAGAAGGTCAAGAAGAATGTTGCCGAGGGCATCGCCCACATTCACGCTTCGTTCAACAACACCATCATCACCATCACCGACCGTCAGGGTAACGCCCTTTCCTGGGCGACTTCCGGCGGTGCCGGCTTCCGCGGTTCGCGCAAGTCCACCCCATTCGCTGCACAGGTTGCTGCTGAAGCTGCCGGCAAGGCGGCTCAGGAATGCGGTGTCAAGAATGTCGAAGTACGCATCAAGGGCCCCGGTCCTGGCCGTGAGTCTTCCGTTCGTGCACTGAATGCCCTGGGCATGAAGATCACCTCGATTTCCGACGTGACGCCTGTACCGCACAACGGTTGCCGTCCGCCCAAAAAGCGCCGCATCTAAGGAGAAAGACAAGTGGCTCGTAATCTCGATCCGAAATGCCGTCAGTGCCGCCGCGAAGGCGAGAAGCTCTTCCTCAAGGGTGAAAAGTGCTTTACTGACAAATGCGCCATCGAGCGCCGTTCCTATGCGCCTGGCCAGCACGGCCAGAAATCCGGCGCCCGCCTGTCCGATTATGGTGTGCACCTGCGCGCCAAGCAGAAGATCCGCCGCGTTTATGGCGTTCTAGAAGGTCAGTTCCGTCGCACGTTTGCCGAAGCTGAGCGCCGCAAGGGTCAGACCGGTGAAAACTTGCTGCAGTTGCTCGAGTCACGTCTTGACTCGGTGGCATACCGCATGGGTTTCGGTGCCTCGCGTACCGAGTCGCGTCAGATTGTTCGCCACAATGGTGTTCTGGTCAATGGCAAGCGGGTCAACATCCCGTCGTATATTGTCAAACCGGGTGACGTGGTTCAATTGTCAGATCGTGCTCGCGCATCGCTGCGCTGCAAAGCTGCCCTCGAGGCTGCTGAAGCACGCGGCTTTCCGGAATGGATCGCGGTTGACATCAAGGAAGGCAAGGGAACGTTCAAGGCCATGCCGCAGCGCTCCGAGCTGCCGTCGACCCTGAACGAAGGCCTCGTCATCGAACTTTATTCGAAGTAATCACTGACAGAGGAAGCAAGCTCATGCAAAGCAGTGGACTTCTTAAGCCCCGCATTATCGATGTGCAGAGTGTTTCGCCTGTGCAAGCCAAGGTCGTCATGGAGCCGTTCGAACGCGGTTACGGGCACACCCTTGGCAACGCCCTGCGCCGCATCCTGTTGTCGTCGATGCCGGGTTATGCACCGACCGAAGTCGGTATCGACGGCGTGCTGCACGAGTACTCGACCGTTGATGGCGTTCAGGAAGATGTTGTCGACATTTTGCTGAACCTCAAGGGTATCGTCTTCAAATTGCACAATCGTGATGTCGTCAATCTGAAATTAGCCAAGGAAGGTGAAGGCGCTGTTCGTGCCGGTGACATCGAGTTGCCGCACGATGTCGAAATCATCAATCCGGAACATGTCGTCGCTCACCTTTCTCCGGGTGGCAAGCTGTCAATGGAGATCAAGGTCGAGAAGGGTCGTGGCTACGTTCCTGGCAACGTACGCAATCTTGGCGACTCGAAGACCATCGGCAAGCTTGTTCTCGATGCTTCGTTCAGTCCGATCCGTCGCGTTGCGTATGCGGTTGAAAGTGCTCGTGTCGAACAGCGCACCGACTTGGACAAGCTGATCGTCGATATCGAAACTAACGGCGTTGTCGAACCCGAAGAAGCCATTCGCTACGCTGCTCGCGTATTGATGGAGCAGCTTTCGGTCTTTGCCGACCTCGAAGGTACCTCGCCAACCCCCGATGCGCCGCGCGCACAACCGGTTGATCCGGTGCTCGTCCGCCCGGTGGATGACCTCGAGTTGACCGTTCGTTCTGCGAACTGCCTCAAGGCCGAGAACATCTACTACATCGGTGATCTGATTCAGCGTACCGAGAATGAACTTCTCAAGACCCCGAACCTGGGTCGCAAGTCGCTGAACGAGATCAAGGAGGTACTGGCTGCCCGTGGTCTGACTCTGGGCATGAAATTGGAAAATTGGCCGCCGGCCGGTCTGGAAAAAGTCTGAAGACTGTTTCTCGACCCGGGCAGTCAAGGGACGCCTGTAGAACATAGAAAGGATTAACCATGCGTCACCGTTTGGGACTTCGCAAACTCAACCGTACCAGCAGCCATCGCTTGGCGATGCTGCGCAACATGACCGTTTCCCTGCTCAAGCACGAGGCCATCAAGACCACCGTGCCGAAAGCAAAGGAACTTCGTCGTGTCGTCGAACCGATGATCACGCTTGGCAAGAAGCCGACGCTGGCCAACAAGCGACTGGCTTTTGACCGCCTGCGCGACCGCGATATCGTCGTCAAGCTCTTTGCCGAAATTGGCCCGCGCTATGCAACCCGTCCGGGCGGCTATCTGCGTATCCTCAAGTGCGGCTTCCGCGTCGGCGATAACGCGCCGATGGCGTTTGTCGAACTTGTCGATCGTCCGGAGCCTACCGAGGCAGTGGAAGTGGACGAGGCAGCCTGATCGTTTCAGGAGTGCAGAAAAATAGAAAAGGCCGGGATTTTTCCCGGCTTTTTTATTGGCGTTGGCGTAACGGTGGCAGAAGTTAGTGCTGGAGGATTTTCGAGAGAAACAGCTGTGCTCGTTCAGAGCGGGGCGTGCCGAAGAAGTCGTCTTTCTTGGCGTCCTCGACGATGCTTCCTTCATCCATGAAAATAACGCGATGGGCAACTTTGCGCGCGAAGCCCATTTCGTGGGTCACACACATCATGGTCATGCCTTCCTGAGCCAGTTCAACCATGACATCAAGAACCTCATTAATCATCTCGGGGTCGAGCGCCGATGTCGGTTCGTCGAACAGCATGCAGATCGGATCCATGGCCAGGGCGCGGGCGATGGCGACACGCTGTTGCTGGCCGCCTGACAGCGCCCCGGGATACTTGCTGGCCTGTACCGTCAGGCCGACGCGGTCGAGCAGCTTCATACCTTTCTCGCGCGCCTCGTCCTTGCTCCGCTTGAGTACCTTGATCTGACCGATGGTCAGATTGTCGATGATGCTCATGTGCGGGAACAGCTCAAAGTGCTGGAAGACCATGCCGACGTGGGCGCGCAGCTTCGAAAGATTGGTTTTTGGGTCGCCGACCGAAGTGCCCTTGACGACGATCTTGCCCTTCTGGAACGGTTCGAGACCATTGACGCATTTGATAAGAGTCGATTTTCCGGAACCTGAAGGGCCGCAGACCACCACCACCTCGCCTTTCTGAATGCTGGTTGTACAGTCGGACAGTACCTGAAACTGGCCATACCATTTGGAAACGTTGCTGATTTCGATCATGAACTGAATCTCGCTTGAAGGTGCTTCACCAACCGGGATGCGGAGAAGCAGATGACGAAATAGACGGCGCCGGAGAAAAGGAGCAATTCGACCAGTCGACCGTCACGGTCGCCAACCTTGTATGCGGTACCGAAAAAGTCCGAAAGACCGATGACGTAGACCAGCGAAGTGTCCTGGAAGAGGATGATGGCCTGGGTCAGCAGCAGCGGCAGCATGTTGCGGAAAGCCTGGGGGAGAACGATCATGCGCATCGTCTGTCCCGGGGTGAGGCCGAGCGCCAGGCCGGCTGCAGCCTGTCCCTTGGCGACGCTCTGGATGCCGGCACGGATGATTTCCGAGTAGTAGGCTGCCTCGAACAGCGCGAAGGCAACCAACGCCGAGGTCATGCGGATGTCGCCAATGTCGCTGCCAAAAACCGACCGCAGCAACTGCGGCACGATAAGATAGAACCACAGGATGACCATGACCAGCGGGACCGAACGAAAAAGATTGACGTAGGCGGTGGCTAGGTAGGCGAGAACCTTGTTGTGACCGAGGCGCACGACGGCAAGTATGGTACCCCAGACGATACCGACGATAATCGCTGTCAGGGTGACTTCCAGGGTGACCAGCAAACCCTTGGCGAGAAACGAGAGGGCACCGGGGATTGAGGACCAGTCGAATCCATGCATGCTCATTTACCTCCGATATACCCTGGAACGCGAACCTTCTGCTCGACGTGCCGCATCAGGTACATGACGACGACGTTGATCAGCAGATAGAGCAGCGTGACGGCAATGAAGGCTTCGTAGGGCTGGGCGGTGAAATCGACCAGTTGTTGCGCCTGGCGGGAAAGTTCGATCAGGCCGATGGTCGTTGCAACCGACGAGTTTTTGAAGACGTTCAGGAATTCCGAGGTCAGCGGCGGCATAATGATGCGAAAAGCCATTGGCACCAGCACATAGCGATAAACTTGTGCCAGCGTGAAGCCCATTGCCAGTCCCGCGCTTTTCTGGCCGTGCGGCAGCGATTCGATACCCGAGCGTACCTGTTCGGCGACCCGGGCTGCAGTGAATAATCCGAGGCAGACCATCGCGGCGATGAACTGTTGCGCCAGCGGATTCATCTGCTTGAAGGCGTCGCCCATTTTGGTCGGCAACAATTCGGGAAGGACGAAATACCAGATGAACAACTGCACGAGCAGTGGAATATTGCGGAATACTTCAACATAAACTGCGGCGATCAGCGATAACCATCGGTTGGGGACGGTGCGCAGGACACCGATGATCGAGCCGACGATCAGGGCGATGACCCAAGCGCTCAGGGACAGGATCACTGTCCACTGGAGTCCTTCGAACAGCCAGGTCAGGTATGTCCCCTCGCCGGTTGCGCTGGGCGCGAGGAATATCTCCCAGTTCCAGTTATATGCCATTACAACCCCGATTCAAAAAAGGCTGCCAGGAAATTCGTTCCTGACAGCCTGTTGACCGCAACCCGAGGAATTACTCGAAAGCCTTGTCGTTCGGTGCCTTGAACAGAGCCTTCATTTCATCCGACATCGGCATGTTGAGGTTCAGGCCCTTGGGCGGAATCGGGTTCATGAACCATTTGGTGTAGATCTTTTCCGCTTCGCCGGAAAGCATCGCCTTGGCCAGTGCGGCATCGACCACCTTCTTGAACTCGGGATCATCCTTGCGCAACATGCAGCCGTAAGCTTCCTTGGACTGTGCTGTGCCGGTTACGATCCAGTCACCCGGATTCCGTGCCTTGGCCAATTCACCGTAAAGCAGCGCGTCGTCCATCATGAAGGCAACAGCGCGTCCGGTTTCCAGCGTCAGGAAGGATTCGCCATGATCCTTGGCCGAGATGATGTTCATGCCCATCTGCTTCTCTTCGTTCATCTTGCGCAGCAGACGCTCGGAGGTCGTGCCGGCGGTGGTGACGACGTTCTTGCCGGCGAGGTCGGGGAAGTCCTTGATCCCCGAATCCTTATTCGTCATCAGGCGGGTGCCGATGATGAAGATGGTGTTGGAAAAGCCGACCTGTTTCTGGCGCTCGAGATTATTGGTCGTCGACCCGCACTCCATGTCGATCGTCCCGTTCTGAACCAGCGTGATGCGGTTGGCCGAGGTTACCGGCATCAGCTTGGTGTCGAGCTTGGCCAGCTTGAGATGTTCCTTGACGGCGTCGGCCGCTTTCAACATCAATTCATGAGAGTAGCCGACGACCTGCTGCTGATCGTTGTAATAGGAGAACGGGATCGAGGATTCGCGGTGACCAAGGGTCAGCGAACCAGTATCCTTGGCTTTCTTGAGCGTCGGCGATTCCTGCGCCAGCGCCGGGGCGCCAGCAAATGCAGTGGCGATCAACGCTGCAGAAACGAGTTTGATAATGTGCATTGTCTTCCTCCAGGGGGTTGTGCTTGTTGGGAACGGTTAGGTTTGTTTCTTCGTTACTAGTTCACTGGGCGATGGTTGCTACCGCGACATTCCCACAGCCCTCATAGTGAATGCTGCTAAAGCTTAACATTCTTGCGAGCGCAATGCCTCGCCCGTTTGGATCGCAGGCGCGCGCCGGATCGAGTTCCAGGTAGTTGCGCCACGCGAACCCTTGTCCTTCGTCGGCAATACGCAGGGTGATCTGGTGCGCTTCACGGCGAAAGCTGAGGCGAACGCGCTTGTCCGCATTGTCGGGATGGGCGCTGCGCCGGTCAACCTCGTTTTTCCAGCAATTTTCGAGCGCCAGCCGTGATTTTTCTTGATAGGACAGGCCGAGGTTGCCATGTTCGACACCATTCACCAGCAGTTCGGAAATGCCGAAGAGGGCGGCTTCCGAGTTCGGGCAGGCCTGGGCGACCAGTGTGGCGAGCTCGCCGGCTTCCTCCAGGGTGCGCACGGAAAACTCGCAGCCATCCAGAGCCTGCGGCGTCAGGCTGCGGTTTCGCAACTGTTGTCGCAGGGCATTGCGGAACGATGATTTGGCCAGTGCCGCAAGAATGACCGAAACGACTGCAGTGCGCTCGTAAGGCGTATTCAGGTAATGGTAAGCACCGACTGCGGCGCCGGCACGCATCTGTTCTGCGGCCAGCGGCAGTGTGGTCTGGAGGACGACCGGGATGCCGGCGAGACGCACATCTTCCCTGATCTGCCGCAGTTTCTCTAACCCGCCGCGGTCGGGCAGCAGGCAGTCGACAATCATCAGATCGAACTCGCTGTCCGGATTTTGCAGGGCATCCCGCGCCTCGTCCAGGTTGCTTGCGTAATGTAAGGTGACCCCCGGCTCGGTGCGAAAACAGTCGGTCAGCATCTGGAGGGTTGCCGGGTCGCTGTCGACAAGAAGAAGATGCGCCTTGTGCATGGCGTTCAGTATAAGAGAAAGTCAGGCGCCTTCAGCAGCCCGTTCCTGCTGCTGCAGGGTCCACATCAGCGCATAGTGGCCGCCGGCCGCGAGCAGTGCGCCATGCGTGCCGCGCTCGATGATGTGGCCGCCCTGCATGACCAGGATTTCGTCGGCATTCATGACCGTGGACAAACGGTGGGCGATGACCAGTGTCGTGCGGCCGATGGCGGCGCGCTCGAGTTGGCTCTGAATAGCCCTTTCGGTCGCCGAGTCGAGAGCCGAGGTCGCTTCGTCGAAGACCAGGATGGGCGGGTTCTTCAGCAGCGTGCGGGCGATCGCGACACGCTGCTTCTCACCGCCCGATAATTTCAGGCCGCGTTCGCCGACCCGCGTTTCGTACTTCTGCGGCAGGGATTCGATGAAATCGTGCAACTGAGCGGCGCGGGCAGCGGCGACAACTTCCTCGCGGCTGGCTGCGGGGCGCCCGTACTGAATGTTGTAGAAAATCGAGTCGTTGAACAGCACGGTGTCCTGCGGCACGATACCGATGGCAGCGCGCAGGCTGCCCTGTTTCAGCGTGCGCAGGTCGTGGCCGTTGATCCGGATGGCGCCGCCGGTTACATCGTAGAAGCGGAACAGCAGACGCGCCAGTGTCGATTTGCCGGCGCCCGAATGGCCGACCACGGCCACCGTCTTGCCGGCCGGGACAGCAAAATTCAGATTGTGGAGAATCGGTCTTTCCGGGTCATAAGCAAAGTCGACCGCGTCGAAATTGATCTGCAGCGGTCCGCCGGGCAGGTCGCGGGCGTCGGGTGCATCGGCGATCTCGCGGTTTTCCTTGAGCAGGTTGAACATCCGTTCGAGATCGGTCAGCGCCTGGCGTATCTCGCGATAGACGAGACCGAGAGAGTTCAATGGGATATAGAGCTGGATCAGGAAGGCGTTGACCAGCACCAGGTCGCCGATCGTCATCTGGCCTTCGACTACGCCGTTGGCCGCGCGCCACATCATGGCGGTGACGCCGAGCGTGATGATTGCCTGCTGGCCGAGGTTGAGTGTCGATAGCGTTGTCTGGCTGCGCGTTGCGGCATTTTCCCAGTTGACCATCTGGTCATCGTAGCGCTGCGCCTCGTAAGCCTCGTTATTGAAGTATTTGACTGTCTCGTAGTTGAGCAGGCTGTCGACCGCCCGCGTGTTGGCAGCAGAGTCGCTTTCGTTGACGGCACGTCGGATGCTGATGCGCCAGTTGCTGATCTTGACCGTGAACACGATGTAGGCGGTCAGCGAAACAAGGGTGATCAGCACGAAACCCAAGTCGTACTTGACGAAGAGGATACCGAGGACAAGCCCGATCTCGACCAGGGTCGGCAGGATGGAATAGAGCGTGTAGGAAATCAGGCTGGAAATTGAGCGGGTGCCGCGCTCGATGTCGCGCGACATGCCGCCGGTCTGCCGTTCGAGGTGAAAACGCAGACTCAGGGCGTGCAGATGGCGAAACACCTCGAGCGCGACCTGACGCACGGATTGCTGCGTGACACGGGCGAAGAGAAATTCGCGAAGCTCGGTAAACAGGGAGGTCGAGAAGCGCAGAAAGCCATAAAGCAGGAGCAACAGCACGGGCAGGACCAATGCCTGATCGGCGAGCGAAAACCCGTCGATCATCTGTTTGAATACCACCGGTACGCTGACACTGGCGACCTTGGCAGCTACCAGGCAGGCCAGCGCGGCCATCACGCGCCAACGATAAGTCCATAGGTAGGGAAAGAGCAGGCGCAGCGTCGGCCACACATGAGTTTCCGGCAGAGGCTGGCCTGCCGGGGCTTTGGAAAAGGTGCTTGTGTGGCGCATGTCGGGGGTATTTCTTGATTGTGTTTTCGCCAGTATATGAAATCTTCCGCTATTCCGCGAAAATCGGGCTTTATTTGAAATTGGGCTAATCATGGGCGTCGACCACATCAGTCTTCCGCAAAAACAGCCGTCATTGCGCGTGGTGCCAATGCCGGCCGATCTCAACCAGAACGGTGACGTCTTCGGCGGCTGGGTCATGGCCCAGGTCGACGTGGCCGGCGCGATTCCCGCCATGCACCGTGCCGGTGGCCGTGTCGCAACGGTTTCGGTCAATTCCTTCCAGTTCAAACAGGCGATTTCAGTGGGCGATGTGGTCAGTCTCTATGCTGATGTCGTGCATGTCGGGCGGACCTCGATCACCGTCAATGTCGAGGTCTATGCCGAGCGGAACTACGCCAACCTGGAGACGGTCAAGGTGACAGAAGCGCAACTAACTTACGTTGCCATCGACGGAAATGGCAAAAAACGTTCTGTTCCTCCAGAAAATACGTAAAATCAAACGAATATAAAATTCTGTTAAGGTGAAGTAAGAGAATGAAAAATATGACCATGCGTACCGTGCCGGCGCTGCTTCTGGTTGCATTCTCCGGCGCTGCTTCGGCAGCCGCCTTCCAACTCCTGGAGCAAAACGCGAGCGGCATTGCCACTTCCTACGCCGGTTCGGCGGCGGCCGCCGACAACGCCAGCACAATATTCTTCAACCCGGCCGGCATGACGAAACTGCCGGGGCTTCATCTCTCGGCGGGTGTGGTCGGCGTCCGGCCGAATTTCGAGTTCAGCGACAGCGGTTCTAGCGGCCTGCTGGGAAGCGGCGGCGACGGCGGCAATGCCGGTAGCTGGGCGGCAGTACCGAATGCCTATGTTTCCTGGCAAGTGGCGCCGGACTGGTTCGTCGGCCTCGGCATCTCGTCGCCCTTCGGTTTGAAGACCGAGTACGACAGCGACAACTGGATCGGCAGTTATCAGGCGATCAAGTCCGATATCACGACGGTCAATTACAACCCGTCGCTGGCCTGGAAGATCAACGACAAGGTGTCACTCGGCCTTGGCATCAGTTATCAGACCATCGACGCCGAGTTGACCTCGGCGGTGCCCGGGCCGCTCAGATATTCGCAACTCAAGGGCGATGACTCGGCCTGGGGCTGGAATGCAGGTGCCCTGTTTACATTGTCGCCGGCGATGCGGGTCGGCGTTTCTTATCGCTCGGCGGTGAATTACACGCTGGAAGGCAACATGACGACGGCGCTGACCTCAACGCCGGTCCGTGCCGACGTCAAGTTGCCCGATACGGCTACCCTATCGGTCTGGCAACAGGTTTCCGACCGCTGGGAGGCGATGGGCGACCTCTCCTATACCCACTGGAGCACGCTCGATACGCTGAATGTGGTCAACAGCAATAGCGGCACACAGATCGGTAGCGAGAACTTCGGTTACAAGGATTCCTGGCGCATTGCCTGGGGTGCTGCATACAAGGCGAACGAAGCGTGGAAAGTGAAATTCGGCCTTGCCTACGACACGACGCCGACCACCAACGGCGACCGTTCGGCACGCGTACCGGACAACGACCGCGTCTGGTTCTCGTTCGGCGGCCAGTGGAATGGCGGGTCTTACGGCAAGATCGATGCCGGTTACGCCTACCTGTACCTCAAGGACGCGGACATCAATCAGAGCAAGGTGTTTTCACCGACAGTCAGCAGCAACCTGCGCGGTTCATACAACAACAGCGGTCACCTGCTGGGCGTGCAGTACTCGAACGGCTTCTAGGTTTTCCCTGCCGCTTCGCTGAGCGCCGAACGCAGGCGCTTGGCGAAAACCTTCATTTCCTTGGCCGCCTGAATATCGCCTTTGGCTTCGGCCACACTGATGCCCTTTTCGTAGGCGGACAGGGCGCCGGCCGGGTCGCCACTGTCGACCAGCGCCTTGCCGAGTGCCTTCCAGGCGGCAGAAAACTGATCGTCACGGTCAACGGCGTTTTTGAAGCAATTTGCAGCTATTTCCGGATCGCCGGCCTTGAGGTATTCGTTGCCCAGCGAGAAGCGGAGCAGGGCGCCGTCGCGCGGGCCACCGAGCATTTTTTCCAGGGATTCGATACGTGGGTTCATGGTATACCAAGGCTAAAATAAGGTTTTGCAAAACGGATACAGGAAGCGACTTATGAGCAAGACCATCATCAGCACCCCGCATGCCCCGGCCGCCATCGGCACCTATTCGCAAGCCGTGCGTGTCGGCGATACCGTGTATATGTCGGGGCAGATCGGGCTCGATCCGGCCTCCATGCAAATGGTAGACGGCATCGATGCACAAATCGTTCGCGTTTTCGAGAATCTCAAGGCGGTTGCCGAGGCGGCGGGCGGGTCGCTGGCCGACGTCGTCAAGCTGAACGTATTCATGGCCGATCTGGCGCATTTTGCCCGGGTCAATGAAACCATGGCGGCCTACTTCAGTGCGCCTTTCCCGGCGCGTGCGGCGGTTGGCGTCAAGGAACTGCCGCGTGGCGCGCTGGTCGAGGCCGATGCCGTAATGTTTCTTGGCTGATGAGTGAAGCCGGGGCTGCGGCCTCCGCTTCTCCACCCATTCGTGCTTCCGAGGCGCTGCTGAAGAAGCTCGCCAAAATCGGCCTTCATCGCGAGGCCGATTTGCTGGTGCACCTGCCGCTGCGCTATGAAGACGAAACGCGCATCACGCCGGTCAATCATGCCTTCAATGGCGAACCGGTACAGGTCGAGGTGGTTGTTCAGTCGAGCGAAATCCAGTTCCGGCCGCGACGGCAGATGATTGTTCGTGCGGCCGATGAGAGCGGCGAGATTACGCTGCGATTCTTCAGTTTCTATCCGAATCAAAAGGCGGCGCTGAGCGAAGGTTCGCGCATCCGTGCCTTTGGCGAAGTGCGCGGCGGCTTTTTCGGCGCCGAGATGGTGCACCCGCGTTTTCGCAAGGTCGGCGATGACGAGCCGCTGCCGACAGAAATGACGCCGATTTATCCGTCGACCGCAGGCGTCGCCAATTCGGCGCTGCAAAAGCTGATCGGCCGGGCGCTGGCCGATGGCGACCTGTCCGAAACGCTGCCCGATGACTTGCGCCAACGGCTCAAACTGCCCGGGTTGGCGCGCAGCCTGCATTTTCTGCACCGGCCGCCACCCGGCACCGATCTCGATACCCTGTACGCGCGCAATCATCCGGCTTGGCGCCGCGTCAAGTTCGACGAAGTGCTGGCCCAGCAACTGTCGCTGCGCCGCGCCTACCTCGCCCGCCGCGAGCAGGGCGCGCCGGTGCTGGTGGCGCGGGATGACCTCGGCGCCCGTCTGCTCGATTGCCTGCCGTTCGGACTGACTGGCGCACAATTGAGGGCGATGGCCGAGATTGCCGGCGATCTCGGCCAGCCCTACCCGATGCAACGCCTGCTGCAGGGCGACGTCGGCGCCGGCAAGACCATCGTCGCCGCGCTCGCCGCCTGCCAGGCGATTTCCGCCGGCTGGCAGGCCGCCTTCATGGCGCCGACCGAAATCCTCGCCGAGCAGCATTACCTCAAGTTGCGCGACTGGCTGGAGCCGCTTGGCATCAAGGTCGCCTGGCTGTCGGGCAGCCTGAAGACAAAGGCGAAGCGCGAACAACTGGCGGCGACGGCAGCCGATGCCCAGCTTGTCGTCGGCACCCACGCGCTGATCCAGGAGGGCGTCGACTTCGCCCGGCTCGGGCTGGCCATTGTCGACGAACAGCACCGTTTCGGCGTCGCCCAGCGCCTCGCCCTGCGCAAGAAGGGCAGCAATCCGCACCAGCTGATGATGTCGGCGACGCCGATTCCGCGCACGCTGGCCATGAGCTACTACGCCGACCTCGATGTGACGGTGCTCGACGAGCTGCCGCCCGGTCGCACGCCGATCAAGACGCGGCTGGTCGCCGACAGCCGGCGCGACGAGGTCGTCGGCTTCGTCAGGAAACATGTCGAGGAAGGTCGCCAGGCCTACTGGGTGTGCCCGCTGATCGAGGAATCGGAAGCCTTGCAGTTGCAGACGGCGCAGGAAACCTACGCAACGCTTTTGGCCGAATTTCCCGGGTTGACCGTAGGGCTTGTGCACGGTCGGTTGAAGGCCGACGAAAAACAGGCGGTGATGGCCGCCTTCGCCGCCGGCGACATCGACGTGCTGGTGGCGACGACAGTGATCGAAGTCGGCGTCGATGTACCGAATGCCAGCCTGATGGTCATCGAGCACGCCGAGCGTTTCGGCCTCTCGCAACTGCACCAGCTGCGCGGCCGCGTCGGACGCGGCCAGTACAAGTCGAGCTGCGTCCTGATCTACGCCGGCCCGCTCGGCGAAGTCGCCCGCCAGCGGCTGAAGATCATTTACGAGTACACCGACGGCTTCGAGATCGCCCGCCGCGACCTGCAGTTGCGCGGCCCCGGCGAGTTCGTCGGCAGCCGGCAAAGCGGTGTGCCGCTGCTGCGCTACGCCGATCTGGAAATGGATGCCGACCTGGTCGAGATAGCGCGCGATTTGGCCGAAACCATGCTGACCGGGTATCCCGAACTCGCCGAGCGCCATCTGCAGCGCTGGCTTGGGTCGCGGGAAGAGTTGCTGAAGTCATGAGAGGGAAACGTTACGGTCGCCAAATTGCATGAAGTATGATTAGTCGGAATCTGACCTGTCTTGAGGTTGGGTTGGTTTTTGTTTTCAATCGTTACATTGGGAGATTCGCATTGAATCAATGGCATGTGGCAACCGCAGCTGAAGCAATAGCGGCAGCACAATTTGCTCGTTGCGGCTGGGACGTATCTGTTCAGTACGGGGCAAACCAACCAGAATATGATTTGGTCGTGGTCAAGAAAACGCTAATGCTGAAAGTTTCAGTAAAAGGCAGCCAAGATGGTGGTTGGGGACTTACACAATCGTATATGAAAGACCGCAATTATCATCGAGCGGCAGATCTTTGGTTGGCAAAGCACGCAAGCGATACCGTTATGTGCTTCGTCCAGTTTAAGGGGGTTGCTATCGGACAGCTTCCGAGTGTGTATCTGGCTCGACCTATTGAGGTGGCAGAGAGGTTAAAGGCTGCTGCTGGAGGGCGTGGCGATACCATTTTGAATGAAAATCACACTTGGACAAGCCGTGCCCAAGCAGCCGGCACTGTTGATCGCATACCGGAATATTGGCAGTTCAGTAACGAGCGCGCCGAGAGTTTGGCGAATGGAGTCTAATCGGTTTCGACCGCCATTGTTGCAGCCAAGGTACGAGACTTGGTGCATGAAAATGCAGCAATGAACAGAACTCTCCCAGCAATCGCCGTCGCATTGCTCTTGGTTCAGCCGCTCGCGGGTGCTGAAGCCTCCACCGACCCGGATCGACGTAGCGAGACCGTCCAGTTCACCAAGGGCACGACCTCGACGGTGATCAAGGGCCAGATCAAGGGTTATCACTACATCGACTATCAGGTGCGCGCCAGCGCCGGGCAGACCTTGAGCGTCGAGATGAAGACCGGCAACGCTTCCAGCTATTTCAACATCCTCCCACCGGGCAGCGGCGATGTCGCGATGTTCATCGGCAGCACGTCCGGCAACCAGTTCTCGGGCGTTCTGCCAACGGATGGCGATTACAGTATCCGTGTCTATCTGATGCGCAATGCCGCGCGCCGCTATGAGTCTGCAAATTACGCGCTGACCGTCGGCGTCACTGGCCAGGCACTGGCGGCGACGCCGGCCGCCAGGGATGCGCTGCTTCCCGGTACGCCCTTCCATGCTTCGGCGAAAATCGCCTGCACGCCGCCCTACGCTGCCAAGACGAAGGAATGCGAGGTCTTCGTCATCCGGCGCGGCTTCGACGGCACGGCGACCGTCGAGGTGCGCTGGGGCGCGGGAATGAAGCGCCGCATCCTGTTCGTCAAGGGCAAGCCGGTCGCTGCGGATGCCACCGAAGAATTGTCAGTCGAGCGCCGGGGCGATGTCAGCGTCGTCCGCCTCGGCAGCGATGAGCGCTTCGAGATTCCCGACGCGCTGGTTTTTGGCGGCTGATGCAGCCGGAATTTGTCCAAAAAAGCACGTCGACCGTACTGGACGGCTTTAGCCGATAAATTCCTCGATCATCCGCGCCACCGCCTCGGGCTGGTCGTGGTGCAGCATGTGGTCGGTGTCCTCGACCCATCTTTCCTCGACGTCGGCGAAACAGGCTTGGCGATTTTCCCAGTCGCCGGGGCGGGTGGCGAAGTCGCGGACGATCCACGAGTCGCGGCCGGCGACCCAGAGCACCGGGCAGGTGACTTTTTTCCAGACGGCCATCGATTCCTCCAGGCGGAACAGGTAGGGTCCGGGCACCTTGTGCCAGGGGTCACCATTCCAGATGACGCCGTGGCGGCGCTGGCCGGCCTTGTTTTCGCCGTCGCCGATGCGTCCGAGGTGCTTGGCGAGAAAGGCGGCGCGTTCCGCCGTCAGGTAGCGGTCGTTGTGCAGCAAGCGCCGGGCGAAGGCGTCACGGTCGGCATGGACGTGCATGCGCGGCGGATATTTGAGTGTCTCCAGCCATTTTTCGTAGCGTTCGGGCGCCATTTCAGGCGGATTCGGAGCGATGCCAAAGCCTTCGAGGGTGACGACCTTGGCGACCCGCTGCGGGCGGATCCCGGCGTACAGGCAGGCGAGGATGCCGCCCATGCTGTGGCCGACCAGATTGATCTGGCCTTGCGGCGCGTAGCGGTCGATGATGGCTTCGAGGTCGCCGAGGTGTTCGGCGAAGAAATACGGTCGCTTGAGCCATTGCGACGGGCCGAAGCCGCGCCAGTCGGGGGCGACGATGTTCCAGTCTTGTTTGAGTTGGTCGACGACGAACTGGAACGAGGCGGAAACGTCCATCCAGCCGTGCAGCAAAAACAGCGTGGGTGCATCGGGGCGGCCCCAGCGGCGGATATGCAGGCGGATGCCGGGCAGGTCAAGATATTCGGAGCGCGATGTAAGCATGTCGGAGATAATGCCGTTTCTCAAGTTGCAATTCTGACACGCGGATACGGTAGCGAATGAGTGAGAGTACTGAAAAATCGGGTGGCGGGCAGTTCCGGCTGCTGAGCACGCGGCGTTTCGCGCCGCTGTTCCTGACCCAGTTCCTCGGCGCCTTCAACGACAACCTGTACAAGAATGCGCTGATCGTTCTGGTGACTTTTCAGTCGGCGCAGTGGACTTCGCTGCGCCCGGAAATTCTCGCCAATCTGGCTGCCGGCCTGTTCATCCTGCCCTTCTTCTTTTTTTCGGCGACCGCCGGGCAAATCGCCGACAAGTACGACAAGGCGAAGCTGGCGCGGCTGACCAAGGTGCTCGAAGTCATGATCATGGGAGTGGCGATCGCCGGATTCTTGCTGCACAGTCTGGCGCTGCTTCTCTTCGCGTTGTTCCTGCTCGGCCTGCAGTCGACGCTGTTCGGGCCGATCAAGTTCGCCATCCTGCCGCAGCATCTGCGTGAGGAGGAACTGGTCGGCGGCAACGCCCAGGTCGGGGCCGGCACCTTCGTCGCCATCTTGGTCGGCACCCTGTCCGGCGGCCTGCTTGCCGGGGCTGGCGTCGCGCCGGTGTGGATCGCCGTGGCCGGACTCGGCGTCGCCGTGGCCGGCTATCTCGCCAGTCGCGGCATTCCCGCCGCGCCGCCGCCGGCACCGGAACTGACGGTCAACCCCAATCCGCTGACCGAAACCTGGCGCAATATCGGATTCGCGCGCGAGAACCGGACAGTCTTCCTGTCCATTCTCGGTATTTCCTGGTTCTGGCTCTACGGGGCGCTGTTTCTGGCCCAGATCCCAGCCTACGGGAAATATGTGCTGGGTGGCGGCGAGGCGGCAGTCACACTGCTGCTGGCGACATTTACCGTTGGCATCGGCTTCGGTTCGCTGCTTTGTGAGCGGCTCTCGGCACGCCACGTCGAAATCGGACTGGTGCCGCTGGGGTCGATCGGGCTGACCGTTTTCGGAATCGATCTTGCCTTGGCGTCAATGGCCCTGACGCCGGTGACGGGCACCGCGCCGGTCGGCGTGCTGATCGGCCAGGCCGGTGTCTGGCGGGTGCTGGCCGATCTTCTGCTGCTCGGCCTGTTTGGTGGCTTCTTCATCGTGCCGCTCAACGCGCTGGTGCAACTGCGCAGCGATCCGGCGAAGCGCGCGCGCATCATCGCCGCCAACAATATTCTCAATGCGCTGTTCATGGTCGTCGGCGCCCTTGCGGCGGCGGCAATGCTGGGCGGCGGGTTGTCGATTCCGCTGCTGTTCGCCGTTGCCGCCATCTGCAACGCCGCAGTCGCCGTATTCATCTACGGTCTGGTGCCCGAGTTCCTGCTGCGCTTCATCGCCTGGGTGCTGATCCATCTTTTCTACCGCCTTCAGGCGCGCGGCGTCGAACACATACCGCACGAAGGCGCCGCACTGATCGTCTGCAACCATGTCAGTTTCGTCGATCCGGTCATCCTGATGGCCGTGTCGCCCCGACCGATCCGCTTCGTCATGGATCACCGCATTTTCCGCACGCCGATCATCTCGTTCATTTTCCGCCACGGGCGGGCGATTCCGATCGCCCCGGCCAAAGAGGATGCGGCGATGATGGAACGCGCCTTCGAAGAGGTCTCGGCGGCGCTCAGGGAAGGCGAACTGGTCGGCATCTTTCCTGAGGGGCGGATCACCGACAGCGGCGAAGTCTGCCCCTTCCGCCCGGGCGTCACGCGCATCCTCGAACGCGATCCGGTGCCGGTCATTCCGCTGGCGTTGCAGGGGCTGTGGGGCAGCTTCTTCTCACGCAAAAATGGCCCGGCGATGACGCGCCCCTTCCGCCGCGGGCTGTTCGCAAAGATCGCTGTCGTCGGCGCGCCGGCGGTGGCGCCGGTCGAGGCGACACCGGCGCACCTGCAGCAGATCGTCGAGCGCCTGCGCGGCGACTGGAAGTAGCCTAGCAGTCGGTTAGAATCCTCAATCATGGCACTGCAACTCGACCGGATCAGGGAACGCCTCGATCTCTACGAAAAGCTGATGCGGCTCGACAAGCCGATCGGCATTTTGCTGTTGCTGTGGCCGACGCTGTGGGCACTGTGGTTGTCGTCGCTCGGCAAGCCGGACTGGATCGTCGTTTGGGTTTTCATACTAGGCACCGTGCTGATGCGCTCGGCGGGTTGTGTGATCAACGATTACGCCGACCGCGATTTCGACCGCCATGTCGAGCGCACCAGGGAGCGTCCGCTGACCGCCGGCAAAGTGTCGACGAAGGAAGCGCTCGCTCTCTTCGCCGTGCTTTCGCTGTGTGCCTTCGCGCTGGTACTGATGCTCGGCAATCCGCTGGTGATCTGGCTATCGTTGCCGGCGCTTTTTCTCGCCGTCAGCTATCCGTTTACCAAACGTTTCTTCGCCTTGCCGCAAGCCTATCTCGGCGTCGCCTTCGGTTTCGGCATCCCGATGGCCTACGCTGCACAGCTCGGCAGCGTACCGGCTGAAGCCTGGTGGCTGCTGCTCGCCAACGTTTTCTGGGCGATCGCCTACGACACCGAATACGCGATGGTCGACCGCGAAGATGACCTGAAAATCGGCATCAAGACTTCGGCCATTACCTTCGGACGCTTCGATGTGGCGGCGGTGATGATCTGCTACGCCGCGATGCTGCTGATCATCGGCTGGATGGGCCGGGCGCTGCATCTGGGCTGGGCCTTTTACGCCGGGCTGGCGGTTGCGGCGGGCATCTTCGGGCTGCATTTCACATGGATTCGCGGTCGTGAGCGGGCGGCTTGCTTCAAGGCTTTTCTGCATAACAACTGGGTCGGCGCGGCGATCTTTGCCGGTATCGTCGTCGATTTTCTGGTTTCTGGAAGGACGCTTGGATGAAAATATCGATTTTTTGCCTTTTTTTGGCGTCGACCGCAACGATGTGGAGCGCTGCTCCCGCGATGGCCGAGGATGGCCGGCAGCTGGTCCAGTTGCCGGCGCCGGCGCAGGCCGCACTGGTCGAGGAAATGCAGGGGAATCTGGTTGCCCTCAACGAGGTGCTGTCGCTGATGGCGACAGGTCAGGTGAGGGAGGCTGGCGAGGTGGCCGAGGCCAAACTCGGTCGTTCGGCCATGGGCAAACATCGCGACAAGCCTTTCGACGCCAGGCCCGGCCGGTACATGCCGCCGGCCATGCACGGCATCGGCATGGATGGTCACCAGGCGGCCAGCGAATTCGCTGCAGTGGCCAGAACCGGCGATCGCGACAAGGCGCTGGCCTTGTTGCCCAATCTGACGACGGCCTGCGTCGCCTGCCATTTCTCCTATCGGACCCGATGAAATATCACGATCTGCGCGACTTCATGTCGCAACTGGAAAAAACCGGCGAATTGAAGCGGGTCGGCGTCGAGGTCGATACCCGCCTCGAAATGACCGAAATCTGCGACCGCGTGCTGCGTGCAGAAGGCCCGGCCATCCTCTTCGAGAAACCCAAGGGTCATACGATTCCCGTGCTGGCCAACCTGTTCGGTACGCCGAAACGGGTGGCGCTCGGCATGGGCGAGGAGTCGGTGCAGGCCCTGCGCGAAGTCGGCAAGCTGCTCGCCTACCTGAAGGAACCGGAGCCACCCAAGGGCCTGAAGGACGCCTGGGATAAGCTGCCGATCCTGAAGCAGGTGCTCAACATGGCGCCCAAGAAGGTATCGAACGCGCCGTGTCAGGAAATCGTCTGGGAGGGCAAGGATGTCGATCTGGGTCGCCTGCCAATCCAACATTGCTGGCCGGGCGATATCGCGCCGCTGATCACCTGGGGCCTGGTCGTCACCCGCGGGCCGCACAAGACCCGGCAGAACCTCGGTATCTACCGCCAGCAGGTATTAACGAAAACGCACGGCCCGAACAAGGTGATCATGCGCTGGCTGGCCCATCGCGGCGGCGCGCTCGATTTTCGCGAGTTCCAGCTGGCCAATCCGGGGCAGCCTTTTCCGGTGGCTGTCGTGCTCGGCTGCGATCCGGCGACCATCCTCGGTGCCGTGACGCCGGTGCCCGATTCGCTGTCCGAATACCAGTTCGCCGGCCTGCTCCGCGGCGGCAAGACCGAACTGACGCAATGCCTGGGCTCGTCGCTGCAAGTGCCGGCATCGGCCGAAATCGTCCTCGAAGGCGTGATTCACCCCGGCGAAATGGCCCTCGAAGGCCCTTACGGCGACCATACCGGCTATTACAACGAGCAGGCCGAATTCCCGGTGTTCACCATCGAGCGCATCACCATGCGCCGCGACCCGATCTACCACAGCACCTATACCGGCAAGCCGCCTGACGAGCCGGCGGTGTTGGGCGTGGCGCTGAATGAAGTCTTTGTCCCGCTGCTGCAAAAGCAGTATCCGGAAATCGTTGATTTCTACCTGCCGCCGGAAGGCTGCTCGTACCGGATGGCCATCGTCAGCATCAAGAAACAGTATCCCGGCCACGCCAAGCGCATCATGTTCGGCATCTGGAGCTTTCTGCGCCAGTTCATGTACACGAAGACCATCATCGTGGTGGACGACGACATCGACATCCGCGACTGGAAGGAAGTGGTCTGGGCGATGACGACGCGCATGGACGCGACGCGCGACACGACGCTGGTCGATAACACGCCGATCGACTATCTCGACTTTGCCAGCCCGGTCGCCGGCCTCGGCTCCAAGATGGGGCTCGATGCGACCAACAAGTGGCCGGGCGAGACGAACCGCGAATGGGGGCGGCCGATTGTCATGGACGATGGCGTGAAAAAGCGTGTCGATGCGATGTGGGGTGATCTGGGATTGTGAGTTTGCGGATTGTCCCGGTCGACCTGAAAAATGACGCAATTTCCAAACTCTGGCTGGACCTGCTCGACCATTACGCACGCGATCCGATGGGCGGCGGAACGGGTTTGTCCGATTATGCCAAGGGTAATCTGGTCGGGAAGCTGCAGGATTTTCCGGGTTTTCATGGTGCGCTTGCCTATCAAGGCGAAAACGCTGTCGGCCTGGTCAACTGCTTTCTCGGTTTTTCCACCTTCGCAGCCAAGCCTTTGCTGAATATTCACGACGTCGTCGTGCATGCGGCGCAACGCCGCCAAGGCATTGGCCAGGCCTTGCTTTACTGGGCCGAACAGCGTGCCCGCGAACTGGGCTGCTGCAAGCTCACCCTGGAAATCCTTTCGGGCAATAGCCTGGCGATGGCGTCCTACGTGCGTG
>Ga0209507_1000718_pt1 | contig 32236 bp, 32 predicted proteins | sample AD_UKC028_MetaG_FD_184414 | JGI IMG/M metagenome (GOLD analysis project Ga0209507, IMG submission 184414) | Active sludge microbial communities of municipal wastewater-treating anaerobic digesters from USA - AD_UKC028_MetaG (SPAdes) (version 2) | ecosystem: Engineered > Bioreactor > Anaerobic >...
TGCGGGTAGATTTCTAAAGACAAAGGCCTTGCCAACTATGAAACCGTATGGCCCTATACCCTCGAAAGGAGGGGATGTTTATGGTTCGTGAAAACATGACGGCAAAAAAGACGCGGTATATCAGCGTCAGGAACGGCGGCGAGGAAACGTACGTCGAAAACATTCCGGTGTTGGGCCGGATGCGCGATCATCTTCCGGCCGCCAAGTTGCGTCTGCGAGAGATCCAGCGGGTCATGCCGCTGGGCAAATGGTCGATCACGATTGAACAGCAATGGAAGGATGCGGGCGTTACGCATTTCCAGATGCTGGATGTCGTGACCGGAAAGTTGCAGGAGTCTGTCCTATGAAAAAGGAAGTCGGAGGAGTCAATCAGTATGTCTTTACGCACGGCAAACGACCGTCCGGCAAAGGCACTTGGGCGTTCCAGGGCGATGACGGCAAACTGGTCTTTATTACCGGCTTGTATTCGGAGGCCAAGAAGCAGGCGCTTAAGACGATCAAAAACCCTGTACTGCAAACTTAAGGAGGATTTGTGATGGTTAAGAAAGCCAAGAAACAAAAAGTCGCGGAAGGTTCAGCATCACCCAAGGAAGGAATCGTTATGCATATCGGGGCCTCGCGCAACGAGTTGATGCTCGCGGCCAAGGATCGCGGAGTCAAAAACTTCCGTGTGCTCAACAAGCAGGAGCTGGCGGATGTTTTGAAGAATATCGGCGATCAGAAGGCGGTTGACGCGATCGTAGCCGGGGCCGTGGCCCGGTGGAAGTCCGGCTGGGGAAAGAAGAAGGTGCAGAATGAAAGTCAATGCTGAGATCGAATTAAAGGTCGAAATGGGCGGGGTATCGCATGACGGAACTGGCTGTCAGGGATACCTGCCGGATGGAACGCGTTACGAGGATGTCGTTCGGGTTTTCGGTGGGCCTCAGCTCGGCGCTTCACCGGACGGCAAAATCAAGGCCGAGTGGGTCGGCCGGATCAACGGCCTTGTGTTCACGATCTACGACTACAAATCGAAGCTGGATCCGGAGCGCAACACCGATTGGCATATTGGAGGCAAGCAGAAGTTCGTCGCGGAGCTGGTGAATTTATATTTCAAAGCACATTAATCTCTCGACGGTGCTTGGTAAGCCTCCGCTGGTAAAAGCTGGCGGAGGTTTTTTATTGCCAAGAATTATCGAAAATCGTTTTATCCTAAATACTTGTGTGATATAATGTACAATAATGTTAAATCACATTCCGGAGGGATTTTTATGCTTCTCAAGGGTTATTTAACCGTACGTCAAGTTGCCAAAGAACTGGGCCTTACTGAATATAGAATTCGGCAACTTATCCGTGAAAAACAGATCCGCGCGACCAAGATCGGACAGTGGCTAATCAAGCCGGAAGACCTCAAACATTTTATCAAAAGCAGGAGTAATGTGTAGGCTTGGGAAGATCGTATATCAAGGGGTGGGCAATTGATAACTTTTACGGAAGTGAAAAAAATTAACACTGATAATGTCCCTATCGATCCATTTTGGAATATTGGAGATGAAAGGGAATTAAAAATGCATCGTATCCATGCTTATCCGGCAAAATTTCCAGCGTTTATAACGACGAAAGCTTTGGGTTATGCAAAGCAAAGTAGTTTGACCATAAATAGGATGGCTGATGTCTTTTGTGGATGTGGTACCGTAGCGTTTGAGGCCAAAAGAAACAAGATTGATTTTTGGGGTTGTGATATTAGTCCTGTTGCCACTCTTATAGCAAGGGCAAAAAGCAAAAAATATAAGAAGGAACAGATAGAAAAATATTATTTGCTTATCTTAAATGATTACAAGTCTTTAGATGGCGATCGCTCAGTATATGAATTAGCAAACGAACGGCTGAAATATTGGTATGACGAGAGACATTTTAACGATATTTCGCGACTCAAGAAAGCAATTGAAAGAAATGTGCCTAATAAGAGCGAATATCGACCATTTTTTATGTGTGCTTTTTCAAATATTCTGAAGGCATCTTCGCGATGGTTAACAAAATCTATTAAGCCGCAGATTGACCCAAAAAAACGGCCAGTGGATGTCATGCAGGCATTTATGGATCAAGTAGGTTTTATGATTGATGCTAATGTCGAGAGCGATGTTGGTGGCGGATCGCATGCAGAAATTGTAACCGCCAATTTTCTGGATAAATCGCTTAAGCGGCCAACTGTCGACATGATTGTGACCAGTCCTCCATATGTAACTTCATATGAGTACGCGGATCTTCATCAATTGTCTTCATTGTGGTTAGGATACGCAGATGATTATCGGCACTTAAGAGATGGATCTATTGGGAGCCGATTTCATCAGTATAATTTTGAGCGGGAATTGAAGCGATTGAATAAAACTGGATCGCAAATAGTTTTTAGATTGATTAATCGCGATAAATCCAAAGCTCGAGCTGTGGCAAAATATTTTTTGGATATGCAACATGTCGCCGATAATTGTTATTCAATGTTGTCAAAACAAGGCATGGCTTTGTTTGTTGTTGGGAATACAGAATACAAGGGGATTCGCGTAGATAACGCGAAACATTTGTCGGAAGCTTTGATCGATGCGGGCTTCAAAAAAATTCTTATTACGAAAAGAAAGATTACTAGGAAAATATTAACACCATTCAGAGATCATTGCGGAAGATTTTCGTCTAACCACAATTGTCGGAAAGTCTATTCCGAGGAATTCATTGTTATCGGGAGGATATAATGGAAAAAGCAAAAGAAATGAAAATAAGACCGTATGCTCGGTTATTGACGATGCTCGGGGAGCAATTAATCAAGAACGAACGTATAGCATTGATTGAACTTATTAAAAATTCTTATGATGCGGATGCCACATGGGTCAAGGTCACATTCTCCAATTTTAAAGATAATTATTGGCTTACTAAGGACTCGGAAATTATTATTGAAGACAATGGGCATGGCATGGATATCGATGTAATTGAAAAGCATCTGTTGAATCCTGCTACCCCAGAGAAGAAACGAAGAAAAGATGTCAAGAATACAACTGTCAAAGGGCGCGTAATCCAAGGGGAGAAGGGTATTGGACGATTTGCTTTTATGAAGTTAGGGAGAAAGATTGAAATAACAACGCGTAAAAAAGGTCAAAATTTAGAACATGTGGTTGATTTTGATTTCCGAAAATTTGATGATGAGTTTCTGACGGAGAATGGAAAGAATAAGGAATTATTTATCGATGATATTACAGTAGATGTGAGAGGCCAGTCACCCCGAGTTATAACAGAGATGCCCATGTTGCTTGGGGCGAAAAAGGTGCAAAGGGATTCGCATGGAACGCAAATTAAAATATCCGGATTAAAGGGGAGCTGGTCGGAACAGAAAGTTAAGAACATTAATCATGATCTGGCGAGGTTGGAAACGATCTTTGATAGCTCAAATCTGGTTAAGAAGGAAGACTTATTTGAGGTATACATTTATAAGGGATCTGAACCTCAGAGATATCATGAACAATATCTTGAAAAGTTGCAAAGCTTGTTAACTGATCGTGCAGTCATTCGGATTGAGGATGGCGTTTATGATGAAAAAAAAGGAGAGTATAAATTCACTTTAAATGGCGTTCCAAAGGTATTGAGCTTACATAGCCCTGATGTTACAGCGTTAAGGGTTTTTAAAGATCGTTTCGGTGTAGGGGGGAAAGAACTTGAGCAAAGAAAGACGGAGTGCGGATCTTTTCGTTTTGGCTTCTTTGTTTTTGATCTTACTCCACAAGCTCCAGCTAAATATCAGATGGATTCTGAAGAAAAAGATATTGTCAGAGACCATCGGATATATTTATACCGTGATGGTATTCGAGTGTATCCCTACGGCGAGCCTGATGATGATTGGTTGAAGATTGATATGTATCGTGGAACGATTAGTGCTGGCCACTTTTTGAGCAATGATCAAGTGGTCGGTTTTGTGAATATCACCCAAGAGTCTAATCCAAAGCTAAAAGATAAGACGAGCAGGGAAGGTTTAATCGATGAGGGAAACGCTACCGATGATTTTATCGTTTTACTGCAAACAATCCTAGCATACGTTAGACAAAAGCCATATGCGCAGTATAGAGAACAGCTAAAGGAAAAGAACGCGCAAGATATCTTTAAATCTGAGCAGATTCAACAGGACATCGAAGATCTGAAAGAGGTTGTGGATGATAATCGGAAAGCGCTCAACCTTATTGCAAAAGTTGAAAAGGAATACCGCGCAGAAAGAAAATATTTAGTTCAACGTGCTGAGACTACTGAAGAATTAGCTGGCGTTGGACTTTCAGTAGAGACGGCATCTCACGACATAATGGCGATAATGTCAAAAGCCATGGCTTCGATAGATGCTCTTATCGTTGAGGGTTTGGGCACGGCATCGCTTGATCGTGAAGAGTTGCAAAAAGAGCTTCAATCCTTACGCGGCATGCTTTCATTTGTTGAAGCGCAGTTAAAAGATATCCGTCTTTTGTTTAAATCTTCAAAGCAAAGAAGGCGTGCTATTAAGGTCAAGGAGATATTAGATAAAGTTGAAAGGATATATAGGCGTCTTCTTAAAAAAGAGGGCATCGATCTATCTGTTAATGAAACGGGATCACCTCTTATAGCGAAGACAACGGATGCCGTTTTGTTGCAACTTCTCTTGAATTTATTTGATAACGCAGTTTATTGGCTACAACAAACGGCACAAAAACAGAAGAAGATTGAGATATCTTTAGATGGGCATCAGGGGAAATTGATTTTTTCTGACAATGGGCCCGGAGTTTCCAAGGATGATGCCCCCTATATTTTTGAGCCATTTTATTCCGGCAAAGGGGAAGAAGGACGTGGATTAGGACTTTATATCGCTCGCCAGCTTTTGGAACGTAATGATTACTCTATAGAATTAGGCGATCGTAAGGCGGATATGATTTTGCGAGGGGCAAATTTTGTTGTCAGTTTCGTAGCTAAGGAGAATCCAAATGAGTGAGGAAGAATTGGTGTCGGGGATTGCGATTGTCGTTGATGATGAAATTGACGATACGAGAGCAAATATCAATGCCCTTCTTAAAAAGATAAAAGGGCGGATGCCCTGCATAGCATACTCTGCGATACCAAAAGATGCTGTTTTGAAGCATTGGAAAGGCGTTTCTTTTGTTCTCTTGGATTGGAAGCTCGAGAATGCAGATGTTTCAGCTGGTAAGGCAGAAGGCGTGAAAATTTCTGATACGGTATCCCAATCAATTGTAGATGATAACATTAATTTTTTAACCAAGTTAAAAGATGTTTGCTTTGTTCCAGTATTTATTTTTACAAATGAAGATGTGGATGCGGTTAAAAAAATATTGTGTGAGAAGGGGCTGTATCAAGATGGGAAACCGAATTATATATTCGTAGAAAGCAAAGCAGACCTTATACGTGGTAAAAAGCTTTTTTCTAGAATTTCAGAGTGGATAAGAAATACACCTTCGATATATGTTTTGAAGGCATGGGAGATTGGTTATCATAAATCAAAAACAAAGCTTTTTCATGACTTCTATGAGATAAGTCCTGTCTGGCCAAAAATATTATGGAAATCTTTCTCGGATGATGGAACGAACATGGCTTTTGAACTTAGCGAGGTTATCACTAGGAATCTGTATACGCGTATGATGCCTATTTCTTTTGATGAGAAGGTTTTTAGAAAGCGAATAAGAAACGCTAAGAAAGAAGAGGTGCTGAAAATTATTGAGGGTGATCGGTATGTCAGGGCGGATCAACTTCCTCAAGGGAGTATTTCTACTGGCGATCTCTTCAAAGAAGAATATCAGGATAACGGGACAACAAAGCATCGGTATTTTTTAAACATCAGACCTCAATGTGATTTATTGCGGACCGACAAACAAGAAAAGACAGAATTGTATTGTTTAAAAGGCAGGGTTATTCATTTGACAAGAGCAAATCGAAATAAGATTTTTTCTTCAGAGAATGGTCATTTCAATGAGAAAACTAACAATGCGATTATTGCATTTATAGACGAGGGAAAGATCGTTGAGTTTCTTTTCAGGAATCTTAAGATTTCAGCTTGGAAGGACATGAAAAGTAAACGCATTGGCCGAATTTTGCCCCCTTTTATTAATCGGGTTCAGCAACGCTATGCGCTTTATATACAGCGTCAGGGATTGCCTAGAATTCCTGATAAGGTAATTTGTTGAAATGGGGGAAAGAATAAAAGACAATTTTAAACGACGTTTCGGGGATCCGGTGCGGATCAAAATTGAGTATGCCAAGGATAAGATATCGACTTCCGAGGATGCGTATCGGAGCGAGCAGATATCGAAGGCACATGCCGGGGTTTTGAAAGGTATTCTCGGCCGTGAGCCGACACTTGCCGAGGTCAAGGGGAATAAGAAAATCATTGTGTCAAGAAAATTTAAAGAGAATAAAAAGTAAGGAATTCTTCTAGCATGTGGTCGTTTGAAACTATCTTATTATGGGTCGCTGTTTTAATGTTCGCGAGTGTTGTCTCGAGCAAGATCTCGGATAAATTCGCGGTGCCGGTTTTGTTGCTTTTTCTGGCAGTCGGGATGCTTGCCGGAGCGGAAGGGATCGGCAATATCAATTTTGATAATGCCCAACTGGCAAAGCAGATCGGTATTTTAGCACTTATATTTATTATCTTTTCAGGCGGGCTTGATACTACCTGGAAAGATACAAGGCTAATTATTCTCCCGGGGATCGTGCTTTCTACCCTTGGCGTATTGACCACGGCGATCATCACCGGATTGTTCGCTGTTTATATTCTCAAGTTTTCTTTACTAGAGGGCGTATTGCTTGGATCCATCGTTTCATCTACAGACGCCGCCGCTGTATTCGCTATCCTCAGGTCAAAACGGATTAGCCTGAAGAAACCTCTGAAACCGTTGTTGGAGTTCGAGTCCGGTAGCAACGACCCGATGGCGATTTTCTTGACTATGGGCTTCTTGAGCCTGCTCACAGGCAAAGGATCAGGGATCGTTTCGCTCATCCCAAGGTTTATTTTGGATATGGGAATGGGAGCGCTTATTGGTCTATTAATGGCGAAGGCCATCGTATTCTTTATCAAGCGTCTTAAATTGGATTACGAAGGCCTTTACCCTGTTATAACAATTTCGCTGACCTTGTTTACTTATGTTATTGCCGTTCTTTTAAAGGGGAACGGAATCCTTGCGGTCTATCTTGCGGGGCTTGGTCTGGGGCAGGCGGAATTCCCGAATAAGAAATCCATTATACGATTTCATGACGGTTTGGCATGGATTAGCCAAATAGCCATGTTCGTAACTTTAGGATTACTCGTTTATCCGTCTCGTTTGGTTCCGCTCATTGGCGCAGGATTGCTTGTTACGCTTGTTCTCATGCTTATTGCCCGTCCGGTGAGTATTTTCTTGTGTTTACTGCCTTTTAAATTTGCCGCGCCGAAAAAGATCATGCTTTCGTGGGTAGGATTAAGGGGTTCGGTTCCGATCATCTTGGCTACGTTTCCTATGGCGGCGGGCATTGCTCAGGCTGAGACGATCTTTAATATCGTGTTCTTCATCGTCATCGCTTCTGTTTTCATTCAGGGCACTTCGATCCCGCTCGTTTCAAAACTTCTGAAATTGGATGTGCCGCTACCAGATAAGAAGGCGTACCCGATAGAATTCGAGAAAGTGGAAGGTGTTGATGCGGAGTTGACGGATGTTATCGTGCCGCATAATTCAGTGGCCATAGGTAAGATGATCAAGGGATTGAACGTACCGGAGAAATGCTTGATTATGCTCATCTCAAGAAATGATAAATTTGTTATACCATCCGGAACAACAGTTATTGAAAGCGGCGATGTGCTACTGGTTCTTGCCAATGCGCAGGACTTTGCAGTTTTGCAACAAACACTTGCGCGTTTGAAGGAGCAAGGAGAATAGAATTATTATGAATATTGCGATATTGATTCCATTAAATAAACTGGAGTTATAAAGGTTCTTTCCGATAACGGTGATGTTAATTCCAGCGTATTTTTCCGACTAGAGTTCTTTCAATTTTACACAATACGGTAACGCACGCGCATGAATAAAACGGCAAGAACATTAACGGTATATAAAGAAAAGTCTTGACATTTCAGGTTGATTTGTTAGAATAATCTAACAAATTGAGAGAGGTCTAAAATGATGGCGCAAATGAATTCAACAAACAGCTTAAGCTCGACGATGGAAGATTATCTTGAGACAATTTATGAGCTCAAGCAGGTCAATGGTGTGGCTCGCGTGGGTGAGATCGCAAGCAAGCTTAATGTGAAAAGCTCAAGCGTTAATTCCGCGCTGAAATATTTAAGTGATCAAAATCTTGTTGTTCATGAAAAATACGGGTATGTCGGTCTGACCAAAGAAGGGGAAAAGACAGCGGCCGATGTTAAAAGCAAACATGATATTCTTTTTTGGTTCTTGACCGAGTTTTTGATGATCGATCCTAAAGAAGCCGAGAAAGAGGCGTGTTGCATTGAGCATTCGATCAGCACGGAAACATTTGAGAGGTTAACCAAATTTTTCAAGTTTCTTGAAAAGGGTTTTACTACCGAGAAGCCGAAGATATTGCAGTTGTTTGAAACTTATCTAAAGACCGGCAAGCGTCTTAAGTGCGACTGCGAAGACAAACGATGCGGTAATTAACCCATATTTTTTTACCCATTAAGTTAGAATAGTCTAACAATATTGCAGTAGTCTAAAAATGGAGGGTGTATGAAAGAGGAGAAGTGTCTAAGCGCTTTGAAGCCCAAAGACAGGGCTAAAGTTAAAAAGGTTTTAGGTGAAGGAAATCTCAAGAGGAAACTCTTGGACATGGGGATTATTCCGGGTGTTCTTCTTGAGGTTGTTAAGCTGGCGCCGCTGGGTGATCCGATCGAGATCAAGATCAAAGGCTATAACCTGTCATTAAGGAAGGACGAAGCCAGCCAAATTTCTGTAGAGGTGGGGGCATGAATCGATTGACGGGCGTAAAGACGGGAAGACGGGTGGTGCTGGTATCAATTGAGGGCGGCCGTTGTGCTGAAATGAGGCTTGCCGAAATGGGATTTTTGCCCGGAGTGGAGATTCAGATGGTCAACAATTCAGGGATAGGCCCTTTGACTGTCATTATCAAAGGAACAAAGCTGGCCTTGGGGCATGGTCTGGCCAGAAAAATATTAGTGAAGGAGGAACAGCAATGTCTGGAATAAAGAAAAGGATTTTGGTGGCGCTTGCGGGGAACCCCAATTCGGGGAAGTCCACTTTATTTAATAATTTGACCGGATCCCGCCAGCATATCGGAAATTATCCCGGTGTTACCGTTGAAAAAAAAGAAGGGCGGACAACCTATAAGGGGTATGAGGTTGTTTTTGTGGATCTGCCCGGAACGTACAGTCTGTCCGCGCGGTCAGAAGACGAGATGGTCGCCCGCAATTTCATTGTTGATGAGAAGCCGGACGTCGTGGTGCATGTGGTCGACGCGTCGAACCTTGAACGGAATATGTATCTTTTTACGCAGTTATCGGAGTTGGATGTGCCTGTTGTTCTAGCTATGAATATGAGCGACATGGTGGAGGGGAAGGGATACACCATAAACTACGAGATTCTTTCAAAAAGTTTAGGCAAGCCGGTTGTTCCGACTGTTGGGAATAAGAATAAAGGAATGAGTAAACTACTTGAAGCCGTGATTGCGGTATATGAAAAGATGATCACGGTTTCAAAAACGAAAGTTGATTACGGTTTGGAAATTGACTTGGAACGCACCAAGATCGCGCAGGTTCTCTCAAAAAATAACGTTAAACTAAACGGATATTCTAAGGAGTGGCTTTCTTTAAAACTTCTCGAAAAAGACCCGATTGTCGATGGTCACATAAAGGGCCTTGATTGCGCTTCTGAAATTGAGTGGCAGATCGAAAAGAGCCGTCAGCATTTGCGCCAGCATTTTGGCGATGACGCGGAAGTATTGATCGCCGACCGCCGCTATGGATTTGTGAGCGGGGTTTGTATGGAGGCGGTGAAGCAAACCACCGAAGACCGTCACGATGTTTCAGACAAGATCGACAAAGTGATCATGAACAGGTTTTTGGGGTTGCCGATCTTCGCTCTGGTCATGTATGGAATATTTAAATTCACATTTACGTTTTCAGAGCCGGTGGTGGGATGGTTTGAGAAATTCTTTGAATGGTTATCGTCACTTGCCTCATCGGTAATCCCTGAAGGATTGATCCAATCTTTCGTGGTTGACGGGATCATCGGCGGAGTGGGCGGCGTTTTAGGCTTTTTCCCGCTGGTTTTATTTATGTTCTTTGCGATCGCGTTTTTTGAGGACTCCGGCTACATGGCGCGTGCGGCGTTTGTTATGGACAGGATCATGCACAAGTTTGGCCTGCACGGAAAATCGTTTCTGCCGATGATGATCTCCACCAACGGCTGTGCCGTGCCCGGAATCATGGCCACAAGGACTCTGGACAGCAAAAAAGACCGGCTTATTACCATGATGGTGACGCCCTTTATGATCTGCGGGGCGAAACTGCCGATTTTCGCTTTGTTTATCGGGGCATTCTTTCCGGCGGAACACGGCGCGAACATGATGTTTTTAATGTACGCGCTTAGTGTCATTATCGCTTTCGTCTCGGCGTGGGTCTTGAAAACGTTCGTGTTCAAAGGTGAAACCGCGCATTTTGTCATGGAGCTTCCTCCGTACCGTATGCCCACGATCCAAGGGCTATTATTAAAGATGTGGGAGCGGGGCTGGCTGTACATTCAAAAGGCCGGAACGATCATCCTATTGATTTCAATTTTAATTTGGGCTGGTTTTACTTTTCCGCAGATTGAGCCTAAAGACGGGATGAGCGAGGAGGCTGTAGCCGCGGCGCAAATGGAACAGAGTGTTGCCGGTCGGCTTGGAAAATTCGTTGAGCCGGTTGTTGAGCCGCTGGGCATGGATTGGAGGGGCGGAGTCGCGCTTATGGCGGGTGTCGCGGCCAAAGAGGTTGTGGTAAGTACGCTCGGGACGATCTACAGCTTGGGTGAGGTCGACCCCGAGGATGCCGCGCCGCTTAAAGAATCCCTGCAAAATGATCCGGCGTGGAGTCCTTTAAAAGCGCTGGCATTTCTCATGTTTTCGCTTATTTATCTTCCTTGTTTTGTCGCCATGGCGGTTTTCTATAGGGAATCAGGCTCAAGCTGGAAGTGGACGAGCTTTCTGGTTTTCTGGACAACAGTTATGGCATGGTGCGCCGCCTTTATTGTGTATCAAGGCGGAAGAATCTTGGGGGTGTGAAACGGAGAAGATAATTATCTGTGGGATCGTTTTGATTGCAGTCATTTTGTTAATAAAGAAATTCAGGTCGTTTGTTAAAGGCGAAGGCGACCATGAATGCGCGTGTTCTTCGGGAGGCTCGTGTTCAGGCGCGTGTCATTGTGAGAAAGAAAGGAGGTCGCAGTGAACAACAGTTTTGTGCTGGCGCACGCTGACCAGTTTGGAAACATATATCGTACGCCGTGCGGGATTGTCAGTGTGAATGTTAAAGGCGTCACGCTTCATTTGACGGAAGACGCGTTTGGGATATTTTCATCCATGGTCGGCGAGGCAAAAACAGCGCTTCTTGACAGAAGCTTAAAAGAGATCATGAGGGAGAGTGAAGGGTAATGGATGATTTAGAGAATTTGAAATTTGAGGACATTCTAAAATTCATCAAGGGGGTGGATTATGGAGAGGTAGTCTTTACCATTCACGATTCCCAGATTGTACAGGTAGAAAAGAGGGAAAAGAAGAGGTTTAAAACTCAAAAGCGACTGCAAGAGCAGAGCTAAAAATTTATAAAACTATACGACCGACTGGACAACCAGAGGCATAAGCAAGGAGGAAAGGCATGCTTAGGCAATTGTTCAGTTGGTTTTTTATTTTAGGGTTTGTTGTTTCAGCTTGTCCGGCGTTTGCCGATGGAAACGACATGGCGGCTATTGTCGGGCAACTTCAATCACGGGTTGAAGCGCTTGAAAAGAAACTCGATGCGCAAAATACTGATATGGGATCGCAGAAGGCGACCATACAAGCGCAACAGGTGAAAATAAAAGAATATGAATCGCAATTATCCCGGTTTGAGGAGAAATTGCACCGTACGCCCGGAGAGACAATTAATCTTATGGAAGGGCTTGAGCTTGGCGCGGGCGGCACGATGATCGTGCAGGGCGCTAATAATGTCAATTATGTGGATGACGCCGCAACGGCAAAGCAATCCCGCACGGATGCGTCTTATTCCGCGGATGTCACCTTAGGAAAAGAATTCAAAGAAGTCGGCGGGAAGGCGTTCTTGCACCTTGAAGCCGGACAAGGCTCAGGGCTGGAGGACAATTTGATCCTTTATAGTAATGTAAACCGCGATGCTGGCGACAGTGAGGCGAAAGTTGAGCTGACCGAGTTTTGGTATGAACAGGGGCTGTTTAATGATAAGGCGGCTTTGACGTTTGGTAAGCTCGACGCGACGGCCTACTTTGACCAGAACGAAGCGGCCAATGATGAAACAACTCAATTCTTGGGCAGGATTTTCCGTAACTCTCCGGTCGTGGAATTTCCGGATAACGGTGCCGGTATCAGGATAGCTTATATGCCGGTTGAATGGCTGGAATTGGGATATGGAGTATTTGACGGGAATGCCTCATGGGAAAAGGTCGGAGATAACTTGTTCAATATCGGACAGGTGCATTTCAAGACTAATTTCTTTGAGTTACCCGGGAATTACCGCGTTTATGGTTGGAATAATAATGTCGATCATACGAAGTGGAGCGACACCGAGAAAACAAAAGAATCATCGTATGGTTTTGGTCTGAGCTTTGACCAGAAGATACATGATGTCGTGACGCTGTTTACCCGCTACGGCTGGCAGAATCCGGAAGTGTATAATTCCGAGATCATGGCCGCGGATGGATCCAACTATTCATTAGAGCAGGCATGGAGTGCGGGCTTGCAAGTCGAAGGAAAGCCTTGGGGCAGGGAAAATGATGTCCTCGCGCTTGCTGTCGGGCAGGTGATCCCATCCGACGATTACAAGAAAGCCAACGCTGGTTTTCAGGCGAAAACAGAAGGGCATCTTGAAGCGTATTACAAAATTCATGTTAACGATCATCTTTCGGTCAGTCCTGATGTGCAATATATCTGGAATCCTTACGGCAAGGATATCGCTGAGAACACAAGCGGGATCTTTGTCGCGGGTATGAGGGCGCAGGTGGATTTCTAAAAATTATTGAAACAGCTTCGATAAGGGCCCGGATGTTTACGCTCCGGGCCTTTTTTTCAGGTAAATATAAATCATTGACAAATAGGAATGATTACGATATAGTAATGCAATGAAGATTGAGCACGAAAAACTAAAGAAAATGTTTTACGATAAATGCGCCGAGAAGGGGCTCAAGATTACCCCGCAACGTTCACTTATTTTTGATGAGCTTTCCAAGGCAACTAATCACCCTACCGCCGATGCCATTTATAAGCGAGTGCGAAAGAGCTTATCGAACATTTCTTTTGATACCGTATACAGGACATTGCTATCGTTTACCGAGATCGGCATCGTGAATCTGGTTGAGGGAACTGGCGAGCAAAAACGTTTTGAGCCCAACCTTCACCAGCATCATCATTTCAGATGTATTAAATGCCACACTATTTATGATTTTGAAAACGATGCTTATAACGATATCGCTGTGCCTGAGGCAGTGCAAAAGCAGGGTGTTATCATCAACAAGCGAGTCGTGTTGGAAGGTATCTGTTCAAAGTGTAAGGGTAAGTAAATATTTTTTTGTCCATTGAGTAGTAATAATTACGATTTAGTAGGATGGTATAAATAAAGGAGGTGGTTGATTGAAAAAATAAAGTATGATCAGCGACATGCGGTAAAAAATATAAAAGTATGGATATTAACCAACAGGAGGAGGATATCATGTCAAACGAGAAGTACAGATCAATAGTGAAACTTGACTTCCAGTACGCGCACAGATTTATGAATTATCCAGGAGAGGCAAGCTATCTTCATGGACATTCGGGATTACTAACGATTGAAATTGAAGGGGAGTTAAATAAACATAATTATGCCTACCCGGTAAAAGAGGCACAAAAATTAGCATGGGCAGTAGCCGACAACTTCATGCATGCAACGATTTTTCAAGAAGGCGATCCCTTGCTTGATTTAGTTTTGCAAGGATATGAGAAGACAGGAATGAAGGGCACAACCAATAGATTTGGGACGCCTGCAAAAGCTTTCAACCATGAGCTGGTAAAATCGTTTCCTGAAAGCAGAGTATGTGTGAGTAAAGGTCCCTCTACTTGCGAATGGTTCTGTACGGTATTCTATGAACTATTGAAAGACAAGTTGAATATTAAAAAAATAGAATTCCGTTCTTCTTCGTTGAACTGTGCATCAAGAGAATTTTAATAAAAATAAGATTCTTGGTATGCAACCTCAGAGATAAGGCGCCCAATAACCTTTGGGCGTCTTATCTTCTTATGGTAAAATGACAAAAAAAGAAAGGAGAAAAAATGGCAGACGTAAAACAAGAATTAATCGGGATGCTCAATAAAGCGCTGGAGCTCGAATATGCGGCGAGGATCCAATATCTTGCCCATGCTGAGGCTATCAGCGGTCTTGGGGCTGAACCGGTGATCGAGAGATTAAAAGAAATAGCCGGTGATGAACAGAAGCATGAGGAGATTTTCCGCAATCTCATCTGCGCCTATTTGGGAGGGAAGCCTTCGATGAAACTCGCCGAAGTTTTTGAAGGCAAAGATACCAAACAGATCCTTGAGGTAAACCTTAAGGGAGAGAAAGAAGCGGTCGATTTCTATAAGCAGATTTATCAAAAAGTTATCGAAAACAAAAAGAGCTTGCAGTACGAGTTTGAGACTCTTGAGCATCAGATCCGTCACGTGGTCATCGATGAACAGGAGCATGCAGTAGAGCTTGCCGTATTGCTTGGTTAAGTATAAAAAGCCCCCTTGTTGGTCTATGCATCAGCAAGGGGGTTTTTTATGGATTTTATCCTATTTCGTGATAAAATACCTTTATCGTAAGGCAGGGTTTCGTTGATCGGCTCGCCTAGGGATATTAAAGCCCCCATACTACGTTTTCGGTAGAGTTTCACAAATAGGCTTATTTCAAGGGGTTGCGTAGTTCGCCTGGCGTCCACTTCGAGCCGCCATAAATAAGGAATAACATGAAAAACAGCAAAAAGGCAGGGAAAAGGAAGTACGTAATAAATTGTAATGAATGTAAAAACCAGGCGGACTGCTGCAGGATAGGCGCCTGGATAGACCTTGAGGAAGCCAAGAAGATCCTTGAGCTCGGCCTGAAAGGTGACTTCTTCCATCTCGAGAAGGACAAGTCGTTCCCGTCCGGATACCGTATCGGCACGAGCATTGAGGACGAGCCGTGCACGTTCCTTGACAGGGACGGGCTCTGTTCTGTACATAAGGTCGATTTCAGTTTCAAACCCCAGACCTGCATACAATTCCCCTACGAGGATAATAAACTGTCCGATTACGCGGACGTCCTGTGCACTTTACATAAAACCCGCAAAAAAGCCAAAAAAAGCAAAAAAAAGAGAAAGTAATGCACACCGGCAGGCGCATATTACTTATGCTTGCGTTGCTGTTGTCGGCCCATTGCGTTTGGGCCGGCGAGAGCACTTATAGATCATGGACCATGCCGAGGCAGGGCAAGGGCGGCGGCTATTCCCACGCGCGCATCTCAGGCGACGGAAACAGCATGGTAGCCGCGTCGTCGGGCCACGACCAGGAGGTATATTTTTTTATAAAACACAGCGATAAACCCCGCTGGATATATAAAGACGGCACGAAGGTGAACCTCTGCCTCGCGATATCCGATGACGGCGAATACGCGGCCGGTTCCGGAAGCGAGATCAAGCTCTTCCACCGGTCGAAACCGGAGCCGGTATGGTCGTATAAGCCGGAAAGCCCGTCGCATTTCTATTCGGTGGACCTTACGCCTGAAGGGCAGCTTCTCGCGGCCTGCGGGATGAGGATATGCGATAACGCGGGCGTCGTCCTGCTTTTCGGCATCAAGGAAGGCAAGCCGGTAAAGTCATGGGCTGTCGACGGCATCCCGAGGCACGTGGCTATCTCCGGAGACGGAAGATACATCGCGGCCGGCACCGATAAGGGAGTTGTATATATAGATTGCGGCAAGCCCGAGCCGTTATGGTACTACGCGACATCGGGCAAGGATGCGACGAAGCCGGACAAAGTTATATCGTTTTCCATGTCCGGCGCCGGCGGCCACCTGGCGGCGGCGACCTACGGCGGGCGACTTTACTATTTTAGCAGGGACGGCGGCGGTTCGCCCGAATGGGGCTTCAAGGCCGGGAACCTCCCGGACTTCAATGCCGTTATCTCTAATGACGGCAGGAATGTCATTGCCGCCTCCGGCGGTAATTATATGGAATTCGGCGGCCATGGCGGAGAGCCGCTCTGGAAATTGAATTACGACGGCGCCTACGCTCATACGGGCATATCATCCGACGGGAAATACGCCGCGGTGGCCGATTCGCGCGCGCACCGCATTTATTTCTTCGACAGGGACTACGCTTCCGGAGACGGCCAGCGGCCTTTCAGGATATACCCGGGCACATTCCCGTCATCTTTATCTGTGAGCGCTAACGGCGGCGATGTTATCTTCGACGAGAAGGACCTGCAGTACCGCGAGGTGCCGCCGGGGCTCATCGTAGAAGTGAAAGACCTCGTAAGGATATACCAGGCCGGTTCCGCGGTAAACCTGCGCGCGTATATCCCGAACCCGGGCAAGGAGAACATCCTGCACCTGAACGTGCGGCTTACGGTCCTGCCGACTGAGGTCATGATGAGCGATATTGAAGAGATGCAGGGCAAAGAGAACGGCGTAATATCCAAGATTCGGACCGTCACCGAGGGGATAGGCAGCGTCGACGCGCTCGACATGCCGGTAGTCGTCGACGCGCACAGCAGCAAGGACCTCGACCTGAGGTTCCCGATACCGCGGATGCTCGTGCCTGAGATAGTGCAGGATGCCAGGGACAAATGGGGCGACATAAAAAAATACGTCAACAGTGTAAAGAAGTATACGGCCGGCCGCCTGCCGAAACCGGCCGCCGATGAGATCAACAGCCGGCTCATCGACCCGGCGCTAAAGGAGATAAAGAAGGCGGAAGAGGACGCGAAAAAGGCGTATATGCAGGGAGTCGAATCGGACGCGTCCCTGGCCGTGCCGATCCCGATGATGGCTTTCGGGATAGTCAGTATTTACGAGGACTCTACGGGCGCGTTCCTTGACAGGGACACCTACATTTTCTTTTACCTGATGTCCGCAAAGGACCTTATACCCGAATAATAAAAGCTGGATATTGAGGCCCGGATAGGGTATAATGCACCGCCTAGCCGGAGCATTCCCTCTGGAAACCCAATAATTATGATTAAACAAGAGAATATCAGGAACATAGCGATAATCGCGCACGTAGACCACGGCAAGACGACGCTCGTTGACGCGCTGCTGAAGCAGACGCGCGTGCACCGCAACATCGACGAGATGGGCGAGTGCATAATGGATTCGATGGACCTCGAACGCGAGCGCGGCATCACGATACGCGCGAAGAACGTCAGCGTGACCTATAAGGGGGTCAAGATCAACGTCGTGGATACCCCGGGCCACGCGGACTTTGGCGGCGAGGTCGAGAGGATAATGCGCATGGTCGACGGCGTGCTGCTGCTCGTCGACGCGAAGGACGGCCCGATGCCGCAGACGCGTTTCGTCCTGCGCAAGGCGCTCGAGCTCGGCCTTAAGGCGATCGTCGTCGTAAATAAGGTCGACCTTCCCGACGCGCAGATCGACGATGTCGTAAACCGCACGTTCGACCTTTTCGTGGAGCTCAACGCGACGGACAGGCAGCTCGATTTCCCGATAGTATACGCTTCGGCCATGCTCGGGACCGCGACGCTCGACATGCACCACGCGTCCGACAATATCTTCCCGCTGCTCGATACGATACTGAAAAAAGTTGACCCGCCGACCGTAGACCCCGACGCCCCGCTGCAGATGCTGATCCTCGCGCTGCTCGGCGATTATTATAAGGGTAAGATGGGCATCGGAAAGATAACCGGCGGATCTCTCAAGGTCGGAAGCAATGCCGCGCTCGTCCGCAAGGACGGCTCGAAGGAAGTTTCGAAGGTGACGGCTATCCTGACATATGAAGGGCTCGAGCGGATCGAGCGCGAGAACGCCGTGGCCGGCGAGATAGTCGCGGTCGCGGGATTTGACGATATAAGCATCGGCGATACGGTCACCGACCCGGTGAACCCGACGCCGCTGACGCCGCCCGAGATAGACGAGCCGACCGTCCAGATGACATTCGGAGTGAATACGAGCCCGTTCGCGGGCCGCGAAGGCAAATACGTCACATCGCGCAATATCAGGGACCGCCTCATGAAGGAGACCGAGACGAACGTGTCGCTGAGGGTCAGCGAGACCTCGGCTTCGGACTCGTTCCTCGTATCCGGCAGGGGAGAGCTCCACCTCTCGGTACTCGTCGAGCAGATGAGGCGCGAGGGCTTCGAATTGCAGGTCTCGCAGCCGGAGGTCATATACCATGAAAAGGACGGCGTGAAATGCGAGCCGTATGAGTTCCTGACGATAGAGGTCCCCGCCGAGTACCAGGGCGCGGTCATCGAGGAGGTCGGCCGCAGGAAAGGCAAGCTCAAGCATGTCTCGCAGAGCGCTACCGGCTCCCTGCATCTCGAATATACGATCTCAACGCGCGGCATCATCGGCCTGAAGGGCGCGCTGATGACGAAGACGCGCGGCATGGCTATAGTAAACCACGTCTTCGACGAATATAAGCCGGTCGAAGCCGGCGCTTTCAACGTCGAACCGAGGGGCTCGCTCGTCGCGATAGAGCCGGGCGTCTCGACGGCGTACGCGCTCGAGAACGCGCAGCAGCGCGGCGAGCTGTTCATAGGGCCGAACACCGACGTGTACGAGGGAATGATAGTCGGCGAGAACCCGCGCGGCGAGGACATGCCGCTGAGCCCGGTCAAGACGAAGAAACTTACGAATATGAGGTCCTCTACGTCGGATATCTCGGTCGTGCTGACCCCTCCGAGGGAGATGACGCTCGAGCTGGCGATAGAATATATCGGGTCGGACGAGCTCGTCGAGGTGACGCCGAAGAGCATCCGCCTGCGCAAGAAGATCCTGGATACCCTCACGCGCAAACGCGCCGACAGGGACAAAGACAAGGAGTAGAAGATGGCGGCAAATTTCTCTTTTGACATTGTATCCGAGATAGACCTGCAGGAAGTGGATAATGCGGTAAACCAGGCGAAGAAGGAACTCTCGCAGAGGTTTGACTTCCGCGGGAGCAAGTCGTCGATAGATTACAGCCGCGAGGAGAAGAAGATAACGATCATAGCCGACGACGACTTCAAGCTCCGCTCGCTGAAGGACATCCTCAACGGAAGGATGGTCAAGCGCAACATCTCGCTGAAGGCGCTTACCTACAAGGAACCGGAGAAGGCGTTCGAGGGAACGTTCAGGCAGTCCGTAGAATTGAACTGCGGCATCCCGAGGGAGAAGCAGAAAGACCTCGTGAAGCTCATCAAGGACCTGAATCCGAAGATACAGACGCAGATAGAAGGGGAAAAGGTAAAGGTCTCATCCCCGAAGAAGGACGACCTCCAGGAAGTCATCACGCACCTGCGCGCCGCGGACTTCCCCCTGCCCCTGCAATTCACCAATTACAGGTAGCGGTTTTTGTGTTATAATTCCCATTACGCGCCCGTAGCTCAATTGGATAGAGCGTTGGTCTACGGAACCAAAGGTTGGGCGTTCAACCCGCCCCGGGCGCGCCATTAACTCCCGCTATAGGTTGTTGTGAGTTATCCCGCAGCCTGCGATGTATTTTTGCGAACGCAAAAATGCGAGCGTACAGGCAAGGGATAAACCGGCGTTTTGGGCGAGGAGAAAGTATTTTATATGCTTAAACAGCATGAATTTTATATGTCCGAGGCCCTGAAGCAGGCCTGCGACGCCTTCGAGAAGGATGAAGTGCCCGTCGGAGCGGTAATAGTGCGCGAAGGGCGAATAATAGCGAGGGCGCATAACCAGATAGAGATGCTGAAGGACCCGACCGCGCACGCCGAGATGATCGCGATAACTCAGGCGGCGGCGCACCTCGGCAGCGAGCGGTTGATAGATTGTTCTTTATATGCTACGGTAGAGCCGTGTTCGATGTGCGCGGGGGCCCTCGTGCTCGCGCGCGTGAAACATATATATTACGGCGCGAAGGACCCGAAGACAGGCGCGTGCGGCTCGGTGTTCGATATCGCCGACAGCAAAAAATTGAACCACAGGATAAAGGTCACCGGCGGCGTGCTCGCGCAGGAATGCGGGTCGCTGATGACCGAGTTCTTTAAGAAGAAAAGGAAGGGAGGAAGTAAGCAATCCCTCGGGATATGCCCTCGGGATTAGCTGCGCTTCCACCGTATAGAGCTTGCTAAGGAGAGGTGGCTGAGTGGCCGAAAGCAGTCGCCTGCTAAGCGATTGACCTGCCCAAAAGCGGGTCCCAGGGTTCGAATCCCTGCCTCTCCGCCAATTAGGATAGGGCGCTGCTTCGAAGAGGGGACGGAAGCTAGCTTCCGTCGAAAAAACGAGGCGGCGCTCTTTTAAAATAAAGTTCGAACCGATCTTTTCCAGAATTTCCTTCTGGGATTCTAAATTTCCCTCCCTTACGGCGTATTCCGCTCTGTTTAATAGGGTTACAAGATCACGAGTCGGTTCGAACCACGGCGCGCTCCCAGCAGCAAAATCCCGCGCAGCGTCCTGTAACTTCTTCTTTTCGTTGATAAAACCCTCCTTCTTAGCCTGGTATTCCTCAAGCGACAAGCTGCCCTCAAGGTAAACGTCTATAAGCTTACTTACCTTCGCGTCTATCTCTTTAATTTTAGCCTCCAGATTTTGCTGCTGGGCTTGGGATGAGTGGAGGGAGGCGTTACGCTCCCGCTCAAGCTCTTCGATGATCTTCTTCGTCCACTCATCGGATAAAGAAACTTTTCGAATGAGCTTGGTGATCTGCGCGGCAAGCTCTTCCTCGCGTGCGTATTTTTGGGAGCAGTGCACCAACCTTTTTGTGCAATGGTAATAAGTATGGCCTTTTTGGACTTCGGCGGTAATTGAGCGTCCACACTCACCACAGCGCATCAATCCTCTAAGGACAAACTTTTGCACTTCCTTTTTAGGCTTGCCGCGCAGGCGCATGACTTCCTGGCAGCGATCGAAAAGTTTCTTGGTAATAATCGGCTCGTGAGTTCCTTCATAAACTTCACCTTTGTAGCGGAATACGCCGTAATAAAGAGGGTTTTTGAGCATCGTTTGGTACTGACTTCTGCTGAGAGGTTTTTCTCGCCTACCTCGTAGGCCTAACGGATTCATTTTTTCTCTTATTTGTTCAAGCGTATAGGTTCCAGAGGAGTAAAGCTCAAAAACACTCTTTATGAAAGGAGCTTTGCCCTCATCAATGACCAGAGTGCGCGTCTTACGGTCGTTGAGGTAACCGATCGGCGCCCACTGCGGCCAGATACCTTTGCTTAGCTTAAGCCTTATGCCGCGACGAATGTTCTCCGAGAGGGCGTCTATGTAGTATTTGCTCTGGCCAAAGGCAATGGAGAGCATAAACTTGCCTTGGGCGCTGTCATCGAAGCGAAACGTAGGGAACCGCAAGTCCCGGATGACGCGCTGGTCAACCAGGTAGATGATCTTCCCGCCGTCTATGCTGTTGCGGGCTAAGCGATCGGGATGCCAGGCGAGGATGCCGTCTGCCAGGCCGCGCTCGATCTGAAAGAGAATATCATTGAACAGTGGGCGCCCCGGCTTCTTGGCGGTTTTAGCTTCAATTACCTCCCTAATAACAATAAGTTTCTCTCTCTGGGCGTATTCTCTTAGTTCTTTAAGTTGCGCTTCGATAGAGAGGACTTGTCTATCCTCATCATCGGTTGACTTACGCGCATATAAAAGGTAACGCATAGGGCAAAGCTCCTTTCTCCCACACTCTTTATTTTAAAAGAGCGCCGCCTCGTTTTTTCGACGGAAGCTAGCTTCCGTCCCCTCTTCGAAGCAGCGCCCTATCCTAATTGGCGGTGCGTCTATAAAGTTGTTCGAACTATCTTCAAGTAATGCTACCGCGCCCTTGGTGCGCTCCCTTATCAAGCGTGCTACCGTTCGGCCTCGGTAGGCCGAGGCCTCACTGGGCGCTCGCTTGGCCGCTCGCTTCTTGGTAATTTTATTGCGTGTGCGACGCAGCTGCTGCTGCAGCCGGGTGGGGGCGGCTGCAGCAGCAGCGTCCTCACCTACACGTTATTACAAGCAAAAAACCAAAATTTATAAGGGTTCGTCCGCCGCCGCTACCGCAATATAAACAATCCAGTGTCGCGGCGTGCTGCGCCTCTCGCAGACAACACTTGAGAAGCGCGGGCAAAAGGCAAATTTTGACCGCACCAAAATTTGCCTTTTTGCTCAAATTGAGCACCACAATATCAAAATCCAACGAAATCCCGCAAAGCGGGAGAACACACAAAGATCAAAGATGTCAGGGGGCGGAAAATTTAAAAGATCAAAGCTAAAAAGTAACTACCTTATCGCTTTCCTTGATGATTTCGTACATGTCCTTCATTGTATTGATAGGACACATCTCGGAGCCTTCCTGGTTGCGGGACTTAATACAAGTACCACAAGCAAGGATTCTACCCCCAGATTGAATGAATTTTTCGGCTTGTTCAATAGTGTTGAATTTATCCGTACTTATATTTTGGTATTCAACACCCTTGCCAGTTAGAAATACTTTAACTTCATCCTTTTGACCAAGGCAGAAATTAGCATAGCGAAATGCATTCCAAGAGGTCTCTGCGTCATTACTCGAAATAATAACTCCTATTTTCATGGCTTGCTCCAGATGTCCTTTACTTCTTCAAATAATTCGGGATTATCAAAGTCGGCGGGAAGAACATCTCGCTGCGGCTTGCCAAAAAGATAATCGCCTTCCTTGTAAAACCCCGCTGCTATCAATTCAGAGCAAATGAATCTTTTATTACTGCTGAATAATCTATGCAGAATTAACCCAATTTTACCACAAATAATTGACAAAGGAAACCAAAAGAACTGTAAGGCATTAGGTATTTTGTCCCAGAAATTATAAGCGTCACCTAGTTTAAAAAAACTGCCGACCTCTCTCAAGCCAACAAAGAATGAATAGCTTCGTTCCCAAACCAACTAATAAGGGTATTCAAAGCTTTGCTGGTTAACTTTTGGGTAAACAGCAGGGCAAGGCGCTTTTTGGGACGAGAACAAGTAACATAAAACAGATTTCGGTTTCTTTCAAAAGTTTCCATTTTATTCGCGGGTATACTTCGTAAATCCCCAGCCCATTCGAGTAATTGATTAAAGTTATATTGATTCCACCCTCTTCCTACAACCACTAGCACGTTTTCAAACTCAGCGCCTTTGACACCATGTTTAGTTTCAAAAGGTGTATATCCGTTAATAAAATTGGATAGGGAGATTACTTCTTTATATGGGACTTTTCTTAGTTCGCGCAACCTTGTAATAGAAGAGGGCTCTTCATCATTTGGGGTTTGCCACAACTGTTCAAGTTCTTGCCCCCTACGCTGAACGGACTCCGTTAAACGAGGCCGGTTTGTATGTTTTAGGTAATCAAGTACCGCACCAATAGTATCTGTAGAACGAAGTTCTAATAGTTTGTCCATATCTTTTACCCAGCTCTCCTTATCAGAATACGAGTGGATAGCAGGGGTATGGCCGCCTAGAGCCGCGAACATCTCACCGAAGCGTTTATTTGAGTACGCAATGCAAACAGGCTCTAGAGTGTCAACAAAAAAAGCGATGTGAGAATCTTCTTTTTTGATAAATGATTCGTTGTACGGAAATACATCGGCAAGATTTTTGTACCCTTGCTCTGTAGCTAAGACCTTGTGAGTTAACATAAGAATCTTAGTATTTTCCGGTAAAAAATCCCATCCCTCTGATTCCAAACGTACTTTAAGAGCAGTAAAGTAAGTACCAGCAACTTCTGCGGGTAAATCGTCAGCCCAGTGTTGTCCAGTAAGCCGTGTTCCTATCCAGTCATTGGTGTGATAAACAGCTACAGTGCCTTCGGCATTTTGGTCCTTGAAATGCTGGGGAAGTTCTGGCCGCATGCGATTTAGCATTTTAACTATTACTGGTGCCGACCGGAAATTAGATTCCTTACCAATGATATCGAGAGCCGAATGTTCAATTTTACCACACCCTGTTCCATAAATTTTCTGCCAATGATCGCCAAAAAATCCAATAAGCGGGCCAATACCAGTATCGAGAAAGTATGTTTTTAAAGCTGGGACAATTAATTTATCTGTATCTTGGTATTCATCAATAAAAATAATTGGGAACCGCGTAACAAGCAATGTGCGAAATTTACTAAACTCCATAAGTTTTACAAACAAAACTAAAACGTCATTGTGCCCCAATGATACGTGGAATTCGTCTATTGAGCGATAGCCAAACTCATCATAGTCGATTTTTTGTTTCGCGATTTCCTTTCCGAATTCCTTTAGCCTTTCAGACCAACTTTCGATATTTGGTATCTCTTTTCTTAAATGACTTTGAAAATCTTTAATTATTGCCCAGCAAAATGAATGAATAGTTGAGGAATGAATGGCTGGATGACGGTCAATTCTAGATGCGATTTCATCACTTGCAACATTAGTATAGCTAATACACGCTACGCGCTGATGTTTTCGTAACAGGTCTGATCCTCTTTTTTCAATCAAATAGACAAGAGCTTGTATAAGTGAGTATGTTTTACCTGCTCCTGCGCCTGCTTCAAGCCGAAAACTTTTTCCCGCATCAATACAAGCAAACATTTGCTTAAGAGCTTTTTCGGCGGCTTGTTCAGCTGGGTTTAATACGCTGTCAGGCATGCTGCTCTTCCTGTTGAGAAGAACTTACGACCTTTGCTGCGACGTTACAAGCAGGAGATGGCACCGCAGGCGCGACAGAAGGAGACCGTAACCCTTCCCTCAACCATCTAAGTCCTTCAGCAATGTAGTGTGGCACAACCCATTCAGTTTTGTAGATCGCATGTTCCAATGCAAAATCAGATTTTTTTGTACTGCTTTCACCATTATTCCATGCTTCTGCTTCTCTTTCTTTTTCTGTAGTTCCTGACAATATAAATAAACTCGGGTTCGCCAAGATAAATGCATCTTCAAAACTCCGCCCGCAAGCTGCGTCTTTTTTCTCCGGTACTTGATAAGCTATACGTCGGATATTGGAAGTTCTTTCTTCTCCGGATTTCTTGATGAGTTCTGCGGGAGCTATATCTGAATTTTTAAACCATTCCTTAATGCACCCATTGCTAGTGTGGGTACCTTCGGATACCAAACACTTAATATATTTATTATCAGCATTACTTTTTGTGGAATCCAAATCGGTAATAAGAAGGGTGCGTAATTCAAGAAACTCTAGGAGATTAAAAAAACGATGAGCATAAGCGCCCCCAACTTCTACAACCGAAATATATTGACTTGATAATTTAAGACCTCCGGATTGGTCTTTGTCTATCTTTTCGATCATTTTAGGTAGCAATAGGCGTTCAGTGGTCCCCTCGATTAAAATGGCTTTGTCGGCAAACAATAAATCACACCGAGTCAAGGTCATATACTTGTGCAAAAATTCTTGATCTTCTTTTGGGGTACCGCCAAGACCTTTGCGTAAATCTTTTATCTGCGTAGATCGGAAATTAGCAGCATGCTCATCAGAGGTAGCGAGAAAATAACGCATAGATTCAAAAGAGGCCCTGTTCGCAACATGCGACGAGTGCGTTGTTACAACAAATTGAACCGGCCATGGGATTCCATTATTAAACTTTTTAGCGAAGATATCGGCAATATCATTTAGCTTGCTGATAAAAACCTCTTGCATTTGCGGGTGCAAATGCACTTCTGGCTCCTCAATAAACACAAGATGTATGCCTGATGCGGCTGGCATTGCCACGAAAGATTTGAAGAATTCCAATAATTTAAGTAAAATAAAAATAAGATTGCGCACGCCTAACCCATTATATGCCTCCGGGAGATTAATTCCATTGACTCCGGCATAATGAACTTTAGTATGATTTGTTAAAAGACGTTGAACATCTAGCGTCGTCTCTGTAAGCAAATGGGGGTCGCTTAGGCCGGGGTACCCAAATAACTCAAACGCTGGTAGTAGATCCTCTAATTGTTTATTAAAACCATCATCAATGCCTTTTTGTATGCCTTTAACCGAATCCTCTAATCTTTTAGCAACATCGCGATCTGTGGAACTTGCAGAATCAGACATTGCGGTTTCTAGCAAGGTTTCGAGCACCTTACCAAGTACATCCCTATCTTTATCTGTTATATCATCTAAGCCGCGCTGGGCATTAATGAATCCGCTCTGCATTAATGCCCGAAGGTTTGGCCAATCCATAGATTTTTGGTTTGTCGGATCGGTAGGGTCTTCGGCTAAAAGCTGCGTTGAATAATGCGCTGAAAGCCGTTCTTTGATTATACGAAAAAAGTCCGCCTTTGATAGACCCCTAGAATCTTGCATATCTTGGAAGAAAGAATCAATCTCTCCGTCTTTTAGTTGATAACGCATAACGACTAAAGTTTCCGTACAATCCGGATTCAAATCAATTATAAAATCACTAAGCGGGCCAAGGACTGAATCTTTTTTATCATAGCTAATAGTTAATTTAACTTCGATTGTCGGAAGAGCGGCTCTGACTTTCTCCTCTTCGCAACCTTCGGTTTTGAAAACAAATGCTTTCCAAAACTGTTCATGCGTTGATAAAGAAAAATCCTCTAAGCGAAATTTAGGCGTGGATTCTGACAATAATCTTCGAAATAATTCGGTTAGAGAGGTTTTTCCGCTGTTATTACGTCCAACTATAACAGTAGTCCGTTCTTCTAAAAATACATCAACTTTCTCGAGTAAACGAAAATTGTTTACTTCGATTTTATGACAATACATTGGATTTACCTCGGCTAAGTCGTCTATGTAAGAGTTTCTTCCAAATATTTTTCATTAACTGTATTTCTGAGTATGAAAATCCGTAATTTGACTTCAAAATCTCCTTGTCCGTAATTCTTAGAATTTCTGTAATTGATATTTCTTTTCTAATCATTTCATCGATTTGATCCAGCAAACAACAGTTCGTCGAGTTATATGGTAAAATAATTTCCTCAACTTCATTGGGCATAAGTTCTAGAACTCCCCCGCCATGGCTTCTCCCGCATATTTCTGAGAAAGCTAAAGACAAAGAATTATAATAACTCGCTGTAAATGACTTAATATTTACATTCGAATTTATTGAAATTCTATGCATAGTATCAGTTGTATATGCCCCTGCCTTATTGATGATAAGCTTAGGATATAAATTGTTTCGCCGGATAAATAAAGCGTCTGAAATTCGGAGAGAAGGAACTATTTGCCATTCATCTCTAATCCCACATTTATATCCTTTGTGAATTTTCTCTATTTCACCGAGCTTTAAATATTCCCTTACTCCGATATCACCATTTAATTCAGAAATTCTTGGGAATACTAATAAATGCGTCCTAGCTTCATTTTTCCTATTATGATTCCAATCATCTTTAGTAAAAACTACGCTGGGTACTTGAACACTACGTCCAACTAATGGCCTCGCAAATTTATCTAAATTATATCGACGAATAGTGGACAAGGGAACAGTGAAAAAAGAATTGGAACCCGTAGTTATCCCCACTTCCACTTTTGCATACTTACCAAGCTTAGGCACCAAAGCTTCCTTTTGTATAGATTCAAGAAAGTCTATCTCTTTTTGATCTAAGAAATAAAACGTCCATTTGTTAGACTTAAAATCAATGTTTTTATGCGGACTCTTTATCGTAATTATATCTAATTTCTCCAATGCATACGCATCTTGCACCTCTATATGATCAATGAGATGTGTCTGAGTATTATTCTTTTCACATAATAATAAAACGACTTCCTGTTGAATATCTGGAAAAACTAATTTTTTAAATGAAACGATACAAATTTTATTATAAAATTTAGACAGAAATTCTCTTAAAGTTTGGGCATAGGAAACTTGCAGAATCTCAGCAGGAATAACAAATCCAATTTTCCCATAATTTTTTAGAAGCAAACTTGATCCAACTATAAAAGACACCCAAGCATTAGTTAATTTTGAATATTTTAACTTTGCCTTAATAAAAATCTCGCCTGCTTTTTGTCTTTGCACTTTATTAAAAAATTGAAACCTAATATATGGAGGATTACCAACAATAAGATCAAACTGTTTTTTTGTTTCTATGCAAAATGTGTGGAAATCATCGTTAATGACCTCAATTTTATCTAAATCGAGTTTGCTCGCTTTCCTTGCTTCTTTTTTGTTAATCTCAATAGCTGTTATAGTCTTATACTTATACTGTCCTTTTTTTATCCCTTCTAAAAAAACTCCATCACCACAACTTGGTTCTAAAATATCAACTTCCTTATTACCATTAAAAGCCCATTTTAGAATAAACGAGACTATTGCCTCGGGAGTATAATATGCCCCTCTTAATTTTTCTTTTGAGGTATCTTTAATTAGCTTCATAGTTTTCAGAAATTAAAGGTATCAAATTATCATTGGCTCCCAAATTATATAATAGTTTTAATGCCTCATCCAAATCGTCCTTTAACGCCTCGAATTGTCTTTGCAAGGGAATTAAAATTCTATTATTTCCGGAACTATCGTCTATCTGCCTCTGAATTTGGATTAAGTCTTCTTGCATCTTAGCAATTTTATTATGGAGAGATCGCTCAGTTTTATTTCCAAAATTAATAACTCTAATGGGGAGCCGCTTTAAAACTTTAGTTCCTCTTGCAATATAACCACCTCTGAATACTTCTCCCATTAAGGCAGAATACCATTCCAAATATTTTGAATTTAGAAGAGCCTGAATATAATAAATGGAGTATTGACAACTATCCGGCAATGTAATCATACAATATCCCGCCGTTCCCCCCGAAGAAATTAAAGTACCGTGATAGTCTATCGCATATTTATTACCCTGAGAAAGCACGCCAACAATAATCTTTGCAGGAACATCACAATTCTCTAAACTTTGATGCCTTCCATACCTATACCATTCATACTCAGTTGCAGGCTCTGGCTGTATATCTCTATGTGGGTCAGCTAATACATTTTTATATGCCATTAAATAAGCATAGGCATTACGATAGTGCTTTTCTAATTCTTTTAAATCAACAAATTTAATGCCGGCCGTAGTCTTTAAATATGGGTAAATAACGAATGCGTTGGGTTTAAATGGCCGATATGTATTTAAACTATCCATTCCGCTAGCGGTTTTAAAATACGGACGAGTTAACGTCTTTTCGATCTTCCACTCTTTACCATCCTTTGAAAAATAAAAGAATCTTCTATCTTCGTTAAAAGGACTGTGGACATAGATATCATTTGCACTCGTTTGGATTCCGTTATAAATATTCTCCACCCCAATAAGATCACCAAGCATGCTGCTTTGATTATTAATTCTTACATAAGTAGATTTTAGATACCCAGGAACAAGTACCCAACCCTCATCTTCAAGTTGGTCAAATTTAATCGTATCATAATCCTCTTCCTTTACATTTCTGATCTTCCAATCAGATATATTTTTTATTTCGGTATATATCAAGTTATTTTGCGCAACATTTCGTAAAATTAATAAACACGTGTAAGTTGTTTTATCTTGAAAAATTTGATTTGCCCCAAAAGAAATAATTTGTTGAATACTCCTGTTGTCTTTAAGCAATCGCCTTAGTTTTTCCCCTGCACCGATTTTCGTAAACTTGTTAGGTACAATATACCCCAAATACCCTTGTTCTTTCAGCAAGGAGAGTCCTCTCTCAATAAATAAGAAATACTTATCAAACTGCTTAAAAGCGGTTGCGTATCTTCTCTTATAGACTGGTAATTCCAAAGGGGTTAATTTTCCCATATGTTCCGTAGTCATATATGGGGGGTTCCCAATTATGACGTCAAATTTTACCCCTCTAAAATCATACGGGTTAATCTCACTTTGGAATCCTGCTTCTATGTCTGACCTGGTTACTAAGCTATTACCAAAATGTATATTATTTGAAAGATCTGGCAATGCCGGGAGAGGGATAGATGAATTATCTTCATCCTCAAGAAGCTTTAACAAAAGACCAAACTTGCAAGCTTCTACAGCATTAAAATCCTTATCAACTCCAAAAAGACAATTCTCAAGAATCAGTCTCTTAGTTTCAAATCTTAGCTTATAACTATTTATAGCGATTTGCTCCAATTTCATAGGCGAGTTGACCAAATAATAGTCAATTAATATATCGTTCAGCAACTGATAAGTTTCTAATAAAAAGGAGCCTGACCCACAAGCGATATCGGCAAATGAAGAATTTAAAATTTGTTCATCAGTTTTATTTTCACAGTATTTAGAAACGGTCTTTTTCAGTATATCGCGAATTACAAAAGTCGGAGTAGTAACAATGTCCCGCTCAAAGTGTTCTGGCTTTTTCTCTAAGGCAACCTGCCCATTCTTAACAGATAGCTGTTCACCTAAAAATATTTCATATATATTTCCAAGAATGTCGGAAGCAAAAACAGAGAATGAATAGGTGCTTTCCGGGAAATATAGTTGTTTAATAATTTTCCAAAAAGCCGAACTACTATTTTTGATTATCTTTCCAGCAAGAGGATGGTTAAATAGGCCAGCGTTATATTTCTTATCGGCTTCAATAAATTTCTTAATAAGGGCATTGAAATCTTCATTATTCGCAAATGATAGGAGGCTTTGGTAAACCTCTAAATTTCTATCCTCACACACCCTCAGAAATATAATGCTGTTAAGATATCTCTGAACAATATCATTCAGGGCAATGGCATTGATCGTTGCATCATGTTGGACCATTTCCTTTCCAAGAATCAATCGCCAATTATTAATTTGATTTAGAAATAAATTATCTACGCTAAATAATTTTAACTTATCTTCAATCTGTTCCCAAAGCTTATCAAAAGACCCGGTATAAACACTTTCTTTGCCCAAAAGATTCTTTATTTCATCAAAAGCACTGATATATTCCGAATAATGATAAAGTTTTACTCTCGCTTGTGAAGCCACATCACTTTCTTCAATCTTTTGCGAACAATCATAAATAGCTAAATATTCAAAATTAGAAAGAATTGAAATCTTTAGTTTTGCTGTAAACCCATACCTCCTTATTTGTTTTGCGTTTATTGGATCAGTTTCAACTTTTATACTGGGCTTCTTTGCTTCAACAAAAAACTTTCTTTCTGAGAATAATCTAAACGTATAATCTGGTTTTTTCACATTTGAAGAAACATTCGCTCTCAATCCCTCTTCAAGCAACACCTCTCTCTCATTTGTCGATTTACCACTGCTATTTCTTATATCCCATCCTAACGCTTCAAAGAATGGATTCAAAAAATCAATCCGTAGCTGCGCTTCGTTGTATTCCGAAGATAAATAATGATCTCTGTTAGCGTTATAAGTTTCTACTAATTTACTGATAATATCTCGCAATTTAGAACCCTTTCAAAGCCATATTTTCTTTAGAATGCTTGTATTTTTTTAAATAAAAAACCTTCGCCATTTCTAGCGAAGGTTTGATTTATTTTAACGTGGCAGATTCCCCCTTCAAACGTGCCACCCCGTAACCTAATTGTTGTTTTATTATAAACATAGAAGATTACCCCTGTCAATTACTTTCTTCCCGCTAATTCATCAAGCCCGACTCCCAAAGCATCCGCTAACTTAATCAATGTCTTAAGAGTCGGCGAATCACCAATCCCCTGTTCAATCTTGGTAATTGTATTAAAAGAAAGGCCAGATTTTTCAGCCAACTTTTGCTGAGTCCAGCCTTTTTTATTTCGACACTCTTTTACTCTTTTTGCTAACATTTTTCCTTGACTATATATTATAATAGTATTACTATAATGATAGCTAATTTAAGGATACCTTAGTTGTATTTTACCACTAAAAATGCTCTTTTCAAACCAATTTCCGCCCCCTGACATCTTTGATCTTTGTGTGTTCTCCCGCTTTGCGGGATTTCGTTGGATTTTGATATTGTGGTGCTCAATTTGAGCAAAAAGGCAAATTTTGGTGCGGTCAAAATTTGCCT